>Ga0206922_1130_pt1 | contig 19171 bp, 14 predicted proteins | sample Alteio_BWOrgHeat_63_FD_152976 | JGI IMG/M metagenome (GOLD analysis project Ga0206922, IMG submission 152976) | Enriched cells from forest soil in Barre Woods Harvard Forest LTER site, Petersham, Massachusetts, United States -... | ecosystem: Environmental > Terrestrial > Soil > Temperate forest >... | reverse complement strand
ATTTCCAGCGCATCGGTAAACGATATGCCGTTAAAGCCAAGCTGGTTACGCAACAACTCCGTTACATTTTTTTCTGATAGGGAAGTAGGCAGGTGTGTAGTGGTATCAATAGCAGGGATGCTTAAATGGGCTATCATTACACTGCCCACCCCTGCTTTAAACAACTCTTTGAAAGGATAAAGTTCCAGTTCATCAATCTGGTGCATTGATTTATTAATAACTGGCAAGTCTAAATGGGAATCAACCGACACATCACCATGGCCGGGAAAATGTTTGGCTGTTGCCATTACACCCTCGCTTTGCATGCCTTTCATCATCTGCGTTCCAAAAAGGGCTACTTTGTATTTATCCTCCCCAAATGAACGAAAGCCGATAACAGGATTATTTGGGTTGTTATTAATATCAACAACAGGCGCATAATTTACCTGTATGCCCTGGCGCCTGCATTGTTCGCCAATTGCCTTACCTATTTTATATATTAGCGCGGCATCATTTATTGCGCCAAGGGTTATCTGGTCGGGGAATTTCATTACGCTGTCCGTCATACGCATGCCTAAACCCATTTCGCCATCAATGCACATCATCAAAGGCGTTTTTGCCATGCTTTGGTAGCGGTTAATATAAGCAGCCTGCTCAACCGGGTTGCCCTGGAACAAGCATAATGCGCCTATATTATATTTTTTTATGTAAGCTGTTACTGAAGAATCGTAGAACAACGGAACACCTGCAGATGTGCGGCCGCTTTCGCGAAGTACAAAAAGCTGGGCTATACGCTGCTTATTGTTTAGCTTATTAAAAACACTGTCAACCCAATGCTGCGCTGCGGGCGTTTGCTCATAAAATGATTGAGTGAAGGATGAACTGGAAAAGGCCAATAATGCTGAGAAGATAAGCAAACGTTTCATGCGCGAAAGTTGTGATAAACAGTTAAAGGCACAAGATACGTATTTGTGGAGTTTACTATGTACCGTCGTGGCGCAGGGCTATCCATTTGTAGAAAAATGGTAATGAATTTTATCTTGCCTTGTATGGGCTACCCACTTCTTTATTGCATAATTTTATCATCCTTGTTGCCACTTAACATTTTTATAACTGCCAATGTTGGTATTTATTTTGCATTTAATGCTTATTATTGAACTTTATGCAAACAGATCTGCCCATACTAAAATGTATATTAAGCACCTTTTGCCTTGTGCTTATTACCTCAAATACATTTGCACAAAAGAAAATGAAATTAGGCTATGTGCGGGATAGCGCTACCCACCAGCCCCTGGTAAATGTTTTAGTAACCAATGAAGATACCCATACCCTTACCCATACAGACGATAAGGGGTTTTTTCGCGTTGAGGCAAATGACGGAGCGCTCATTTTTTTTAATGCCCAGAATTACCGTTATGATACATTGAGGTATGGCGCTATGACCCCCGATACCGCAACTGTTAATATGGCGCCTTTGGCCAATGAATTGGCTGCCGTAACAGTAACTGCAAAGGGTTACAGCATATACCAGCAGGATAGCGCCAAACGCAGGCAGGCTTTTTTACTTGACGCAGGATCGCCAAAAATGCAAACCATTTCAAAAAGTAATTCGGATGCAGGCATAGCATTAAACCTTGACCCTATTTTAAAGAAAAAAGACAGGTCTAAACGAAAAGCATTCAAGACTTTTGATGAGATTGAACAAACCAACTATGTTGATTACCGTTTTTCGCGGGACATTGTTTCTGGATATACCGGCCTGCAAGGCGATGCTCTGAGCGATTTTATGGAAAAATACAGGCCAACGTATGAATGGCTTAGGGATCACCCGGCAGATGATGACGTATTTTATTATATTAATGACAAGTTGAAAGAGTACAGCAAAAAGAAAAAGTAAGGGATTGAAACGCTTTAAATATTATGCTGTTTGTTTTTTTCTTTTAAAGAACCGCGCTATCCCCTCAATACTGCTTGTCCATCTTTTTATGGTTACACCTGGATTAGATTCCTGCACCACGGACATAAATTTTTCAAATAAGGCCCTTTTTTGCCAATAAACAACTAAGGATACATAGGCCTCTTTACCGGTATCGCCGGTATAATTAATTTCATAATTATTGAAGCTGCCACGGCTTCCCTGCCCGGAGCTGATCATATTAATACTGAATATATTTTTTAACGGTACGATGGTTTCAGTTTTTTTGTGCGTTATGAACAGGTCAGTTTCATCAAATTCTATTCTTTTCTGAAAAAACCTCACATTCAAAATAAGCAGGCCCTCAAAAATGGAGGCAAAAAAGGCAAAGAAAACAATGCAAAGGCAAATTACCTGGAAGATTGTTACAGAGCCTGTTTGCCCGCTTAAAAACCTTAGATATACATAACTTAATATAAACAACAACACAAAAATTATTAGCCTCGTATATTTTGCATCCTGGTAAGAGAGAAGATTTCTTATTTGACGGGACTCTCCATTCATATTTATTATCATTGTGCCGAAGGTAAGTATATTTATGAGCTATTTTGCTTAATAAAATTCATTGCTTATAACCGCTATATATGAATGCTGTAAAATTGCCTGCTTTTGTAATTTTTGTATTTTTTATGCTTGCTGCAAATGCCCAAACTACCCAATGGCAGCACCTTTCCACAGCAGATGGGAATATTCCTTTGCCCTGGAAAAGTGTTGAACAAACCGGGGCATTGGTTGCAGACCTTAATAACGATGGCCTGAATGATTTTGTATTATCATGCCGCAAACAGGCGCCTGCGCTTGTATGGTTTCAACGGACCGGCAAGGGATGGGTAAAGCATATAATTGAAGACAGCATGCTTACCATTGAAGCGGGCGGTGTTGCTTATGATATTGATAATGACGGAGACCTTGACCTTGTGTTTGGCGGCGACTGGCAGAGTAATGAAGTATGGTGGTGGGAAAACCCCTATCCCAATATCAATGCCCCATGGATAAGGCATATTATTAAAAATACCGGCAGCACCCAACACCACGACCAGGCGATTGGCAAATTTAAACACAGCAATGCTGCACAACTCGCCTTTTGGAACCAAACAGATAAAAGATTATACCTCGCGGACATTCCAGCCAATCCCAAAGAATCGCCCTGGCAGTATAAAGCTATTTTCCAGGCAGATGCTTCTGACGAAAAACATGGTTCTTATGTGGAAGGAATGACAAAGGGTGATGTGGATGGCGACGGATATGAAGATATTATTGCCGGCAACTGCTGGTTTAAATACGACCCCGTTGCAGACACATTTAAAGCCATTCATTATGCCGAAGCGGCAGGGCGTGTTGCAGTTGGCAAATTTAAGCCGGGCAAAACTTTACAGATCGTTGTTTCGCCGGGAGACGGGCAAGGCCCTGTAAAATGGTATGAATGCACCGGCAACCCCGAAGATGCTTCTGCATGGGTTGGGCATGATCTTGCAGGAAGAATATTAGTGCACGGCCACAGCTTACAGGTAGCAGACATAAACGGCGATGGAAACCTTGACATATTTGTGGCTGAAATGGCTAAATGGACTGAAAGTAAAACAGAACCTGACAACCCTAATACAGAGGCTTTTATTTTTTATGGCAATGGCAAAGGAGGGTTTGCGAAAACTATTTTTAAAAAAGGATTTGACTTTCATGAAGCTAAAGTTGCCGACCTTGATGGTGATGGCGATATGGATATTTTAAGCAAGCCCTATAACTGGAAAACCCCGCGCATAGATATTTGGCTGCAAAACGGAACGGGTAAACCCATACCATCATACAATACCATCATCCCCAAAAAAATTGGTCTTGAGCTATACAGTTTCAGAAGGGAAATGAGTAAAGACCTGCCGGGAACGCTGAAGCTGATACACCAAATGGGTATTATAGAAGTTGAGGGCGGCGGCGATTATAGCATGCCGGCCGCAAAATTTAAAGCGTTGCTGGCGGCCAACCAACTTACCCAAACCAGCATGCTGTTCGATTATAAAATGTACCAGGACAGCCTTGATAAAATTATAGCGCTGGCCAAAGCGATGAACATTCATTATGTTGGGTGTGCGTGGATTCCACATGGCAAAACCTTTACCATAGACGATGCGGATAAAGGCATTGCCTTATTTAATAAAGCAGGCGAAATATTGCAAAAACAGGGCATCCGCTTTTTTTATCATCCGCATGGTTATGAATTTGTGCCCATGGGCGACAGTACGCTATTTAATTATATGGCGGCCCGTATGCAAAAAGGTATCGCTGATTTTGAGCTGGATGTTTTTTGGGCTTATCACGGCGGTGCAGATCCGGTGATGCTGATGAATAAATACAAAGGGCGTATTGTAGCACTACATGTAAAACAAATGCGCGCAGGCGAGCCAACAACAGTATATACAGGCAATGCGCCCGAAGCATCAAGTGTAGCATTGCAGGATGGCGTGATTGATTTTAAACAGGTATTACAAACAGCCATGCAAACCGGTGTAGAGAAATATTATATAGAAGATGAAGCCGTAAATGCCGTAGAGCAGGTGAGGCGTACGATGGAATATTTGAATGGATGGGTGAAGTAAGGTTTTCACCACATAGGCGCAATAGAAAACATAGAAACACATAGGTTACTCATTTCTAAATATGAAGGCAAAATTGTAAAATAAATTAACACCTGCGGCAGAAATAAGCTATGTGCCCCTATGTTTCCTTATATGCCTATGTGGTGAAAAACAGCTTTTACCTCATTTTAATACGATATGCTTTATTTTTACTTTCTTTTTAATAAGTGAGGAAGTAACAGTGGATATTATTCAATTATTACCGGATAACATTGCCAACCAAATAGCAGCCGGAGAAGTTATACAGCGGCCTGCAAGCGCCGTAAAGGAGTTACTTGAAAACGCAGTGGATGCCGGCGCTACTGAAATAAGGCTGATAGTTACCGATGCCGGCAAAAACCTGGTGCAGGTTATTGATAACGGCAATGGAATGAGCGAAACGGATGCCCGTATGTGTTTTGAGCGCCACGCCACAAGCAAGATAAAAAATATTGATGACCTCTTTCGCGTACGCACGATGGGTTTTCGCGGCGAGGCACTGGCTTCTATTGCCGCAGTTGCCCAGGTAGAATTAAAAACACGGCGTACAGAGGATGAGCTTGGAACTTATATTGAAATTGAGAACAGCACTGTAATAAAACAGGAACCCTGCGCCTGCCCCGTGGGCACAAATTTCTGCATGAAGAATGTATTCTTCAATGTGCCGGCACGGAGGAATTTTTTAAAAAGCAACGCCGCAGAGCTTCGCCATATTATTGATGAATTTATACGCGTTGCAATGGCTTTCCCCGGTGTATTCTTTTCATTAACCAGTAACGGCCAGGAAGTATTTCATCTTGAAAGCGGCAGCCTTAAACAGCGAGTATTGCAAATACTTGGCAGCCAGTTCAACGCTAAATTAGTTCCTGTAAAAGAGGAGACTGATTATCTTGATATTCATGGCTTCATTGGCAAACCCGACGCTGCGAGAAAAACAAGGGGTGAACAGTATTTTTTTGTGAACAACCGCTTTATAAGAAGCGCATACCTGAACCATGCAGTGATGAATGCTTTTGAAGGCATCATTGCTAAAGATAGTTTCCCAATGTATGTGCTGTTTATTGACCTTGACCCCGAGCAGGTGGACATTAACGTGCACCCAACCAAACAGGAGATAAAGTTTGAGGATGAAAAAATAGTATATGCATTTATACAGGCCGCGGTAAAACATGCTTTGGCACAGTTTAGCATTGCCCCTTCGCTTGACTTTACCCTGAATGCAGAGATACAACAGCTTGAGGCGGTAAACAGGCCATTGACAGAGGAGAAAAAAGAAAATATTGAAGGATCAAGCCTTTACAAAACCTTTACGCAAAAGCACCAGGCACATTTTATTGAGCCTAATGAAAAAAGCGAATTGAGGCATTGGAAGGAGTTTTTTACCAGCGGCAAACCAGATACAGGTTACCAGTTACCGGTTAGCGGAAATGAAGTACCGGAAGTGACACAGGATGCGGGACAACTGAAAACCGGAAACCTGCCTGCCGGACAGGCAGGCTGGAACCCCGAGACCACCTGCATTCAATTGCACAACACTTATATTATAGCGCCAATACAAAACGGGTTTCTTTTGGTACACCAGCAACTGGCGCATGAGCGCATTTTATACGACCGCTACACTGCCGCCGCACATGGTAAAAAAATTGCAACACAGCAAAATCTCTTTCCTTCAACTTTAGAATTGGCTGCCGCAGATGCTGCATTACTGGAAGATCTGTTGCCTGAGCTACAAACTATCGGTTACCGCATAGAGCCGTTTGGTAAAAACACTTTTGTTATACAGGGCACACCGGCAGATGTAATGCAAGGCAATGAAAAACATTCCATTGAGTTATTAATAGAACAGTTTAAACATTTTAGCAGCGACATAAAGTTCAGCAAGCGTGAAAAACTGGTGCGTTGTATGGCAAGGCAGCAGGCCATAAAAGCCGGGCAGGCGTTGGGGCAGAAAGAAATGTCGTCGCTGGTGGAGGAATTATTTAACTGCAATACCCCCAACGTTACCCCAACAGGTAGCCCTACTTATATTGAATTTAAAGAAGACTACCTTGACCGGATGTTTGGAAAATAGGGTACCGCTTGCTGACGCAATCCTTAATCTCAATCTAATACTCTTTCTGCAAAGTGGTTATAAATCTTTCAACAGCCCTTCTTATGCCGGAGGCGCTGGTAGTATGGTTGTTAACCAATACCGAAAAAATGAGGAGCTTATTTTTTTGGGTGATGAGGTAGCCGCTTAACGCGGTGTTATTACTTAACGAGCCTGTTTTAGCATAAATTTTACCACGTAACCCTTTGTAATAATTACCAATAGTGCCATCGCCACCGGTTGAAAAAATAGTAGTGATACGATTCCAGGCGAATTCATTCCTGATCTTATTGAGCATGAAAACAAAATCCTGCGGGGTGATAAGGTTAAATCGGCTGAGCCCGCTGCCATCCACCCAACGGGGGTGCTGGGGCAGATCTTTCAAGTCAGTTTTTAACAGGGTATCAATAATTTTTTCGTCATTCATAATACCAAGTTTTTCATTGCTTACCATCAGCAGGCTTTGCTCGGCATAAAAGTTATCGCTGCGGTGCATTAGTATTTTTAGGAGGGAATCAGTGGGTTGGGAATGGATGACTACAAATGAAGTTGAAGGATATGGAGTCAATTGATCTTGTTGGATGGCGATATTCGTCTTATCCAGGGTATCTCTAAGCAGCCTTACAGCAGTCTCCCCGGCATTGGTAACAAAAGGAACATCCTGCAAAAAATGATTGCCGGGATGCCCTGTTGCGACAAACTGATTGGCATTTATTAAACGCTGGATGCTAAAATGCTGTGCGTCATCTGATGGAACCACCGTAGTCCCCGTTGGCCTGATAATGCTATCTAAGAAATATGTGGGTTTGGCATTTATCTTTCCGGTACCTTCAAACCGTACAAGGTTTCCATAGATGGGGAAGGGGCTTCTTTCGGCCATGTAATCATAATAATAGTCGTCCCAGGACCATCCTGTGCCCCATGCATCTTCATTCCAACTGCCGGGTTGCATGTATAACTCAACCGGGTAAGCTTTATGATCTTTTAAAAAGTTGTAAACCGGATGAACTTTAAAATCAGGGTGCAAAAAAGAGGGGTCGCCTGTTGCTTCAATAAGAATAGTTGAATCGTTTTGTATTTTGTACCTCAATCCCACCAAACTATCCCCCAAATATTTCATAGCAGCATAACAGGTAAATATTTTGGTATTGCTGGCAGGTATAAAATATTTGTCGCCCTGGTAATTGTACAGGTATTTGCCGTCCGTTGCATCGTACACGCAAATACCCACATGAGCGTTTAGCAGCAAACTGTCGCCGATAACGTTTTTTTGGGCCTGTTTGCCTATTTCTTTGTTCACGCTGCATGCTGTAAGCTGTATGCCATAAGCAATAAGCAAAATATATTTACGCAATTTCATTTACTTGATTAAAACATTCTTACCAATGACTTATTGACTCACTGACCATTGACTTTTTTTAACTTCTCTCCACCGCCCTTATATACCTTTCTGGTATCTCATTTTGCGATGCCAGTATATAATCCCGGTAGCTGCAGGCAATAAATTTTTCATCCGGTAACTGCATCCACCAGCGGCCGGTTCTTTTACTGCGCAAAAAAACCGTATCAATATCAGCAAAAGCGATCTTAAATTCAATAAAATCATTTCGCTCATCTGTAGAAACCTCATGTTTCGCTTTTTGCATACCCTCGGCAAAGTACCATAACATGTGGCTTATTTGTTTGGCGGTAAGCCCGTGCTTATCCTGCTGCGGCAGGTAACCATAAATACCAACAGTGCTTGCCTTACTCATACCTGCATACTGCAAAAGGGTGCAGGCTTCCTCGCCGCTTAAACCGTTTGGCGTAAGATGGTTGGCAGGCGCATGGCTATGCTGAATAGCAGCAATATCAAACGCAAACAATTGGGCATTACGGATAACAGGTTCAAGCTCTTCTATACTTTCTTTTACTTTACCAACACGGTAACAGTCAAACCCAAGTTTATCAATTGTTTCAAGCATGGCAGGGTGTACCAGGTAGCTTTGAAAGCCGATATGATTATAATGCCTTACAAAATTGGGTTCAGTTGTAAGCATCGGCATTAAAAAATAATCAGCCGGCAGCACACTCGCGGCGTTGATGTCAATGGTTGCGTCCACATTTGCTACTTCAATTATTTGCTCCATAGCGGCGTATGTTTCATACTGCGCCAGCATGATATCATGCGAGCCGCCGAGTATTACCACACGTTTATTCAATTGAAGTAATTCTGAAACCACGGCCTTTAAAGCTGCATAACTATCCTGCAGGGTTTCACCGGTTTTTATATTCCCTACATCCGCAATATTCACTTCGTTATGCCAGTGGTACAAAGCGTAAAAGGCAGAACGGATAGCATCGGGGGCTTCTGTATTTATGTGTTGCCTTCCAGCGCCTCTTGTTTCGCCACAGCCAACAATAACGAGATCAGCCTGTTCAATATCGGGGAAATTTTCATCATAAGCATCAATATGCTTTCCCAATTGCTGCTCTTTGTATCCTTCATCACCGGACAAAGCATAAATATTAACCGGCTCCAAAAAACTTATAATAGTATCAATTGAGTTAAAGGCCATGAAATTTATTTGCAACAAACATAATATAGTTCGGGGCACATAGTACCATGTTGACGGAAAAAACTTAAAAATGTTGACAGTTTAGCATAAGGGCGTATTATACAATGTTCCCGGAAAAATAAAACGTTTACTTATTTACTTACTATTAACTATCGCTCTCGGGGTTTTTTGCCATATTTGTACCAGAACATGCACCAGTCTAACCGTAATATCATTTTTTATATCTTAATATTGTTTTGTGTAAGCTTATATGCACCGCAGGCAAAATCACAATTTCCATCCCAGGATGATGATGCCTTTTTTACTGCCATCAAAATTAAAAAGGGCGAAAACCCCGAAGACAAATTAAACAACAACATTTTTGTTCACGTTATTACAAACAAGAACAGCGTATTTGCTGGGGAGCCTTTTTTAGTTGAGTATAAATTTTACCAGTCACTAAATTCTGTTCCGAGCCCCGGTACACAACCCACTTTTAATAGCTGCAGCGTGGTTGAATTTTCGCCCTTTAACGAGCCTGAGACAGAAATGCTGAATGGCAAAAAGTACCATGTTACCACCATACGCAAAGTGCAGCTAACGCCGTTGCAGGACGGGCCGCTGGTTTTAAACGAAGCATCGGTAGATAATATAGTGCAACTGGAAATGCCCGATGACCCTGCGCACCCGAAAGATTTTTCCTTTACCGCAACGAGTAAGCCCGTTACCATTGACGTGAAGCCTTTGCCGGAGAAAGATAAACCCATTGATTTTTCAGGAGCAGTAGGTAACTTTACTATTACCACCAAGACTGACAGCGTCAGTGTGCCTTTTGGAGAAAACGCCCATTTAAGTGTTGTTATAAAAGGCACAGGCAATATTGCGGTTGCTAATTTACCTGTAATAAACTGGCCTGCCAATACAGATCATTTTGAAGCGGTTAGCACAGATCACATTAATAAAGAGAATTTCCCGGTAAGTGGCAACAGAACTTTTACCATACCATTTGTAAGCAAAAAAGAAGGGGTCATAATTATACCGCCCGTAAGCTTTTCTTATTTTGACCCTATTGCTCAAAAATATACTACAACATATTCAGATAGCTTAACCGTTCATATTACCAAAGCCATAGCCAAACAGGCGCAAAAAGAAATTGTTACAGAAGATATTACCAACAGAAAGTATTTATGGATAGTACCGGCTATTGCACTTATCGTTGCTTTTGTATTGATCATCAGCGGTAAAACCCAGCGCAAAGAGAGGAAAAGACAGGAAATACTAAGACAGGCGAAAAAAGACATATTGCCTGTGCCGCTGCCTGCAGAAATACCAAAAGTTAATTTTACAGCCGCCTTGAAAATACTTGCCCTGAAAAACAACGATCATGATTTTTACTTAGGCACGAAAGAACTTTTAACGAAGGCATTGCAGCAAAAGCCTGGTATAACCACTTTTAATGAACCCGAAATTTTACACGAGTTGCAGTTAAAAAAGACGGATGCAGTGTTGATTGACGCTATTCAGCGAATTTATAAAATATGTAATACCTCTTTATATTCTCCCATAGCTAACCCCGAACAAAGAATAACGGTGCAGGAAGCTATTACCGAAGTGATAAAACAACTTGGGGTATGATTTATTCAACATACTTATATCCCACACCCCTTACGGAATAAAAATGCTTCGGATTACGGCTGTCTGCCTCAAAATATTTACGAAAATTCAGGATGAAGTTGTCAATGGTGCGGGTAGTGGGATAAACATTGTATCCCCAAACCATCTGTAGTATCTTTTCGCGGGTAACCACCATATTTTTATTTTCTACCAGTAATTTCAGCAGCATAGTTTCTTTTTTGCTTAATTCAACCTGTACATTATTCCACGTGATTGCCTGCTGGGCTTTAAAATCTATTTTATTGTTACTGAATTCATATACATCGCCTACTGTTTCCTTATCCTGCAACCTGGTATTTTTTCTTATAAGTTTTTCTACACGCAGCAGCAGTTCCTCCAGGTTAAAGGGTTTGGTAAGATAGTCATCCGCGCCTTTTTTTAAGCCCAGCACCCTGTCGGCGCCGGAACTTTTTGCACTAAGAATAAGAATGGGCACATCATTATGCTGCAATCGGATATTTTCCGTTACGGTAATACCATCAATTTCGGGCAGCATAATATCCATGATGATAAGATCGAAATACTCATTCTGCACTGCTTTTAGCCCTTCAGTGCCATTATAAGCCGAGGTTACAGAATACCCTTCCATCTCAAGGTTAAGCTTAAGGGCTTCGTGCATGTTCTCTTCATCTTCCACCAACAGTATGTTGCCTTTTTGTTCCATTTTATATTTATATCGCCTGAAGCTGAACAGTAAAAATAGCCCCATGCGGCTTGTTATCACTCAGCCAAAAAGTTCCATGATGATCCTTTACTATTTTTTTGCAAAGATATAAACCCAGGCCTGTACCTTTTGTTTGGCGTGTAGCTTCGTTGCCAATGCGGTAAAATTTCTGGAATATTTTTTTCTTTTCGTCAGCGGGAATCCCCCCCCCTTCGTCGGCTACATACAACAAAGCATTTTGTTTCTTTTTAATTAATCCCACTTTTACTACCGATTCTTTTGGCGAGTATTTTAATGCATTATCCAGCAGGTTGTTCAGCAGCATTTGCAACAATAATATCTCGCCATTCACAAAAATATTTTCTTCTGCATTTAGTTGTATAACGCGTTTAGGAAAACGGCCATTAAAATCTTTTACACCTTCGCGTACAAGGGTTGCAAGGTCTGTTTCCTGCCTGTTTAATTTATAAGTGCCGGTTTCCAGTTGCGAGGTAACCAATATATTATTGGTAAGCACATTAAGCCTGTCTGTTTCCTGCAGGGCATTTGCAATAAGTTTTTGTTGCTGCGCTTCTTCCAGTGTTCTTTTTTGCAGCGTTTCCAGGTTAAGTTTGGTAATAGCAATGGGCGTTTTTAATTCGTGTGTAACAGCCATCATAAAATTTTGCTGTTGGTGCGATAAGCGTATTTGCTTTCTCACAGCGCTATATACAAAAGAAGCGCCCAATATAATGAGCAACAAAAAAGTGGCGCCTTCGCTGATATATTGAACCACTTTTCGTTTATGCTGTGCCTGTATTGCATCATACTGCTGTGTAAAAGCGGACGCGTCTTTTTTTAATTCTTCAATGCGCAATTCAGTCATTTGGCTGTTTTGGTTTTCCAGCACAATAAACCAATATACCAGTGCCGCTATAATATACACCAGTAAAAACCAATATACAATTGTTATAATTCTAAGTTTCATAATATACCCCCATCTCCTAAAGGGGCGCTTTAATACATAGATTTTATTACCCTCCTTTCGGGGATGGGGGCGCCATAAACGCTTTTACTCTTTGCTGAACATTATTGCGCACACTTAAGTAATATAAATTATAATCAGCAATATGATAGTTTTTATTGGTATATAAAATATTGCCAAAAAAATGCGGCTTCTCCGTCCACAAAACACCGCCATGTATTGTAGCGCCTGCAACATGCATCATTAATTTATTAAATTTCAGCAAAACAGAGCCTTCGTTGTTTTCCCTTGGCACATCAGGTTTATCAATATCCCAGCTTAAAGGGTTTGTAACCACCGCGGTAAAATTTTCATTCTGTACAAATGGTGTAAGATAACCATTTTCCATGGTGCGCCAGGTACAAAAACAACCTGTTTGCGATGGCTTGTTGCACGGCAGAATATTTGTAAAATAGTTTGGCTGCACTGCAATGCCAACAATATAAGCGGCAACCAACCGGGCTTGCAGGGGCTTGCCATCAAAAAATTCTTTAAGCAGCCGTTTAGCATGCGTAGTGCCCTGGCTATGCGATGCAATAATAATGGGCCTGCCATTGTTATAGTGCTGCAGGTAATACTCAAATGCGGCTTTAACATCGTCGTAGGCCTCATTTAAAGCAGTTAGGGCCGAAACAGTATCGGTAGTATAATATGCGTTTAAATTTGCCTGCCTGTACCGGGGTGCGAAAACACGCCCCGCAATATTGAAGATACTTGCCTGGTATAATATGGTGCCTTTATCTGTTTTGCTATTTATTGCCGAATCGGTAACTGGCGCATTCCAGCCAAAAGGCTGCTTTGCATCAACGTAGGTAGTTGGATGGATGAAGAAAACATCTACCGCAGAATCCAGGTGAAAATCTGCTTTTAAAGGCTCCGGAACGCTGTCAGATGGGTCGTATTTCCAGGGGTGGGCCGCCCAGTTATCAAGGTTACTATAATCGGGTGTGTTAGATTGGGCATTTATTGAAACTGTATATAAAAAAGCGATACTAAAAATACATACTCTGAGTAATGCTATTTTTAAACCATCCATTACATTCATTTTAAACTTTAACATCATATATCTGCATTAGCTTAAGTAATACCCCATTTGTCCATCCAAAACCATCCTGTGAAGGATATTCACCGCCTCCTGCCAAAAGATGGGTATCAACCACATTATATTTTTCCATCAGCTTGCCCGTTGCCTTATATACTTTTATATTAAGCTTTATCCAGCGCTTTGCTATTTCTGCAGCCAGGCTAAACATACCATATTGTTCCAGCCCTTTTATCACTATATATTGCAAAGGCGCCCACCCGTTAGGGCTATCCCATTGCTGGCCCGAAGTTTCTGTTGTAGTTGCGCACCCACCCTGCTTTAGCAATTGTACATGCAACACAGCAGATGCTTTTTCTGCCTGCCCAACCGTGGCTATGCCAAAGAATAACGGAAACATCCCTGCCAGGGTTATATTGTCCTTCTTAATCCCTTCCTTATAATCATAATCTGTATAAAAGCTTTGCCCGTCATTCCAACAATATTTTTGTATAGCTGTTTTACGTTTGGCGGCCAATGAATAATATACTGCTGATTCCTGCTTTTTATTTGCAAATTTATATGCTTCGGCCAGTGTTTGCTCTAAAAAGTATAATAAACAGTTCAGGTCAACAGGAATAATATCTGTTGTATGGATACTTGCAAACGAATTGCCATCTTTAAACCACCGGGTACTAAAATCCCAACCAGATTCTGCTGCAGCACGTAAGTGCCGGTATATTTCACAGGGGTTTTTGCCAGACTGGTGCGCCAATTCAATATCTTCTTTATATGCCTCGGGCCGCGGTGTATCGTGTTCATCCCAATAGCGGTTTAGCAAAGCTCCGTCGGGCATACATATTACTCTGTCAATTGCGTTATTATGCTCATTAAGGGCTTCTCTGCTCTTCATCCAAAAATTATATTCCTTTTCAAGCTGCGGCAAATATTTAACAAGTACGTCATTGCCTTTTTCTTCCCTGAGCAGTTGTATTATTAAAGCATAAAATGGAGGCTGCGACCTGCCTTTAAAATAAACGCGGTTACCATTGGGCACATAGCCTATTTTATCAATAAGGTACGAAAAATTATCTGCCATATTTTGAATCATCTCTATCCTGCGCGAAACCTGCAAACCCAATATGGTAAAATAACTATCCCAATAGTATATTTCTCCAAACCTGCCACCGGGCACAATGTATGGGTTGGGCAATGGTATTAATGAACTCTTTTCATTATCCGGTACACGCGTAAGCACATCCCACAAATGCTCAATATGTTTTTGAATAGGTTCTGTAACATCTGTTTTATAATTACTTGCATAAACATGCGGCAGGGAAAAGTTTTCCTTCACAAAAGCCTTTAAGCTGAAAGAAGGCAGGTTTTTTTCGTGCAGGTATTTTTCATATATCTTATCAAGCGGATATTTTGGCAAACAATCCGGGAATGTTTTGCCATCGGGAAAAACCTGTTGAAGCTGCACTTCCTTAAAAAGATCACCGAGCTCGTAAATTGCCTCAATTTGCATGAATATAAATTTTCTATCGTTTCACGGGTTAGATAATTGTGAGGGGTTATAAAAAATATTAAACAATACCATCAACCAATGGAACTGAAGACGGCATATTACTGATTATAGATTTTTTTTGCTGTTTTCTAAAAAGATAAAGTAAAATAAATAAGATGGTAATGGGGATCAAGGCAAAATACATTGCCGTTTGGCCGCCTTTTCCTTCGAATAAACGCCCCATTATAAGTGAACCCGTACTACCGCCCAATGCAGAAAAAATGATAATGAGGCCGGACATTAACCCATGTTTTGGCTTAGGCAAAGAGCTTAATATTATGGAATTTATAGCCGGGTAAATAGGCGCTAAAACCAAACCAATTATAGGGAATACAAATGCAATTAAAGGGATATCTTTTAATGCATTTATACCTGTTCCTTTATAATCTGTCATAAATTGTTTAATTACCGGCATAGTAAATAATATAATTGCAGAGGCCAATATTAAGCACGCAGTGAGTACCACAAACCAATTCAGTTTCCGTAATAAGATACCTGCCAAAAAACGGCCTATCGCTGTGGAGCCCGCAAGAATACTTGTCATTTGAATACTTAATGCAGAAGAGATCAATAAAACCTTATTATAAAAAGTGGGCAGGAAATTTTGAATACTCTGTTCTATCAATACGTAAAAAAATGCGGATCCAATAAATGTTATTACAATTGGTGTAACCATTAGTTTAAACATGTCGCCAAACTGATATAACAAAGGTTTACTCTCATTATTTTTTACAGAAGACTCATCAAGCGGGGCTGTAAGTAACAATATAAACGCTACGAGTGAAATAGCGCCAAGCACATAATATACATGGAACCAGTAAGTTGAATGCGGGTCGCTGTTTTTATTTACAAAGTAGCTGAAAATAAAATACCCGGTAAGGTTACCTATCATAAAAAATGATTCGAGAAAATTCATCAGGCTAATATGTTCATTTGAATTTTTTGTAACAATACCAAGTGTGCTATATACCGACATTTTTATTAAAGCAAAGCTCGCGCCGGTAGCGATAAAAAGTAATTTAGTGGCAAAAAAACTGGCAGCAAATGTCATTGTAAAGCATATAACTGTAATAAAGCCAAGTGCCAGCAACATTGCTTTTTTGTAACCGATACGGGTAATGTAAGATGCTACAAGAAATGAAACCACCGCTATACTTATATCTTTACAAGGGTCAATCCACGCAGCATATTTAGGAATAATGCCAAAATTATTTTGCACTTGCAGAATAACAATTCCCGAACTATTTAATAAAATAGCAAAAACAAAATAATTTAAGAAAAGGGACAGCTTTATTTTCCAGTTTTGCATGGCAAACGTTATATTTAGAACGATGAATGTACAATTAAATCTTATATAACTTTTGCATCTTATGGCAGCTAATAAATACCGGAAATTACGTTTGGATGCTTAGTTATACCAGGGGATGAAAATAAAAGGTTGCAAAAAAATAAAAGTATATACTGAGTGCGTCTTTTTAAAAGGATGTACAGGCTTAGTGCAAAGAAGGAATGTTCTTTACTTAATTCAGTAATACGCTTATACTTACTTAAATTAAATAAAAGAACATTCCTAAAGACTGCCAATTTATAAACAACCATGATCCAAAAACCCGGATTAATGAAAAAAGCAGGACGATACACATCTTCCGCAACACGGCCGGAAATTATCCTCCTGCTTTTACGGTTAAAGTGATAACAAAGTAAAGTTGCTATTTCTTTCTTAAAATACCTTCATCTATATTTACTTCTTTTTCATCCATATTAAGGTAAAACCCGTAATTTACAATTCATTTATATTAATACAATGAAAGTTGAGTTTGAAATAATTCACCCCGATGAAGGAAGCTCTTTTAAACTGCTGCACCAAAAAGTACAGGCAGAATCATATGCCTGGGAATACCACTACCACCCCGAATATGAAATTGTATGCGTACCCTATGGATATGGAACGCGGCATGTAGGCAACCACTTTTGCAATTACCAGGACGGAGACCTGGTTTTTATAGGCCCTAATTTGCCACATTCCGGTTTTGGGCTTAATGCCCACGCCCTGCACGAAGAAGTTGTAGTGCAAATAAAGCAGGATGTATTAAGCGGCTCATTGCTTATGCTGCCGGAAATGACTTCCATCAACAACCTTCTGGAGAAAGCAAAATGCGGAATACATTTTACAGGCAGCACCAAAGAAAAAGTAACAAAACGGTTATTAAAGCTTTCAAAGCTTTCGCTTTTTGAACGTTTTATTGAGCTGGCTTATATTTTACAGCTAATGGCAAGTTCAGGAGAGTATGAACTGCTTAACCCCGAGATAATGCTGCCTGCCGCTATGAAAAGAAATAATGTGCGCCTGCAGGGCATTTTTACCTATGTAGAGCAGCATTTTTTTGAAGAAATAGATATACAAAAGGTTGCATCGCTCGCCAATCTTTCAGTGCCCTCTTTTTGTACCTATTTTAAAAAGATAATGAAAGTTACCTTTACCGATTTTCTTAACCAATACCGCATACAACGTTCGTGCATCTTATTGCAGCAGGATAAAACAATAGCTGAAACCTGTTTTGAATGCGGATTTAATAACGTTACTTATTTTAATAAGGTATTTAAAAAATTTATAAATGCCACTCCATCGGAGTTCAAGAGAATGAAAATGACTACTACAAAATATCAATAACGGATGACATCCTTCGGAAGGATGTCGTCCGTTATTGCTTATTGAATAACTTTTTCTACCCTTATGCCCGCATTTAAAATATTTTGCAATGGGTCTTCCCTCATAACCTGCTGCAGCTGAAAAGTATAATTACCTTTTTTTAATTTTACAGGCTTATTTGTAATAAGCATCCTGTGCTCAATAACGTCGTCCATCGTAGTGCCAAGCCATCCCAGCCTATTATCGCCAAGCTTAAAGTTTTGCTGCACCGTTGTTGCGGTATCTCCCGGGGGCATCATACTTATATTAAGCCATATATTGTTATAGTGGTATGCATCAGTATGCCTTAGCACAGCGAAAATGTTATAATACGCCGATGTATCCTGTATTTCAAAAACAAAATTCGGGCAATTAGAGGATGCCCATGCATGATCGCTGAACGTTGCTGTTTTTTCAAACACTCCTATTGTATTGCAAGCCTGCAATACAATAGCCAACACCCCGATAAAAATAATTTTCTTCAACCCTAAAAAATTATGGTAGATAAATAGTATTACAGAACATTCAATATTTGTTCTTTTGCTTTTTCAAGTTCGTCTTTCATCATCACTACAGCTTTCTGCACTTCTGCATCATATGCTTTTGAGCCCGTGGTGTTAATTTCCCTGCCTATTTCCTGCAAAATAAATGAGAGTTTCTTTCCCTTTACAATTTCTTTATCGTGCAATATGGAACGAAAATAGTCGCAATGATTTTTTAAGCGTACCCTTTCTTCGCTTATATCAATTTTTTCAATGTAATAGATTAGTTCCTGCTCCAGCCTGTTAGGGTCATAATTCTCTTTTCCAACATTTTCTTCCAGCACTCTCTTAAGGCCGTCCCTTATTTTTTCACGGCGCCTGGGCTCAAGCAGGGCAACAGAAGTTTGCTGCTCTTCAATACTGTTTATACGGTCTATCAAATCTTTTTCAATGCTTTGGCCTTCTTTATGCCTGTGATGGTTTAAATGACCTATAGCCTGTTCCAATAATTTTTTAAATGCGGCCCATTCATCTTCGCTTAACATTTCAGTGGAGGGGGTAATAACATCCGGCAGTTTAAGCAGGGTACTCAATACATTATCCATATTTATGTGCAGTTCTTCAGCCAGTTCCACCACCTGCGTATAATAAGCCTTTAATAATTCTGTATTTATAACAACGGGTTTCGCACCGCCGTTTTGCTTAATGGTAATAGTACATTCAATGCTGCCGCGCATAAGCCCCTCGTTCAAAACATTGCGTACATCAAACTCGTAGGGTTTAAGCAATGCAGGTAATAATAAACGTATATCGTACTGCTTACCGTTAAGTGATCTTACTTCAACCAAAAAAACTTTTTCGTTAATAGTTTGCTCCGCTCGC
>Ga0206922_1060_pt3 | contig 19482 bp, 13 predicted proteins | sample Alteio_BWOrgHeat_63_FD_152976 | JGI IMG/M metagenome (GOLD analysis project Ga0206922, IMG submission 152976) | Enriched cells from forest soil in Barre Woods Harvard Forest LTER site, Petersham, Massachusetts, United States -... | ecosystem: Environmental > Terrestrial > Soil > Temperate forest >... | reverse complement strand
AGGGACGGGTTGAGCCTGTCTTAGGAATCAGAAGGGAGCAACAAGAGGCCTACAACACGAACTTAACAAGTCAGCATGAGAGCGGGAAGATAGATCGCATTCAACCTCTAACTAAAAGTTAACCGCGATGACAAGAAAAGATTGTCATCTAAAAATCATAGATTTGTGAAAGTAAGTTATAGATTCAATCTATTTGCGGACACAATATATTTTTTCTTGGGGGCCTTCGCTGCAATCCCGGACACGGTCTTTTGCCGTTCGGGACAGGTGGCGAGTTAGCACAGCCCGGGCTACGGGGAAGCCTGGGCTGGCTTGGTCGAATTTGCTACTTCGCGCTGTCGTAGAACTTGGTCAAATCAGCGCGGAAAGCTTTCAGAGCATCGACGTTGAGATAGACCATGTGGCCTGCCGGGTAATAGCCCCAGGTCACGTTACCGCGCATCTTCGACTCAGTGCCCATGTGCGCGAGTTCCCATTCCGTTGCGGTGAAGGGCGTTGCGAGGTCGTAGACGCCATTGGCAGCGAAGACCTTCAGATGCGGATTCTTGCGGATGGTGTCGCCGAGATCGCCTGCGACGTAAGGCATGCGCTGGGGCCGGCCTCCGCCGAAGCCTCCCCCGGCGGCGCGGTGGTCCCAGTTCCAGTTCTGGTTGAGTCCGGGCCCGCTGTTGTTGTAAGTTTCGGCGCTGGTGAATTTGAGTTCTGTGCCGAGGTAGTTGTGAAAGGCGGCGATGTAGGCTCCGGAGATACCCGTGTCTGAGGGATCATAGCCCGGGTTATCGCCCGCAGCCTCGGCATCGGGGCCTTCAAAGCGGGCATCGTAGCGACCCAAAATCTTGTTCTGATCGCGGAGCAGCTCTTTGCGGAAACGGGTGGCGGAGATGCGTAAATTGGAGTTTTTGATGAAGGTGGGATTGATGCCGATGAAGTTGCTCATCTGCTGGGCGATCTTGTCGGCGTCGGCATCGCTCAACCCATTGCCTTCATAGAGGGCCTGTGCGTACGGTCCGCGCGCGAACTGCCGCGCCTGCTCGACGAAATCGAGTACGTTGGCGGGCTTGTTGGGAACCTTGTTGTGATACCAGGCTATGGCGGCAAACGACGGAAAGTCGGTGAGGTAGCCGTTGTCGAGACCAGCAGAACGCGCGTTGTAGTTGAGGATCGAAGAGAGCAGGACGATGCCGTTGAGCTGTACGCCGGCTTCGTTGAGCGTTGCTGAGAGGCCTGCCGAGCGTGTCGTGCCATATGACTCGCCAAAGAGGAATTTGGGTGAGTTCCAGCGCTTGTACACGTCGATGTAGCGGATGATGAACTTTGTGAAGGCCCGCAAATCTTCGTCGACTCCGGCAACGTCCTTGATAGTTCCCTTCCCAACGGGCCGCGAGTAGCCGGTACCGGGTGCATCGATAAAGACCAAATCGGATTTGTCGAGCAGTGTGTACTCGTTGGGCACCACCTGGAAAGGCGGATTGTTGGTCGGCTCGGGACTCTGTGAAAGCACGCGAACAGGCCCCACCGAACCCATCTCAAGCCAGATGGTTGCCGAGCCGGGACCGCCGTTGTAGAGGAAGGTCACAGGCCGCGTCTTCGCGTCGGCGCCATCCTGCGTATACGCGACATAAAAGATGCTGTGATACGGCTTCTCGCTCTGATCGTGATCTTCTTTCGAGAGGAGTAGATTGCCCGCCGTGGCCGTGTAGTGAATAGTCTGACCACCAATGGTCATCTGGTGCTGAGTGACTGCAGTCTCTTCCTTGGGAATGGGAATATCTTTCGAAGTTTCTTCCTTGGTGTCGGAGACGGTACGGCGTTCCTGCGCAACAAGAGACGCAGTGGAGGTGGAGGCGAGAGCAACGGTAAAGGCGGCAATGAGGGCCAGCCGTTTATGCGGATGGGACACGATGGGATTCTCCAGGCATGGAAGTTCGTAAATTGATTTCGCGCTAAGGACTTGCAGTCTTGCTAATTGTCTATCAGGGTTTAATTCGGAAAAGGTGAGTGTAGCACGGATATCCGACTATCGCTCGCCCCACTTGAGCTTGCTGCGCAGAGCATCGAAGAAGCCATTGCCGCCGAGGCGCACAAGCTTGACTGCGTATTCGGAGCGATGACAGCGGAGCTCATCGCCCACGCGCAGATCGACGGCTTGCTGGCCATCCACGGTAAGAATGGTCGGATTCGGCATGCTGCCGCTCTGCCCTTCGATACGCAGGGTGAGGCTTGCGTCCCCGGGTACGACGATCGGACGAAGCGTGAGCAGATGCGGACAGATCGGCGTAATGACGAGGGCGTCAACTCCGGGCACGAGAATTGGGCCGTTAGCAGCAAGAGTGTACGCAGTGGAGCCGGTCGGCGTAGCAACGATTACGCCATCCGCGCGAAAGCGCGCCACGAGCATGCTGTCGAGCTCTATCGCAAATTCGACCATGCGTGCGATTGCGCTCTTGGAGAGCACAATGTCGTTGACAGCCTCAAAATCGGAGACGCATTTCCCTCCCCGCCATAGCTCGGTGTGCAGCATGGTGCGCTCGTCAATCGCGCAGCAGTTGGCGCACCAGCCTTCCAGAGTGGGATAGAGATTGGCGAGGCGAACTTCAGTCAGAAAGCCGAGTGAACCCAGATTCACACTGAGGATGGGTGTGTCGGAGCGGGCGAATATGCGCCCGACGGCAAGCAGGGTGCCGTCACCGCCTAATACAATAACCAGCGTGGGCTAGGCTGCAGGAAGGTCTGGGCGGTCGCGAATCTCGATGCCGGCGACTATGCTGCCCGACGCGCCGCGCGCCGCTGCGGCTGGGCCGATCAGGTACGAGGCGCTTTCCCGATCGAGCACGGGCTCGAAGCCGTGTTCTCGCAGCCACTCCACCAGATCGGGTAGCAGCCGGATCAACTCTTCTTTCTGAGGCTTGGAGACAATCGCAACACGATTCATTCGGCTTCAGTCTATCGCACGCATGGATGAAGAGGCTTTATCAGGAGGGAACAGGCAGAGGATCGAGCAGTGCGTGTAGCAGAACTCCCGATTGCCCTCCATGCCCGTGATAGGCGAATCGATAACCTCGATCGAATTTGCGCCAAGATCGCTGAAACACGCGGAGACGCGGTCGACAGCAAGCTGATGCGCGTGCGGATCGCGAACGATGCCGCCTTTGCCAACATGCTCACGCCCCGATTCAAACTGTGGCTTGACCAGGATGACCGCCTCCGTAATGGTTTGGGCGGCGGCGATAACGGCAGGGAGAACGAGCGTAGCTGAAATGAAGGAGACGTCCATAACCAGCAGCGTCAACTCCGGCCGAGGTGGGGTCGCTTTTGGGTCATGAGCGAGCGAACCCACGGCCAGCAGGCGGGCATTCGTGCGCTCATAGAGGCGGACGCGCGAGTCCGTTCGCAGACTCATAGCGATTTGTCCAAAGCCGGTGTCTACGCAGGAGACGTGGCTCGCGCCGCGCTGCAGCAGGCAATCGGTGAATCCGCCCGTCGATGTGCCAATGTCGAGGCAGGCGCGGCCTTCCACGGGGACGGACCAATGCTCGAGCGCGGCCTCCAGCTTGAGTCCGCCGCGGCTCACGTAGCGAAGATCTTCACCAAGAATCCGGATGGGAACCTCTTCGGCAAATGCGGCGCCCGGCTTCTCAACCTTCTGCTCGGACACAAGAACCCGCCCGGCGAGGATCAGCGCAGTGGCGCGGGCTCGGCTCGGGACCAGCCCCTTTTGCACCATAAGAGTATCGATTCGGATTCTTGGCGCCGCCATAGCCGTCTGGACTCTATTATGCTTCTAAATGGACGTGGGGCTTAGTTATACGCGAGATCGAAGTCTTCGTCCTGGAAGCAGATAGGGGCGATGATGGAGTACCTGCGAAATCCAAATCGTCCAGCGCTCCGTACTTAAGACGGGGCGGGCAACGCGGTAGAAGAAACGGAAAGCCATGCAAATGGGTGATACCGAGCTGCTCGAAGCAGTCGCCAGGCAAGACCAGAGTGCGATGGCGGCGCTATTCGACAAGTATTCGCGGCTCGTATATTCGATTGCTCTTCGGGTGTTGCGGGAACCCGATCTTGCAGAGGATGTGATGCAGGAGGTGCTGCTTCAGGTATGGAGGCAGCCGGGCGGGTTCGTGTCTCAACGCGGGAGTTTGGGAGCATGGCTGGCTGTGGTGGCGCGAAATCGGTCCATTGATGTGATTCGACGGCGGGCGCACTTGACGCCGCTGGAGGAGCTCGTGCTGCCGGAACCGCGAAATCTGCAGCGGACGGTAGAAGACAATCACCTGATGAACCAGGTCAGAGAGGCAATGGGAGCGTTGCCGGAGGAGCAACAGGCTCCTTTGCACATGGCTTATTTTGAGGGGCTGACGCAGACGGAGATTTCCGAGCGAACGGGTACGCCGCTGGGGACGATCAAGACGCGCATTCGCACCGCATTGATGACGGTGAGAAAGGCGCTGGAAGCATAATGCCAGAAGCATTCCACATCTCGGAAGAAGACCTGATCCAGTACGCGTTAGGTGGCTTCAAGGAGGGGCAGTTAGGCTCCATGACGGCCCACATCTCGCTCTGCAATGAGTGCAGGGCGCAGATCGCGCGCATTCAGGAGGAACTGGCGAGCTTTGCCGCAATCCAGCCTCTATCGGAGCTGCCCGCCGGTGCACGAGAGCGCTTCATGAGCCGCCTGGTTTCCGATGCCGCTCCGGAATCGAAGTTTGTACAGATGCGGAACAAGAGCCGCTTCTACATCATGGCCAAGTCCGTCCAGCACTGGCTGGAGGCACCCGTGACGATGAGGATTGTATCGGGTGCCTTGGCTGCCGCGTTGGTCTTCGCAATCTACGACGACCTGAACCATTTTCATCAGGTACGCAAGCTGCTGCCGCAGTTGAACCGCCTCGAGAGAGATGAATCTGAGCTCACGGAGTTGAAGAATTTCCTCAATGGCACCCATGCACAGCACGTGATGCTGCGCGAGAAACCCGAGGCCGATAAGTCTCCTCAGGGACACGCGATTTATTCATCGAGTTCTGGAAAGCTGGTCTTTACCGCTTCGAATATGCCCACGCCTCCGCCTGGCAAGGCGTACGAGCTGTGGCTGCTGCCGCCGGGCGGTGGAGCGCCGATTCCGGCAGGTATGTTCAAGCCGGATCTGATGGGCAACGGCGCGGTTGTCTTTCCCCCGCTCCGACCCAATGTGCTGGCAGGCGGCTTTGGGGTGACGCTCGAGGATGAGGCCGGGGCGGCCGCTCCAACTTTGCCGATCCTGATCAGCGGGCAATAGACGACGAAGCATGGTAACGCCGGACACGAAAAAGGCCAGCCTCGATGAGGCTGGCCTTTTCTATTGTTGGTTGGCTGGCGCGGCGATTACGGGGTGGTCAGGAGCGTAGGGTCCTGGACTTTGCAGTTGGCCACAGTAATGGGCGCGCCTGCTGCCGCGAAGTCGCTCGGCGGAAGATAGCAGGGCTGGCCGGCGCCGGGAAGGCGGCTGACGAGATTGGTGTTGGCACTCGTGGCGTCCGGCGAAGTGGTTCGCGCGTCGATCGCGTTGCCCTGCACGAGCACCGTAGTGCCGACGATGTCCTGATCGGTACGGATGACCGTCACGAACGGGCTATCAGGCGATACGACGTAGACTTTGCCGAAGACCGAGTTCTGTGTGGACACCACGGTGCGTGGGTGGCCCGTGACCGGAAGCGTGGTCTCGACGGTGTGGCTACTGACATTGATGATCGATACCGTCTTGTCCGACTGATTGGCGGTATAGGCGCGCGATCCGTCCGCGAGCACGGTTACGGCCGCGGGATTCTTGCCGACTGGAATTGTGAAAGTGGTGCCGAAGGTGGAGCTATCGTTGCCGAACTCGTCGAGGCTGACATCGATTACGCTGACGCTGTTGCCGTCGTAGTTGGAAACCACCAGTTGCTGAGTTGTCGCGTTGTACTCGGCGTAGACCGGGCCTGCGTGCGTGCTACCCGCGGCCGGGGTCACCGGCAAGCTCGGATGGCAGGTATAGGGCTGCCCATTCTGATTCACGCCGGGCGTGCAGCTATTGAGGGCGTTGTTCTGGCTGTTGATTACGGAGACGGTATCGTCTCCCCGATTGAGAACAAAGACACGCCTGCCATCAGGCGACCCCACGGCATAGACTGGGCAGACACCGAGCTGGATGTGCGACGAAACAGTGTAGGTTGCGGTCTCGATTCCGTCGGCCATGCCCTTAACGCCAACCGCCGAGGGGTTGACATTGCATGCCGCGCCGCCATCCACAGTGGCAGCACCAACGCTCGTCGGAGTCAGATACGGAATCATCTGGCTGATGGAATAGAGCCGTGTCGAGGTCGCGACACCGACCATGGTGACCGGGGTCTGATCGACCGGAACAACGAGTTTAAAGGCCGCCGGCGAGCCGGTCAGAACATCGACCTCGTTGGTGCTGACGTCGAGCGCGTACAATCCGAGCGCGCCGCCAAACAGCGCCACTACGGGATTGACGCCCGAGGGCGGCAACTGATTCAGCGTGCTGAAGGTTACGTTTTTCTGTTGCAGGTTGGCGTTGACCGGGATATTGGAAAGGGTGCCATCGGCATTGAGAGTCCACGCAACCGATCCACCCGAGTTAATCGCAAAGGTGGAGGGGCCGGGGCCGATAGGAGAGGTGGCCGAAACCGTGTCACCGGAGTAGTCGACTACGGTTCCAATCCCTTGCGCGCTGCTGGAAGGCGTGGAGACCACGAAAGCGTAGGCCGTAGGCTGAGGCGCGGGACCAGTGCCAACAATCGGTGTAACCGTGGGGCGCAGATTGCTGCCGCAGCCTGCAATTCCAAGAATGCTCACAGCCACGGCGGCCAGAGCCAGAGTTCCCGGCATTACTTGACGTGCCGCACTGGTGCGCACCGGGATAAATCGGAAGAATTCACTCATTCAGTCGATGTCCTGCTTACTGGTCGATTGTAAATCACTGGCCTGCCGATGCCAGCCGGCAGAGACGGGTGTCTGGGTTGGACGCGCTAGGCCCGCGTTGGTTGATACTCTGGCTCAAGCGTAATCGGGAGAATCGGTAAAACGAATGCGGGAAAGCAATTCAGAGCTGGCATGGCAATCGAAGGCGGTGCTGCTGCTTGTGGTGCCGTGGACCGCGATCTCTGTGCTGGTGCAGGGATATTGGTGGGCGACCCACGCGCCGGTTGTGGCGCTGGAAACGCTGGGAATCAGCACCATCTTCGGTCTGGTGGTCTGGCGACTTCGAGCTGCAACCCCCGCAGGAGCAGCCACCGGAGCCGCAATTACTGCCAGCTTGATGTTCTCGACGGTGCAATACCCGTATGAGTGGAGCTGGCTTCACGGCGGCTTGATACCGCTGCTGGCGGTCTTTCTGCTGACCTTTGTGGCGACAAAGATCGGCCGCGCGAGGAAGGAGCGCCTGGGGACCGCCGAGAGCCGGCGCGGACGCAACGCAGCGCAGGTGGCGGCGAATCTGGGGGTGGCGGCGCTGGTAGCATCCCTCCCGTTGCAGCCTCTTGGCAGCCACACATTCTCGATACATCACAGATGGCCATTTGGGTTCTTTATGGCAATCATCGCACTCTCAGAAGCGGCAGCAGATACCGTTTCCTCTGAAATTGGTCAGGTTTTCGGCGGCGAGCCAAGGATAATCACTACTTGGCGTCGGGTGGAAAAAGGCACGGATGGCGGAATCACGCTTGCGGGCACTCTAGCGGGCGCGGGCGCATCTCTGACGGTCATGTTGGTGGGTATCTGGTCATTTCGCGGTGCACGTTCTCCGGAAGCATTGGATTCGATCTTGATCGGAGCTATTGGCGGCATCTTCGGGTTACTTTTTGACAGTTTCCTTGGGGCTACGTTCGAACGTAGGGGTTGGCTCAACAACGACGCGGTAAATTTTCTTTCTACTTTAAGCTCGTTGACCGCTGCAACGGCGATGATGGTGGCGATCTTGTTTGCGGAGTGGTTCCCACGACTGAGATTTTGAGGCTCTACTCATTCGCCTTTGCTGTGTACCTGCTCCAACAGCCGCTGCCACGTCTTCTGGTTCTTGCGATACGCCTTCTTCAGATCTTCGAGAATTCGTCCAAAGTCGGCGTTGGTCTTGAGGTTATTCCACGCCGGGTTCTTGGTGAACCAGGGATAATTCTCATTGCCGAGATAGATGGCGCGGCGCAGCCAGTGAAGAGCTTCGCTGGCGTCGCCCTCGACGGCGAAGTACGATGCGAGGCGGTAGGCCATCTCGCTGTCAGCCTCGGCAGCAGCAAGCGTATCGTCTTTGAGCAGCGCTGCCGCCTCGGCGCGGTTGCCGACCTGCACATAGCAAAGCGCGAGAGTCGGCACAGCGATGCGCATCGAGTCATCGTCCTGAATTACCTCTTCGAGAATCGCAATCGCCTCATGCAGATTGCCGAGGCGCATCTGCTGGTATCCCGACGAGGTGCGCAACAGCGGATGGCGCGGCTCGAGCGCAAGGCCTTTGGCGAGTTCATCACCGGCAACCTCAAGCTGATTGCGGTACTGATAGACGCGGGCGCGATGATTGTAGAGAGCCGCGGCATTCGCTGGGTTGAGCGTGAGTGCGCAGCTGAATTCATTCAGCGCCTCGTCATACATGCCGTCGATGCGCAACGTGATTCCCGCTACCATGCGAACATTCCAGTCATTCGCAGCCGAGCTAAGCAGGTTGGCAATGCCGTGGCGAGCCGATTCTTTCTCTCCTCGTGAGAGTAGCATGTAGATGCGATAGAGATTGGCTTCCGTCGATCCGGGATCGAGCTTGTGCGCGAGATCAAAGGCGCGGCGCGCTGTCATGACGTGAATCTGCCCGCCAAAACCGTGGCGCACATACTGCAGCTCAGCAATGCCGAGGCCGGCCCATCCGGCAGCGAACTCAGGATCGCTGCTGGTCACGTTCTCGAAGAGTGCGCGGGCGCGGTCGAGGTCGGAGCGCGAGCCGGTACGCGTCATGAAAGAACTGAGCAGCGCGCGTGCCTGCAGGTACTCCTCCGAGACGCGGTCAGGCAGCGAGACATCGCGAGCGGTACCACGCGACGTGTCGTTTTGCGAAGCCCGTTGATCGATGCTGCCAATGCCTTGGAGCGCCGCAAACACCTCGTTGGAGATTTCATTCTGCACAGCAATCAAATCGAAGGAAGCAATACTGATCGTTCCTCCCGAGCGAACGCTTTGCGCCACAACGTCGAGCAGTTGCCAGTTAAGATCAAAACCCTTTTCAGAACGCAGGAAATTCCCCGCGAGAACATAAGAGACAAGAAGCCGCTTGCCGACTTCGAGCGGATCCATCTGAGCCACCTGCGCCGCCGAGAGGCCTATCAGGGAGCTGGAAGGGCGAATAACCAGCGAGGGAATACGCGCAAGACGCGCGGCAATCGCATCGGCGAGTGCAAATCCGTACAACGGAGCCACTTCTACAGTGCCGAGGTTATTGAATGGCAATACTAGAAGCGAGTTATTTCCCTGCGGGTCGCTCGATGACTCACGGAAGCGCTCTGCAAGCATCGACCAAAAACTTGTTGTCCGCTTCTCTGATTCCGGCCCCGTAGTCACAAGATTTGCCGCAGCATCACCGGGAATGGCGCCGGTCTCAAGCTGCATGGCCTTCATGATTGTCTTGAGCGCTTCGCGTACTTCTCCGGCAGACGAATAGCGGCTCGCCGGATTCTTTTCGAGACAAATTGCAATCACGCTCTTCAGCTCGCTCGATACGCCGCGAACAATCTGATCGAGATCGGGTGCATCTCCAAATTGGATGGAGCGGATGATCTGAAAATCTTCCGCGTCAGGACGAGCAAAGGGATGTCGGCCGGTCAGCAACTCGAAGAGAAGTACACCGAGAGCCCAGATATCGGATTGCACACTCGACTGGCCGGTGACGAACTGTTCAGGCGCCATGTAACGAATGGTGCCGCCGCGTGCAGTGTAAGTTTCGGCGATCGATGCAGTAGACGCCATTCCGGGCTTCGAGGGATCAAAGCCGGCATCTTCCGGATGCAACCGGCGCGCGAGGCCAAAGTCGAGGATCTTGACCAGGCCGCCGTCGGTGAGCATTACGTTCTGCGGCTTGAGGTCGCGATGGAATATGCCCAGCGTGTGCGCAGCCTGCAAGCCGTCTGCCACTTGAATTCCGACGGAGAGCACGAGGTGAATATTGGCGGGCCCACGCGTGATCAGCGTATCGAGCGACTGGCCCGGCACAAACTGCATGACGATGTAGGCTTCGGTGCCCGTTTCGCCGACCTCGTAGATGGCGCAGACGTTGGGATGCTCGATGGCCGAGGCGAGGCGCGCCTCACGCAGCACCGTAGTACGCATCTGCCCCTGCGTGAGCAGGCCGCGGCGCAGAATCTTGAGCACAACCGGGCGTGTCAGCAACGTGTCGTTCGCAAGATACACAACGCCGCTGCCGCCTGCGCCAAGGCGTCGTAGTATCTCGTAGTGCTCGATCATTCTGCGCTTCATCACTAGTCTCAGTGTACCGGGGCAGAGATAAAGAGCGTCTCAGGATCGAACACACGCGAGAGGATCGCAAATCAGTATTGGGATAATTGAACTTCTAATTCTCCACCGCGAGCACGTCATGCATGTAGTCGATTGTGACGCGTTTGATTGCCGATTGGGGCTTGCCCACCTGTACGGTTTGATCCGCTGTAGTGTTGCCCTTGATCGCCAGCGCTCCAAGACGAAGGTTCCGGCCGTCCGCCATCTCGATGTAAATGGGAACAAGCATCTTGAAGTCGTCGGAGACATCGGACTGAGTCAGCTTGAAGTGCAACTTAACGTTATCGCTGTTGGAGTCGACCTGGCTTTCAAAGTGATAATGTGGCAACTGCGTTCCATAAACGTACTCATCAAAGAACCAGTCCATCTTATGGTTGTGATCCAGATCCATACCTGGCGTCATATGCTTTTCAACTATCGCCTTAAAGTCCTCAGTGGTCGCGACCTTGAGACGATAGGTCTCAAGGAAATCATGCATCATCGCCTGAAAATCTCTATCGCCAGTCTGTGGCGAGTACATCATCATGCGCACCATGTGCAGGATGTAAGCGCCTTTGGGATAGACGAGATTGCGATATACGTTCCAGCCTGTCTTGGGAGAACTCAGACGGTATCCCATCGTTACCGGCCCCACGTCGATTGGGCGGAATCCATCGGCATTCCTTGCCGTGAGCTCGGTCTTAAGCTGTTTCCAGAATTCGCGGAAGTCATCGGAATTCTTGCGGGTTGCCTGCAGAAAAATGGCTGCTGAAGCCTCGGCAAATCCTTCGCTCATCCACTGATCGCGATAGCTCCCAAAGCCGACGGTATGCCCCCACCACTGGTGCGCAACCTCATGCGCGGTTACCGTCTTCCAGTATGGATCCGAAGGGCGAAGGCCGAGCTGATGCTGAATCGTCGAGTCCCAGAATCCGCAGATCGGCAGATAAACGAGCATGGGCCAGCTTTGCCCATAGTTGCATGCCGGCTGCTGTGAAAGAGCAAGATGGTCAAAAGGCAGCGGACCGAAAAAGCCCTCGTAAATTCCGGCGGCTACCGTGCCCTGCGACAACTCAACCGGCAACATACTGGTAGTATTCAGGTTACCCAGGGCAGCGCTGTCGGCGTGAGAGTCCTGCTGAGGGCCCAGGTTGTCGCCGGTGGCAGCATTCAGAAGTGATCCAGCCCAATTTGGCGGAGAAGAATTAGCATAAGCCGATACCGTAAGGCCGCTCGCGGTCTTGTTATCTTTTTCAGTAAAACGCCCAAGATGGAAACCGGCCACAGGCAAAGGCATCTTCGAGTCCCACTCGGTCGTGCGCACCTTGCCATCTATCCGATCGCTGATTTTATCGCCCGTCACAATGAGCTGATCATCTTTTGGCGTGTGGAACAGCATGTGGTAACGCGAGTAACTGCCAAACTCGGAACCCGCGTTGGGAAACCAGTTTTCACGTGCGACCGGATCGTAGTTGTCGTTGCCCGCATCTCTCACCGCATCTTTACCGCCGTAGACAAGATGAAGAATGGCCGTTTCTCCTTTCTTCAGCGGATGACCCAGAACAACTCCGAGATCTGAGTCCTCTTCTTTCTTTTCCTGAACAAAATCGAGGACTTCGCCATGCTCACCCTCGGCCCCGCTCACGCGCAAGGTAGGAAATAGATTGAATCTAGCAACCGCGACACCATCGGCTCTTGCAATCAGATGCACAGTTGCCGAGCCGCCGAGAAAACCGTTCCTCTCGATCGATGTATCCAGATCTTCGGAATCGACCGTGATAGTGCTGTTATCTTCGCGGCTGCTCGCCGTATGATTTTCATTTTCGGAAGCAAGATGAAAAGCCGCGGGAATGCTTAACTCCAACTCGCTCCAAACAGCCAGCCTGACTTCTTCCGGCAAAACATCCGTTGCTCCGTGGGGATCGAGTTCGAAGAGGATATGCGGATTCTTGTTACCCTTGATCGCACCAAGAAAGAACCCTCCCGGCGAAGGACTCAACACGTCTTCCAGCAATCGCAGGTCGATGTTCTCGCGCAGATGCTCACGCTGGAAGGTGTGAAACTCCATCGCAGTCTGCACGAAGCTGCTGTCAGCCTTAATCTGGCTCTGGGCAGGCGCCGCCTTCCTGAGCTCGTCCGCAGTAGAGTCGGTAAAGCGAAGAACCACCTGCGTAAAGTCTTCGTCAAACTCAGGCCGCTTAGTGACAATCTCAAGGCTGTGCGTTTCGACTGCAGTCGGCGGCTTAAGGTGGAAATGCCCCATGCCTCGAAAAACTGCCCCTGTAACCTTGCCGTTTACTTCACCATAGAGTGCAAAATCTCCGTGAGCGAAGGTAAGGGTCGCCGCATCTCGCTTCAGAACGAGATTATCGACGGGTATCTCATTGCCGCCGGGTAACAAGCTGCGCAGCTGATGATAGACCGCATTGGTGTTGGGCTGCTGCTGCGATTGTGAAAGGGTGATCGTTGAGACGAGCACTGAACACGCGGAAACCAGGACTGTGCGAATGACAGAACTACAGGAATGCAAGAGATTAGGCCTTTTTCAGTAAATTTAATCGGAACCCATAGTGTTACACACAAAACTAGACCGGGCCAAAAACCTGACAATGGCTCGACGTTGCGTGTCAAATTAGAAGGCTGTCAGGCTTCGCGACGGCGGCGCTGGTGCGTCGATGGAATGTGCAGGTCTTCACGGTATTTGGCCACGGTGCGGCGAGTTACCTGAATTCCCTTCGCCTGTAACATCGCGGCTAGCTGATCGTCGGTGAGAGGGTGGCGCGTGTCTTCTTCTTCAATCAGCTTGCGAACTATGCGCTTGAGCACAACAAGTGGTGTGTCTGCGCCTTCAGGGCCGTTTGAGCCTTCGGAGAAGAAGGCACGCAGCTCGATAACTCCCTGCGGCGTGTGCGCGTACTTGTTGGCGACTGCGCGGCTCACGGTAGACGGATGTACACCGATCTCTTCGGCTACCTCTTTGATCATCATCGGCCGCAGCGCCTCGATGCCGATATCGAGAAACTCCTGCTGGCGCCGCACAATCACTTCGCAGGTACGCAGAATCGTGCTCTTGCGCTGGGCGATGTTGCGCATGAGTTGCATCGCCGAACGGAAGCGCTCTTTGACGTAATCCTTTACTTCCTTGTCGGTGCCGTCAGAAACAAGCATGCGGCGATAACGCTGGCTCAGGCGCAGCGTCGGCATGTCTTCCTCATTCATGGCAACGGACCAGGTATCTCCGCGCTTGACGAAGGCAACGTCAGGCTCGATCAGGCGCGTCTGTTCGCGGTTGTAGCGGCGTCCGGGCCGCGGATCGAGGGTGCGGATGAGATCCACGGCGGTGCTGACCTCGCCGAGCGGGCGGCCAACTGCGCGCGAAATCTCCTTCAGATCACGCTTCTGCAACAGCGACAGATGGTTGGTTGCGATCAGCTTTGCGGTGGAAAAAGTCTGACGCCGTTCTTCAAGAACCGCCTCAGCCTCAGCGTGCAGACCATGGTGTGGACTTACGCTCGTGTGGACTTCAGCGTGGCTTGTCGCATGTGAGTGGGAATCGTGATGGACGTGCGCGTGAGGAACGTGGCTGCCGGGAACGGCAGACCCAACCTCATGATGGACAGGATGATGATGATCGCCCTCGGGATGAACAAAATAATGCGTGGCCGAAGCAGAAGAATCATTCCCGTCATGACTGCCGTGAGCAACACCGGGAACAGCGCGATGCGCGGCGTCTTCGTTTGGATGGCGCGCAAAAACCAGTTCAAGCTCCCGCAGTTGCGCATCCAGCTGAATGCGCAGGCAGTCACGCAGATCGATCGCGCAGATACCCGCCGGATCGAGATGCTGCACAACATCGAGAGCGGCCCGCATACGATCCAGACCGGACTGACGACTGTCTGCTTCGACCTCGAATATCTCGGCCAGTTCTTCAAGCGGAGCCGACAGATAACCATCCTCGTCAAGATTGCCGATCAGGAACTCCGCAGCTTCGCGCACATGAGCGTCGATGTTCATCGACCCAAGTTGCCAGATCAGATGATCGGTGAGCGTGGTGGGCTGGGAAAGGAACTGCTCAAAGGAGGGTTTGTCGAGCTCTTCGAATTCCTGGCTGGTGCGGAAACCAGGGTCCAGGTACTCCTGAAAATACGAACCGAAATCGATCTCCTCGAAGGGGTCTTTCGGTGTGACCGGTGCTTCTTCTACTACGCGGTCGCGGGCCGCCTCCCGACTTCCAATCTCGTCAAGAATCGGTACCGTCTCGTCGATCTCTTCAAGAACCGGATTCTCAACCATCTCGGCGTTGATCATCTCGGTCAGTTCCAGCTTGTTGAGAGCCAGCACACTGACCATCTGCATCAGACCCGGCGTAAGGATCTGGCGTTGCGATACCTTCAGGTTCAGTCTGGGTTGCAACAGCGGCATGATAGATCCCGGTGGATGTGTACCTGTTCAGTGTAAATCTCTTATCTCGCCCGCGTTGTGGAAGTTACCCGGGTACCGGGTGCGTGTTCCATATCGGGCAGGCTTCGCATCGAGAGGAACGGAACCAGTTGAGTTAACCCAGCGAAAAGCCTTCTCCCAGATAGACCCGGCGTACCTCGGGATCGTTACCCAGTTGATGAGGAGTTCCAGCACGAAAAATAATTCCCTCGGCAATAATGTAGGCTCGGTCGGTCACCGAAAGCGTCTCTCGGACATTGTGATCGGTAATCAGAATGCCGATGCCGCTCGCCTTCAGGTCGAAGATGATCCGCTGCAGATCGAGTACGGCGATGGGATCGATGCCGCTGAACGGCTCGTCAAGCAGCAGAAAACTTGGCTGAATGCACAGACAGCGGGCAATCTCGACGCGGCGGCGCTCTCCGCCCGAGAGCGCATAGCCTTTCGTGGTACGAATGTGGCGCAGATTGAGCTGCTGAATCAGCCTGTCGGTGCGGCTGCGGCGCTCGTGATCGGGAATGGGCTGAGCCTCAAGCACTGCCATAATGTTGTCTTCGACAGTAAGCTTGCGAAAGACCGACGGCTCCTGAGGCAGATAGCTGATGCCGTGGTGACGGGCGCGAAGATACATCGGAACGCGCGTAATGTCTGTGTCGTCGACCTTGACGCAGCCCGTCTCGGGCAGGACCAGTCCCACAATCATATAAAAGCTGGTGGTTTTGCCTGCGCCGTTGGGGCCGAGCAGGCCAACAACCTCCCCGCGAGAGATATTGAGGCTCACGTCGCGAACGACCTGTCGGCCACTATACGATTTGCCGATTCCTTCGGCGCTGAGTGTCTGCATTCCCATCCAAAGGTTCAGTGAACGGTCCCCCTACTTCGGAGACCGCGCCTCGGTTACTGTCTTTGCGCCATCGCCTTCGACTGTGACGCTATCATCGCGGGTGTGGAAAATCAAAGCGGCGCCGGTTACCGTGCCACGGGCCTGGTCTGTAATACGCGGTGGAGCAGTGCTGGTTCCGGTAAGGGTGAATGTGGCGTCTTCGCTCAGATAGATGAGCTTTTCGCCTGTGCCCTTGCGGTCGGGCCAGGTAACGGTCACACGGCCGTGGGCTGTCAGTTTATCGACTGAGGTATTCCCATTGGGAGAGGCAGAATGCACCCCGGCAGGCATGAGGTTGACATCGGCCTCCTGCGAAGTGACAATCGCCGTTCCGCCCGGGTCAGAGGTCTGAGCCGTCACGCTGCCAACCGCGCCGCTCTTGAGCACAGCTAAGCGCTCTCCCTCGGAGTAATGAAGATCGCCGCTCGTGAGCCGGATCACAGAAGGGGCGCCGGAGTTGGACTTGGCGGTAGTTCCGAGAGCGGCGTTGTGAGGCCGAGCGCCGTTGGACTTGGGCCGGTTGTTGATCAGAACCGTACGAACCGGACTCGCCGCACCGCCCGATTCGGCAACCAGGGTCTGCTTCTTGCGATTGAGCGTGATGGTCGGCGCGGAGATTGAGTTGGCTCCCTGCCAGAGCCGAGGCAAATCGCCCGCATGGCTGGATTCGGCATGAGCAGCGGGGCCGCGAAAGATCACTTCCTGCGTTGACTGATGCATCTCCGCCTCCGCAGCAACTGCGAGAACGGGCCCATTCGCGCCGGGATTCGACCCACTGGAGAGCAATGACAGGCCAGGCGCAGCCTGCTGGCCGCCCTCCTTACCCGTCCAACTTGCCTTTACCGCGCCGTGAGCAAAGGCGTCTCCGCTGGCGCGGGCAAAGTCGATGGTATTCGCGGCGAGATCGAGTGACCCGTCGCGAATGCGCGGAGTCCCGGAAAGATGGAGCAACTGGCTCTGGCCGTCATAGTCAGCACGATCCGCCGTGGCGCGGATCGAGGCCGTCTGCTGTGCTTGCCCTGTCGACTTGGCAGGCGGTGAATCCTGGGTAAGGACAACATGGCCGGTCTGAAGCACAGACGCAATCTCCGAATCAGCCTCGAGCTGAATCGCACCGCCAGCGGAGGCCTTCGGAGAGGGGGCTTTCGGAGAAGAATTAGGCATAAAACGAACATCGAGTTGATCTGAGCTGCTTGCCTGATGCACTCCCGCAGCCGTGCGCTGATCGAAGGTCGAGTGTCCCGTCCCAACCAGACTGGACAGGCTCCCGTTGGAATCAAGCTCTGCGACAACCGTATCGGCAGTGAGTTTGGAAGGCAATGTAATGCCGTGGCTCGTGGTTTCCGAAGCCAGCGAAACGCCGCCAAAGCCGTGAATAGTCCGCGGCTCAACGCGGCTCTGCAGTTTGCCGCCCTTTGCTTCAGCATCCGTTTTGGGCCCAGGCGCGGCGGCAAAAGCAATATCGGCCGTCTGAGACTTCCACGTCCGGCGAATGTGCCGTTCGCCGCCCTTCGCACCATTCGGGCTGGGAATCTGCTGTTCGCTCACGAAGGAAACCCCGTTTTCCATGTGCGCTTGGTGCAGGTCTCCCTCGCCATCAAAGGCCAGCCTCACCATCGGGGAAGTGCCGCTGATAGTGCGATCTGGCTGCATCAGATTCATCTGTGTCCCGCCGCGTAAGACACCACTACGCGGATGATTGGTGGTATTGAACTCGAGTGAGCCTATAGGCCCCGCAAGCTGCCCCCCCTTGGTGTTTTTCAGGCGAACGCCCCCCGAGCCATCCACGCGAATCACCGATCCATCGTCGCGAAAATAGATCAACGCATCGCCAATCTCAACCGACCCACCGGAGTACTCCGCCTGGGCAGAGATCATCTGGCAAACCTGCCTGCTCCGTTCGAACTCCGCATGGCTGGCATGCACAGTGACCGGAGAACCTGAGCGATCGATGTGCAGCTCCACTGCGCGATCCAGAATGAGCTGGCTTTTGGCCGAATCGTAGGTCGCCCCGATAGACGTGCCGCTGCCCTGTCTCAATGCGAAATCCATCCGCTGCGAGGTGGTGGCGACGCCGGTCTTCTGGTTGAAGACAAGACCGCTGGTCTTCGCATGAATCTCGTTGTCAGTAATCTGATTGGCCGCAGCCGGCGGAATCTTGACACCCGGCCTGAGGTCCGCGATGGCCGGCTTCACGCCCGGCCGCATGAGCGTGATCTCAACCGCGCCAGCCGCCTGGGCCACTCCAGCGTTCACGTCGTACGCAAACTCGCTGCCGGAGATTGTATCCGTCCGATTGCCGTCTTCGCCGTAGAGATCAATCCGCACATCGTGAAGAAGTACCTTGCCATTCTTCTTCAACTGCTCGTAGCGCGCTGCGTGAATCTTGAAGAGCGTCTTACCCTTGCGTGACTGCGTATAGTCGACGCCATTGGCCTGCTGCTGAATATCGATGCCAAGCCGTTTAGGAAGATCTTTGGTGAAAAACCGACGCTTCCACTGGCCGGCCGCCAGAAAGATCACAATCGCCACCACCAGCACTCCTCCGCCAACCAACACCAGGGTGCGAAGCCGCTCGATGGTGAAAAGCGGGCGTTTCGTGCGCGGTTGAGCGGAAGTCAATTGCGGGCTCGTTTCGTAGCCGGGTCCTTCGCAGACGGGTCAGTCATCATTGCAGCCGATTCAGTCGCGCAACGAGCCGCGCGGCAAGGCTCTCGCCCAGTTCGGACCAGAGCAGACGAGCCGTCGCCTGAGATTCCTTCTCGACATCGTTGACCAGGCCAATAAGCTGCTGAACATTCTCCTCGATGCAGCGAATCGTCTCCAGATTGAGGTCGACCTCCTCATGCAGAAACGGCGCATCACTGCCAAAGTCGATGCGAATATGCCCTTCTTGCTCGTAGGCGCCCTCGTCGAATTCGGGACCGTAGCCGATGACACGAACCAGCCGGGAAGCTCGGACCCAGCGGGTCTGTGAAGCAGACAACCCGGCGTATTCCGGATCAGGCTCCCAGAGCGTCCATCCAATCTGGAACTCGTAGGCATAGTCCGGATGCAGCAGCTCCAGCGCTTCACCGACAGCGATATCGATCTGGCAGCCATGCTCGCCCAGCCCGTAGATCTCCTGATACGCAGCAGCCTCACGCCAGTTGACCGCCCAGGCCGTCGCGGAGAAAACTCCTCGTTCGCCGCCATGCGCGGCAAATTGGCGCAGCGCTGTCTCCAGCTTGTCGGCAAGCGAGGCAAGCTGAAACTGCGGATACCAGAGACTCAGTGAAAACGCATCTGACATTCTTACAATTTTAGACGCGAAAACGAGTTGGAGGATTCGGCCAGTCGCACAGACGCAGAATCCGGTCGGACCACGGGTGCTGCGGAGCAACTCTTGATAGACTCAGGACGCTATGAAATCCGCCTCGAAATTCCTCCTGATTCTGATCGCAGCATTGGCCCTTTACTCACTTCCCGCAATGGCGGCCGACGGAGACCAGCAGTTTGCGGAATTGGGCAGCTGCAAGCTCGAAAGCGGCAAAGAGATCACCGGCTGCCGCCTCGGCTATCGCACCTGGGGCAAGATCAATGCAGCGGGCACAAACGCGATCCTCGCGCCAACGTGGTTCACCGGCACGAGCCAGGCGCTTGGCGGCGCCATTGTGGAC
>Ga0206922_1125_pt1 | contig 19519 bp, 14 predicted proteins | sample Alteio_BWOrgHeat_63_FD_152976 | JGI IMG/M metagenome (GOLD analysis project Ga0206922, IMG submission 152976) | Enriched cells from forest soil in Barre Woods Harvard Forest LTER site, Petersham, Massachusetts, United States -... | ecosystem: Environmental > Terrestrial > Soil > Temperate forest >... | reverse complement strand
TAATACAGGGAGAAGGTATTGGAGAACGTGTAAAATATTGGGTGCGGCCAGATATTGTTAACCGCATTAAAGAAGGCAGTATAAAAGCATATTATCATTCCAGCGTTACCGCTATTAGAGAGCATGAGGTGGATATTAAAACGCCGGATGGGATGATAACCCTGGAAAATGATTTTGTTTTAGCGCTTACCGGTTACCAGCCCAGTTTTGACCTGCTGAGAAGTTTAAGCATCCAGCTTTCTGATGATGCAGTATTATGCCCAACTTATAACCCGGATACAATGGAAACAAATGTGCCCGGCATATACCTCGCTGGTGTTGTTTGCGGGGGTATGAATACACACAGGCTTTTTATTGAGAACTCAAGAGAACATGCAGATAAAATAATAAAACATGTAGCGGAGAAGGGTGTAGCCCATGGTTCATAGTGAAGAATGATGCGGCTCTTACCGGTGCAGGCATTCATCCTTATATAATTCTTGATTTTTCTACTTTTTCTGCTCCGAAATCTTCAATCTAAAGATATACCATTTTTGCTTCGTACTTCTAACTTAGTACCTCGCAGTTATTTTATTACATCTTCAATTACATGCCCTATACTGCCGCTGGGCATTTGAATATGCAACAATGCAGCTATAGTTGGCGAAATATCTGTCATATAAGTTTCCCTGTTCAGTTTGCCATGCTTAATGCCCCATCCATAAAACAACAGGGGTATATGCGCATCATAAGGCGCCCATGAGCCATGCGTAGTTCCTGTAGTACCCCCATCATAATAACCCGGCTTAAGAATGATCTGTATATCGCCGCTCCGCTGAGGGTAATACCCGTTTGTGATCATTTCTTTTTGTTTGCTGTTAAGTGGCGTAGCGGGCAGGTCCTCCAAAGTAAAAACCCTCGCAACTGCATCCTGGTTTTGCAGGTAGCCAGTAACCCAGTCTATAATATCATTCCTGTTTAAAAATTCTGTTGTATCAAGCAGTTCATTATTTAATGCCACCTGGTAATTTATTATACCCCGTATAATGCCATCCTTTCCATATTTATTCTTCAAAATGGTATTCATTTGTTTTACAACTGCTGCATTGTTAAAAGTACCGCTGGGCAAACCGTACTCTTTCATAAACCCGGCAATGTGTGCAACTCCATGGTCAGCCGTTAAAAAAACGGTGTATTGATTTTTGCCTATAGTGGCATCTAAAAAATCTAAGAATTTACCAAGTGTTTCATCAAGCCGTGCAAAATCATCCAGTTGTTCCCATGAATTTGCGCCGAAAGCATGGCCAATATAGTCTGGTGAAGAAAAACTAACTGCAAGAAAGTCGGTATTGCTTCCTTTACCGAGGCCTTCGCCAGTAACAGCAGCCTCAGCCATTTCGGCAGTTAACGTGTTGCCGTAAGGTGTTGATGCAATTTTGCTATAATCTTTCCCAATATATTTTGTAAGGTCGTACGGAAAAACAGAACTGTCCTTACCAAATGGTTTGCCTTCGTAAGGTGTATTATCTTCAGTGCTGTATTGTTCATAAATATCCCGCGGCAAAAACATATCCCATGTACCGTTATACAGCGAATCAGCCATTTTCCTTTTATTAAAGGCCTTTACCCAATCCGGCAGGTCGCTGCTATAATAAGTGCTGGTAATAAAATCGCCTGTCTGGTGATCATACCAATAAGCTCCGGTGGCAGAGTGGCCCGCGGGAAGTATGGAGGCCCTGTCTTTAAGAGCCACGCCAATTACCTTACTCTGAAAATTAGTAGCCAGCCTTAATTCGTCAGTTATTGTTGTAACAAGCAAATTGTTAGGGCTCATTTTACCTTCATTGGTAGTACTGCCCACTGTGTTAACAGTTGTATCTGCCGTGCAGTACACCATTTTATGTTGCAGGTTGTCATACCAATCATTCCCAACAATGCCATCAATGGCAGGCACTGAGCCTGTATATATTGATGCATGCCCGGCGGCTGTTACAGTTGGCGTATAGGGTATAAGTGTATTGTCGCAGGTAAAGCCATCGTTCATTAATCGTTTAAACCCTCCTGTGGCTTTAAAAATATTATAATAACGGTACAGGTAATCCCAGCGCATTTGGTCTATTACAATTCCTACCACAAGTTTTGGCCTTGCGAGTGTTTGAGGAGCAACAACATTTTGTGCCGGCTTAGCCTGCCCAAAAGAAGTAACAACCACAAAACACACCGCCAGGCAGCAAAAAATTTTTCTCATACCAACAAATTTGTCCGCAAATATAATCCCGCAATAGTTTTAAATACCCCCTGAAAGTGCATTTATAGAAATATTACAGAAAAAATACCCTTTAGATGGTATATGCCAGTTTTTTACAACATATACTTTTATTGAAAATAAAAACAATATGAAAAAGCTTATTCAACTCTGCGGGCTTGTGCTTGTTGCAGGTATAATACATGCCCAGTCAACACTGCATATAAGTACCGACTACAAACAAACATGTTACTGGAACACTACAACCAGCGATTTTGACAAGTGCGGTGATAACGCTGAATTTTCGTCTATGTTTACGCTAAACGATGCCGAAACTATTTTTACCCACACTACCAGCGACATCAAATCCTCTTACTATGTTAAAGACAAGGAGTACAAATCCGAGTATGACTCTTACATTTATAATGTAACAAGCGATGTGGGTAATAAATACATGTTTATTGTTGACTTAAAAAACAAATTGCTTAAAATTTTATCCTCCGGGCATAGCGACGCTGCTGACGATTACCTGTTGAAATTTTCTATCAAGAGCAGTTGGAAAGATTAATCTTGCTCTAAAAAAATAGCGTCCCTTGCTTAACAGCGGGACGCTTTTATTTATTATCGAGGTTGAAAAAAGGATTAGTTATTGGTTACGGCCTTTTCGTTAAATTTCGTTAACATTTTTTCGCGGATTATAAAAAAAGCCCTGAATAAGAATACCCGGGCTGTTTTATTAACCTATGAAAAACACCGAAACAAAGGTAATATGTGCGAAACGCAAATTCCAATTAATACTGGCTTAAGAAGCGATTAAAGAGAGATAAATAAAAAAATTTGAGCGAAGAATTGTGTGTGAAAATTTGATTTAACCGGGTAGGCAAAAATAATAAGACAAACAAAAAGGGTTACCGAAATGGCAAAGAACCCGACAACATAGATGCCGGCGTTATTAACAACTATGTCCGTAACAAAAATTTTGGATTACAACATTTTAATACAGTAAATGTAAAACTATAGCTTGTTACTAAATCCTAATTGATTTTGCAAACAGAGGAGAAGAGAAAAGATATATCAGATTGAACGTCAATGCGTAATAAATACAGGAAGCATGGTGAGTGCGGGTTATAAAAGAAAAAAGCCCTGATAAGAATATCTGGGCCGTTGCTAACCTATGAAAAACACCGGTGTAAAAGTAGATAGTTATTTTACTTATTAATCAACCCGGTGCTTAAACTCAGCTTAAATTCTCCTGAAAAAGACTCCTTCTCAAACACATTTATCTTTTTTCTGTCGGATATACAGGAAACAGCAAATTGCTGTTGCTTACAAACGCAAGTTTTTTTCCGTCGGGCGACCATGACGGTGTGTTGATTGTTCCCTGTCCCCCATACAGGTACGCGATAACTTTTGGTGAGCCGCCATCCGCAGGCATTAACCGAAGGTACACATGCTTGTAAAACGGATGGTCAGACGGGCTTACATCATTACCAAAAGTTATAAATACTATCCATTTGCCGTCAGGTGAAATATGGGGAAACCAATTATTCATTCCATCGTTTGTTATTTGTTCCTGGCCGCTTCCATTCGGTTTCATGCGCCATATCTGCATCGTGCCCGAACGAACAGAATTAAAGTAAATATATTTGCCATCGGGTGTGTATTCCGGCCCGTCATCTAATCCCGGCGCAGTAGTTAACCTTGTTTCAGCGCCGCCATCAGCACTTATCTTGTAAATATCAAATTCGTTATTACGCTGGCCTGTAAAAACAATGTATTTGCCATCGGGCGACCATCCATGCAGGTAAGATGGGCCGGTTGCTGTTATGCGTTTAGGTTCCCCGCCTGTAATTGGTAATGTGTATGCGATTGAAACGCCCTTGTCTGCGCTACTGTTATTGCTGATGCCTAACATTTTACCATCAAAAGAAATAACGTGATCGTTGTTGTTATGTATAGCAGTGCCGGTATTTAACACAACAGGTGCTTTTTTATCAAGATTGAATTTATACAGCAACCCATCGCTGTTGTAAAGCAGTGATCTTCCATCATGCATCCAGTTGGGTGCCTGTAATGAGTGTGAGGATTGATAAATAATTGTGCTGGTTGCGCTGGCCATATCTAATATTTCAAGCTGGCTGCCAAGGTAATCTTTGTAAGGAACCAGCGTTGCCCACGCGGGGCTAACTATCCGTACATTATGAAAAACGGCTGTTTCAGAAACCGCAGGGTTATGTGAGCAAACAAATAGCCCCACATATACCTCATCCCCAAGGTCAAGGTCAATTTGTTCAGTTATAAAAAGATCACCATTTTTAGCTACAGACATAATATAGGTGTTGCCCTTTCTTTCCAACTGAATTACTTCCGCCCCTGTTAACGTGGATTTCATTTCCTCCGTAGTACCACCAACTGTTTTCCTGTATTGCAGGGATGTTAGGCCGTCGCCATGTACAACCGCATTAACGTGTGTGGAATTTGAGTCAAGTGTTGAGCGCACCATCCACCCAAATTTTCTGTGAGCCTCAACTCCTTTGCCAATAAAAGCGGCGTTGGTACGAAGGATAAAATCTCCTCTCAATTTTTTATATAAAAAATGAAACTCATCATGTGTGGCCCAAATATTTGCGCCTGAACCTTCAATAGTATATTGCTGCGTTTTAGCATTGTAACTAACATTACCTTTCCTGGCAACATTGCCAACCTCAGTTTGGGCATCAAAAATACCCAAAGGGTATTGCTGTGCCTGCGCGCTGGTAAACATTATGACAGTTGTAATTAAAAAGGCGGTTGCTTTTTTCATGGCGTGATCTTTTTATTTCAATCGTATAGAGATATCAATTAAAAATAGCCAATACAAAGTTGTTATTACTTACTCACTTTTTTAATAGTACCCGTCATTCTGCAAATGCTTTTCTTTTTATTGCGCATAAGTGAAAGTTGCCTTTTTATTGCCAATCATTACATCAAAATCACCCGGCTCGGTTACCGTTTTCAGTTGCGCATTTACAAATGCAATGTCTGCTTTGCCAAGGGTGAAAGAAACTGTTTGGCTTTCCCCGGCTTTAAGAAATATCTTTTTAAAAGCCCGTAAACGTTGCATATTAGGCGTTATGCTTGCATATTGCTCGTGCGTGTATAATTCAACCGTATTCTTGCCATCCCTCCTGCCGGTATTTTTAACGGTAACGCTTATTGTTATTGTGCCATCTCCTTTTAAAGTATTTGAGCTAAGCTGAATATCACTGTAATCAAATGTTGTATAGCTCAACCCCCAGCCAAACCGGTACATTGGGTCGTACCCTGAGGCATTCATATCTGCATTAAATATTTCGCGCACATCCTCTGTAGGTTTCCTGTCATACAATACCATTTCACCCATACTACGGGGGTAGCTGAAGGGTAGCTTGCCATCAGGATTGTAATCGCCAAACAAAACATCTGCAATAGCTTCTGCCGTTTTTTTACCACTCCAGTAAGCCATCAATATGCCGCTCATTTTTGGTTCTATACCGGTAATAAAACGCGGCCTTCCTTCCGTAAGTACAAGTATAACCGGTTTTCCGGTCGCCGCTGCTGCTTCTGCAAGTTTTACCTGGTTATCGGGCAAAGCAAGATCTCTTGTATTGCCGGGACTTTCGGCATAGGCGTTCTCGCCCAAACATAAAACAATCACATCAGCATCTGCTGCCGCGGCCTTTAATTTCTCTGTATCAAAGTTTGCCGCGTTATCAAATCCTTTCACTGTTACTGTATTCACACCACCCAAAGGAAGTTTGTCTGCGATGGCCTGTAAAATTGTTTTACTGTCAAGCGGGTACCATTGCTCCTGGTTACCCTGCCAGGTATAACTCCAGCAACCATTTAAAGCGGTAATGCTTTGCGCAGCAGGACCTACCACCAGCACTTTTTTGTCTTTTGAAAGCGGCAATATATTGTTTTTGTTTTTCAACAGGGTCATCGCTTCATGCGCTGCATTTAATGCAATGGTTTGATATTCGGGCTTACCAAAGTTCGCCGATGCTGCCGGCTCAGGATATGGATTATCAAAAAGGCCAACCTTCATTTTCAGTGTGAGTATTCTTCTTACAGCATCATCAATACGGCTCACAGGCACTTCGCCCGCTTTTACCGCTTCGAGCAGAAGGTCGTAAAAAGAAAAATCGTTAGGCACCATACTCATATCAATCCCCGCATTAATAGCCATTGCGACTGCTTCACGAGGGGTTTTTGCTACAAAATGCCTTGTGTGCAAACGGATAATATCTTCCCAGTCAGTTACGATCAATCCTTCAAATCCAAGCTCTTTGCGCAACACATCTGTAAGCAAATATTTACTTGCGTGCACAGGCACGCCATTTATTTCGCCTGAGTTTACCATTAATGTTGATGCGCCGGCTTTTACTGCCTCGCGAAACTGCGGCAGATAATATTCACGCATTTCTATATCAGGCATGTAAATGGGGGTGCGGTCTTTGCCTGTTCTCGAAGCGGAATAGCCGAGGTAATGCTTCATACAACTCGCAACGGCAGTTGGGTTTTTAAGGCCATCCTCTTCATAAGCTGTTATTACTGCTGCACCCATTGTTTTACCAATGTAAACATCTTCGCCATACGTTTCAGGAAAGCGCGACCATAATGGCTGGCGGCCGCAATCGAGCACAGGCGCAAAATTCCAGCGAACACCCGAAGCCCGCAACTCCTTAGCCGCAACTTTGGTTATTTCTTTTGCCAGGTCCACATTGCGTGTAGCAGCCATAGCAATATTTTGCGGGAACAGGGTTGAATTAAGGGTATAAGTTTGCCCGTGAATACCGTCCAGCCCATAAATAATGGGTATATTCAAACGCGTATTTTTTTCTTCATCCTGTATTTGGGTAATAACAGTATGCCATTGATCTACTGTTAACGCATGGCCGGTTACATTTAGAATAGAGCCAACCTTATAATCAACAACAGCTTTTCTTAATGCTGCGGTATCAAGTACGCCATCCTGAGGGGTGCAAACAACGCCAAGGGTTACTTGGGTCATTTGTCCAACTTTTTCTTCAAGCGTCATTTTCTTTATTAAAGCCTCGACTTTAAGTTTTTCGGCGGGAGTTTGTGCAAACAAAAACTGGATACACAAAATTGTGATCCAGGATAGGGCAAGTTTTTTCATGTTTTGGGTAGTGTTACAGGCTGTTAAGATATACATATTTAATAAAATAAATAACAATGCGGCTATATGTCAAAAAAATAATGGCATCAGGTTAAAAAAATATCTAAGAGCAATCATTTACTCAAATCATTATTACCTGTTATTACTGGTAACTTTATCACGCTGTAATCGCAATTTCAATAAAAAAATAATAACAGGTGTTAGTAAAAGGCTTTTCTCCAGCCCAAACATGATTCCTGTTTTAAACCGGCTTTTTAAGGAAGCCGGTGCAAACAATGCCTTTGCAACGAACACGATTACAAATATTAATTTTCCTGTGCCGGTAACTTTTGATAAAATAAAAAAATCTTAGTAAATTGGGGAGGTATTTGCAGCCACATTTATGAAAAAAATTTTACTTACACTTTTTACCTTAACACTGCTTATTACGGCCTTTGCCCAGGCCGATTCAACTAAATTTAGAAAGCTAATGTTTAGCATTGGCATTGATAAAGCCTTTATTAACTCAAAAAATTTTGATGCATGGCTGGCAAAGCACAATACCGATAAACAAGCGCAGGATGTTACGGGAAATATTGATATTAGCTTAACTACAAAGAAATACGATTTTGGCGTTTCGGCAGTATTCCCTGATCCTTACTGTGTCGGTTCACTTTATTTTGGCAGGCGGCTGACAAATTTTAAAAGCAAGTTTTCGACATTTTTAAATATTCATGCAGGGTATTTTGATGCTTTATATGAGCATACCGCCCCTGCCTATATTACTCCACCACCATCAAATCCCGGAAAACCCACCCTGTTACAATATAATTCAGGATATGTGGGATTATCCTTAAAAAATTATTTTACCTCCTATTTAAAAAAAGCCGGTACTTCTAATATCGGTTTTGATTTGGATATGGGATATACTGCCTGGACAAACGGCTGGAAATATGGCTTTTATTCCGGGCCGGGCAGGCATTCACATTTTAAAGGTACCCATGTTCATCAAATCCCCCCTCCCGGGAAATTTTTTATAAACTTTAGTATATTTTATGGGTTAGGGACAAGCTAAAAATTTAATGGTTAACCAGAAAATAGCTGCAAATGACAAAAAAACATTTTGTATTAAAACTTATTCCCTCACGGCCAACGTTTGCACAGGATATGACGCCTGAAGAAAAAAGCATTATGCAACAACATGTTGCTTACTGGAGAGATCTTATGGATAAAGGAAAGGTGCTTGCTTTTGGCCCAGTAATAGACCCCAAAGGAGTTTATGGCCTGGGTATTGTTGAAGTTGACGATGAGGAAGAAGTAACCGTTTTTACAACCAACGACCCCGCTGCTAAAATAAATTCATACGAAGTCTATCCCATGATGGCTGTAACGCCAAAAAAATAATAGTGCGAATATTGGGGAAATAGTGCAAATAGAGGAGCAATACAGCGTTCTAAAAATTCAGTTGCCAATCAAGCAGCTTAGATTCAATCCGGCCTTTGCCTTTAAAAAATTCATGGTATTCGTCCTGTACTAAATAATAACCTGTGGTGGCATTATCAGCGGGATCAACAATCCAGTATTCTGTTACACCACTGCGCTCATAAACATCTTTTTTATCCTGCAAGTCATACTTTGCGGTAGATGGCGAGAGTATTTCAATAATCAGGTCAGGAGCACCGTGTAAACCATCTTCTTTTATCAGATGCATTCTTTCGTTGGATATAAAAAAAATATCTGGCTGGAAGGCATTCTTTTTATCGAGGTACACATCAACTGGGGCTACAAGCGCAATACCTAATCTGTTCTTCTCTATATACATAGACAATTCCGGATATATCTCTTTTATCATTACCTGGTGGCGGGTAAGGGGGGCTGGGGACATAATAAGATTATTTTCAATTAGCTGCACAAATGTGCCTTCCGGAAGGCTGTTGAAAACCTCCATCATAGTGCGTGGCGGGTGTATAATGGATTCAGTTGACATATTACTACCTGCAATTTACTTAATCCTTCCTTTTATAACAAGAAATCCGCGCTGGCAAATTTGTTAAACCTGCTGCTAAAATTATTAGTTTAAATCTTCCCCAATATTTGTATGTTTGTAACCGGGAGAAAGTAACAATGCACGATCCTAAAAATACCCTGTTTACACTGGCGGCAGATTTTATTCAATACACCAACCGTTCTGTTTTTCTTACCGGAAAAGCCGGCACGGGCAAAACTACTTTTTTAAAATACATAAGGCAAAACACCACTAAGCAAACTGCGGTTGTAGCGCCTACGGGCGTTGCAGCCATTAATGCCGGCGGTGTTACTATAAATTCTTTCTTCCAGTTGCCTTTCACGCCTTTTATACCCGCATCAAGGGGGTTTCAGCAAAATGGCGATGCCGTTACAGATAAACATTCATTAATAAGCCGCCTTAAAATAAACAACGAAAGACGAAAAGTATTACAGCAACTGGAATTATTGGTGATAGATGAAATAAGCATGGTACGGTGCGATGTGCTGGATGCCATTGATGCAGTGCTGCGCCATTTTCGCAGCCGTCATCATGAGCCATTTGGCGGGGTGCAGGTATTGTTCATAGGCGATATGTTCCAGCTACCACCGGTAGCGCGAAACGAAGAATGGCAAATACTTTCACAGTTTTATAAAAGTCCTTATTTTTTTGACAGTAAAGTAATAGAGCAACAGGAACCTGTACATATTGAAATGACTAAAATTTACAGGCAGACCGACCAGTATTTTATTGACCTGCTGAATATGGTGCGCAATAATGAAATGGATGAAGATGGTTTTAACAGGCTGCACAAACATTACAACCCTGCGTTTCAGCCGGTAAAAAATGATGGGTATATCATTCTTACTACACACAACAATAAAGCAGATACTATTAACAACGAGGAGCTGGCAAAATTAACTGATAAACCTGTTAGCTATAAAGCAAAAATAAGCGGTGAGTTTTATGAAAAATCTTTTCCGGCGGATGAAGTATTACAATTAAAAAAAGGCGCACAGGTAATGTTCGTTAAAAATGATAAGGACAAGCGGTATTACAATGGTAAGATCGGAACTATTACCCAGCTTACCAATGAAATGATACATGTGCAGTGCAAAGATGAGCCTGCCCCAATTGAAGTAAGAATAGAAAAATGGGAGAATATACGCTACACTTTAAACCAAACCACGCAGCAGGTAGAAGAAGAAGAGGCGGGCACCTTTGAGCAATTCCCTTTAAGGCTTGCCTGGGCCATAACCATCCATAAAAGCCAGGGGCTTACATTTGAAAAAGCGATAATAGATGCAGGGGCTGCATTTGCACCGGGCCAGGTGTATGTAGCGTTAAGCCGCTGCACCAGCTTACAGGGTATTGTGTTAAAAAGCCGCATAACGCAAAGCGGGCTCATAAGCGACCCGCATATTTTGCAATTTGCACAACAAAAAAATTCTGCAAACCATTTAACAGGCGCTTTGTACGAATCTAAAGCAAAATACCAGCGAACAGTTTTGCAATTGCTATTTAAATTTGATACAATAGTATTTCAATTAACACAGCTAACAAAAACAGTGGATGATCACCTTGGCGCTTTTAATGCAGAAACAAAACCCTGGTTAGAAACAATACAATTAAAATTGCAGGCTATTGAAGAGACCGCCAAAAAATTTGAGCCGCAATTATTACAATTACAGAAACTGGAATTATTGCCTGAACAAAACGAACCTTTACAGCAACGTATAAAGGCTGCCGCAGATTATTTTTCGCAGCAATTGCAAAGCATTATTCAATCGCTTCCCTTATCCCCTGCGGTAACAGACAGTAAATTATTTGCGCAGGAGTATAACGAAGAATTAAAAGGCTTACACGCACAGCTATCGCAAAAACTTTATGCAATAAACAGTTGTAAAAACGGCTTTAACCTGGATGAATACAATGAGCAAAAAAATCAATTCAAATTAATACCATTAAATGTAAATGCTTATGCAGGTTCAACCAGCGGCTACAGAAATGATAGCCCGCATCCTATGTTATATAAACAACTGCGCCAGTTAAGGGATGTTATTTGCAAGGAAGAAGGCGATGCGCCCATTTATTATATCGCCAGCGGTAACACAATTGATGAAATGGCACGCTATCTTCCACAAACATTAGAAGAATTGCGGCAGGTAAGCGGTTTTGGTAAAATAAAAATTGACAAGTATGGCGACAGGTTTCTAAATATTATCAAGGCTTATTGTGAGCAGCATCATTTATCTTCTCTTATTCATACCAAAGACCCCAAACGCCAAAGAAAGGAGAAAGTGCCTGGTGCTGTAAAACCTGACACTAAAGAAGAAACTTATAAACTGCATAAAGACGGCAAAACGATTAGCCAAATTGCTAAAGAAAGAAACCTTACCGCGTCAACCATTGAAGGACATTTGGCGTATTTTGTACAACTTGGCATACTCTCCGTTGAAGAATTATTAAGCAAAGAGAAAATTATTTTGATAGAACCTGCTCTTAAAAGCTTTGAGGGCGGTTCTATTATTCCCGTGAAAGAACAGTTAGGAGAAAGTGTAACCTACGGCGAAATAAAACTGGTATTAGCAAGCAGAGATTTTATAAAGAGCAAAAATGGAACAGGCCTTTAAGGCTTATGAAATTTATACTTTCAGCGTAGGAAACACAAATATTCAACACTCAACAATCAATGTTCAAGTAATAAATACATGCGGCTCTTTTCAATGAATATTGAGTGTTGAATATTTTGTACCGTAAAATTTGTTCTTAAATGCCTTGTAAAAGCAAAAGGCAAGCTGGCGCCTGCCTTTCAATTTCCGTGTTACCGGTACATTCACACAACTGGTTGAAAACAGAAGCCTTATATATTGATAAATAATTTACCCTCTTTTGTTCCTCTGGAAATAACGGTACCGTCCTGCAATTGCATCACACTTCCTTTTGAGTTGTAGGTTAACGTGTACAGAACCTCCAGATGATCTTTCCTATCATCAACATTATGTACAACTACGTTTTGAGAAAGGGCTGTTGCCAAAGTAGGGTAGTCTCTCAACAACCTTGCATCATACGATCTTTCCCAAACGATACTGCGCTTGTTACCTCTTACTTTAACAATCGCAACCTGCAGTTTGGCAGATGCATCATCATACACGCTTGAAGTATAATTGTTTGCTTTATATACAGCAAAGCTTATGTTTTTGCTAACAGGTTTTTCAAAATTGATATTTTCTATCATCGGTTTGGCCCAGGCTGCTAAAAGCACCACTGCCGCAACAACCGGTATCCATAAAATGTGCTTTTTCATAATAAATTCTTTGATTGGTATATGGCAAACGGTGTGGCATAATTAGTTAACAGGTGTTTAAATGGCAGATAAGTAGCATAAACGCACGATAAGCGGCTTAATAAAATGATGAACGCGATTTTATTTTTAGGATTGATGGTAGTGAGTTCTTATAAAGTGTCCGCTTACGATACACTTCGTGTATCAGGGTGATACAGTTGGGGGAAGTTTGTAGTTTATAGTTTGTAGTTTGGGGTTCACAAGTTTCAGTAGTTCACAGGTCGGTTAGAGTATTTTAATTATCGCAATTCATCGCAAAAAACCATAGTATTGTTTGCGATAACTATTGGAACTTTGGAATCTGTGAACTTTTGAAACTTGTTATGCAAACCTCTGAAGAAATAATAACCGCTCTAAAACAGGCATCCATTCCCGCCAACCTTGCAGGCATGCAAAGGTTTGGTATTGATACGAGATACGCTTTAGGTGTGCCTATTCCAGTTTTAAGAGGTATGGCTAAAAAAATAAAAAAGAACCATGCACTTGCTTCACAGCTTTGGAAAACAAATATTCACGAAGCACGGATTTTAGCATCAATGATAGATGACCCTGCATTGGTAACACCAGGGCAAATGGATAAATGGGTAAAAGATTTTTATTCGTGGGACCTCTGCGACCAGGTTTGCGGCAATTTATTTGACAGGGCTGCCTTTGCCATTAATAAAGCAAAAGAATACAGTGAAAACAAACACGAATATATAAAACGCGCCGGTTTTGTATTAATGGCAGAATATGCTGTGCAGAATAAAACCGCTGATAATAGCGTGTTCCTGCAATTTTTTCCAATTATAGAAAGAGAAGCCTGGGATGAAAGGAATTTTGTAAAAAAAGCGGTAAACTGGGCATTAAGGCAAATAGGAAAACGAAATGCCTCTTTACGAATTGAAGCAATAAAAGTTGCCAAACGAATTTTGAAGCAGGATACCAAGGTCGCCAAATGGATTGCAAAAAATGCGTTGGCAGAATTACAGCCCCCATCCCCTAAAGGGGCGACGAAGAAATAAGCGAATTAGCCCCAGCCCCTAAAGAGGAAAAAATAAAAGCGGATGACAAACTTCATACAGGTTATCATCCGCTTTATTATAATAAATAATGGATTTCTTACTCCCCTTTAAGGGATGGGGGCTGCTTTGGGGCTCTCATTCCCAAATCTCTTCTTTTCCTTCGAGCCATAACTTCACGCTTTCTGTAGTTACGCTCTTTGGCCTTTCAAGAGGGAAACCAAGTGCCCTATCCCAGCAAAGGCTGGCAAGTACGCCCAAAGCGCGGCTTACGGCAAACAAAACAGTGTAAAATTCATATTCCTTCATGCCATAATGCACCAATAAAGCGCCGCTGTGCGCGTCAACATTTGGCCAGGGGTTTTTTATCTTTCCAAGCGCCTTTAATATAGGCGGCACCGTTTCATAAACATTCCAAACAGTGTTTACTAATTTATCGTCAGGCATATGCTTTTTGCCAAACTCCATCTGCGCGGTAAAGCGCGGGTCGGTCTTACGTAAAACCGCGTGCCCGTAGCCCGGAACAACTTTGCCTGCGCTTATAGTTTGCTGAACATACGTGGCTATCTGCTCTTTGGTGGGCGAGTCTGTACCAATATCTTTTTGCAGTTCAAATATCCATTTTATCACTTCCTGGTTAGCCAGGCCATGTAATGGGCCGGCAAGGCCGTTCATACCAGCAGCATAGCTAAGATAAGCGTCGCTTAAGGCGGAGCCAACAAGGTGCGTAGTGTGCGCAGATACATTACCGCCTTCATGATCGGCATGAATGGTCATGTACAGGCGCATCAATTCTTTAAAGCTTTCATCTTCATAACCCATCATGTGGGCAAAATTGCCAGCCCAGTCGAGCAGGCCGTTTGGGTGAATATGTTCGTTATTCTTATATTTTCTGCGATAGATGTAAGCGGCAATGCGGGGTAACCGCGCAATAAGGTCCAGCGTGTCATCATACATCGGGCTCCAGTAATCTTTTTTATTGATGCCCTTTGCGTATTCTTTTGCAAAAATGCTTTCTGTTTGCAAGGCCATTACGCCGGCCACAAACATCGTCATGGGGTGCGTATTAAGCGGCAATGCATCTATCGTTGCAAAAACGTGGTTTGGTACATGGCTGCGGCGTTGTAAAAGGTTAGTAACGTTGTTTACATCTTCTGCCGTGGGCAATTCGCCAATAAGCATAAGATAGAACAAACCTTCGGGCAACGGCTCGCCGCCGCCATTTACCCGCGGTAATTTTTCGCTTAGTTCGGGTATGGAGTACCCGCGAAAACGTATCCCCTCCTGTGCATCCAGCAGGCTGGTTTCGGTAACAAGCCCCGTAATACCACGCATACCCTGGTAAACCTGCGCAAGTGTAACCTCGCCTATTTTTTTTGATCCATTCTGTTTCAGTAAATCTTTAATCTCTGCGGCTTTTGCATCAGCCTTAGCCTTAAACCGTTCTTTTAAAACTTCCATGACCGTATGTTTTGTATGTTGCGATTACAGGTACTTGCTAACCCGGCAATATACCGGTTTTAATTTGAGGCTTTAAAGTTAAGGCAAGATGGGTTAAGTAGGATAAAATAGTTGAAATGTTCGGCGGAATACGAGTTTGAAAGTTTAAGTGTTTGAATAGTTCAAGAGTTCACAAGTTCCAAAGTTCATAGGTTTACCAGCTCGAATGTTTGAATGTTCTCAAATTGCAACCCCCTGCATTTTAGAACCTGGTAAAGCATATATTAGCAAATGGACTTAGAACAGGCTATTCAGAAAAACCGGATTATTGAGATTAAATTTTCCTCATCGCAAAGGGCTACTTATTCAGGAGTGTGCCTGAAAGCAAATAAATATGTGTGGCTGATAGTAAATTATGATTTTAAAAGGAAAATGTTTGATGGCTTTTCTGTTGTTAGAAACAAGGATATAGAGTCTTATGCCGTTTATAAGAACAATAGCCTGGACATAAGAATAAATAATCTTATTGATTTTTTAGATGTTTTGCCGCTAAATAAAGTTAACACGTTTTATTCCGCCTTAAAGGAGGCAAAAAATAAAGGGCTGGTAGCAATTTTTATTGGCGGAAACGATAAATCATATTATGTTGGAAAAATACTTTCTGTATCCCGGCAGAAAGTACAGACCAGGCTAATAGATAAAAAAGGCTACTGGTCAAAAACAAAAAAATTTAAAATAGCAGATATAGATTTTTTTAGCTTCTTGACAAGGTATGAAACGGGATTATTAAAGATGGTCGAAAAAAGGGCCTCAAAATAACGGAAACCTGAATTGTTATCTTCTCAAAACTCTCAAACTCTCAAACCCCTCAAACCTTCTTCATCACATAAATTATCGAGCTGCATTTGTGGCTGTCAAACATCGCCTTAATATTTGATAGCAATCCTACCCAAACCGCTTTTACCAGGCCAGCCTTACCGGTTTTGTATTGTTCGCTGAGCATGGAAACATAAAAACTGTCAAACCACATAGGCCGGTATTGTGCAATAGTAAACCCATGCTGTTGGGCCAAAGACAGCATGCTTTGCGGTGAAAAATGATACAGGTGCCGTGGCACATCGTAGGCTGCCCAATACTCTTTGTATGCGTCAGCATCGTAACTGGTATAGTTGGGTACGGCAATGATTAATGCGCCTTTGGGCTTGAGAATAGAACTAAAATTATCCATGTACCTGTGCACTTCATGCACATGTTCCAGCACGTGCCACATGGTAATGGCGTCAAATGAATTTGCCGGTAATACAAAAAGGTTATCGGGGCTTTGCAATTGAATATTATGCTGCTTACCGGCGTTAGCCCTTGCAGTTTCATCGGGTTCAAGGCCGGTTACATTCCATCCGGCCCGCTGCATGGTTGCTGCAAAAGCCCCTGTGCCTGCGCCAACATCAAGCAATTTGCCGGTTTTAAGGTTGGCTGTTTTTTGTACCAGCCTTCTTTTGGTTTGCAGCGTAAAATTGCGGACGATATGGTACAAACGGTTTATAAACCCTTTTTTAGTGTCAGTGTGCGAAACGTAAGCTTCTGACTGGTAATAGTTACCAATTTCTTCATTGACGGGCACATCCTGGGTAAACCTGGCGGTGCAGGTATCGCATTGCCATACCTCAAATACCAGTTTGCTTACCGTGTGATCTTTCACATGTAAAACAGGCAGAATATTTGTACCATTGCACACCGGGCATTGCTTATATGTAGTAAAACTGCTCACAGGGTGGCAAAGAAAGTAAAGTTTCAGTTAAAAATACCCTGTATTGGGCATATGTTTTTTCATTCCAATGTTCTTTCTTTATTTTACCGTCTGAATAATGAATAACTCATCGAAAAATATCCGCAACCTGCTTTTGCCGGCAAGTTTTTTTGTTCCGTTCACATTTTACTTTTTTCTTTTTGGGGCCGGCGCCTACGTAGCGTATTTGTGGTTAATGCAGCATACCCAAATTCCAGGCACGTTGTTCAGCGACATGTTTCATCTTTTGCTGCATATTGCAATATGGTTTATGGTAGCATTGCTTGCGGTTGCCCTGCTAACTGTTGGCTTTTCATTGATGTACTTTTTGATTGAAAAAAGTAATGGGAATATAAAATTCTTCATTAACACTTCAGGAATTGCGAAGAATGAAGATGGTAACCAGAAACAGGGCGTGCACCTGCAGGTTTCGCCTATGTTAAAGCCTTTTTTGGGTTTTGTAAAACTGAGGCTAAAATACGATGGTGATAACTATACTGAAAAATTCGCTCTTGCTCAACGCAGTCAACGTAAGATGATATCCACTACGCTTGACGGGGATTATACCTGGAGCCTGCCCGAAATAAAAGAATACCACCTGGAAAAAGTGATCATTTACTTCGAAGATTTTTTTCAGTTCTTTTCATTTGCAGTGCCCATACCGGTCACAGACCATTTTTATACGCCCCCGACTAAAGAAAACGCTAAAAATTTTGCTATATCTCCGAGGAAAACAGAAGACACTGAAACGCGGATTGAAGAATTAAAAAGAGTTGAAGGAGAGTTTATCAACTATAAGAATTTTGAGAATAATGATGATGTGCGCCGTATTGTATGGAAAATATATGCCAAAAATAAAGAACTGGTGGTGCGCATACCCGAAATACTGGATCCCTATGCATCACAGGCTTACCTGTATGTGTCGTTTTACAACCATTTTAATGAGTCATATAACAGCACCGTTGACATTTATTTTCTTAACTACTTTAAAACCATTACCTGGGCCATTTATCAAAAACTTGCTGAACAGGGCTTTGAAATTAAGTATATTCCCGATCAGCATGCGTCAAATGCAAGTTTTACAGACGAGAAAAAAATGGTTGAATACACCATAAGCACCAGCGATTGGCAAACAGATAAGGATATAAAATCTTATGTTAACATGAAAGATGCTTCGGTAGTTGTTGTTACGTCTCTGGCAGACGCAGGGCAAGTGGGGGAATTGCTTTCATCTGCTACTGGCAGCACATTTTTTGTATTAATTAAATTAAGTAATAGCCTGCAGCGCTCGTACCTTGTTGGGTTATTAAAATGGCTATTTATACAGCAGGAAAAGAATGAGCTTGAAAAATATAAAACAAACTGGCAGCTTTCTTTATTGAGGCCGAAGATAACGCAGAACGAAAAGAAGCTGGCAGAACTGTTTTCAAAATATGATAAAACGCTTGTAATCTAATTCATGAATATAGGAAAAGTACATAACTGGAAAAAAGTAGTTGCCCAATTGGTATTATTGGCCGCACCCACTGCATGCCTGGCTTTTTATCTTTTGAACAGCATTAATGAAAACTACGGCATATTGCAAAACAGGTGGCTGGAACAGGGCTGGACATTTACAGCGGGTATGGCTATTTCACTTATTTTTTACAGTTTCAGGTTCCGTTTTGTCACCACCGCAGCCTTGTTGTTCCTTATTTTTTATATAGCATACAAATTTACAGGCTCTTTTGCTGTTGGCGAGTTTGACGGGTTGTTTGTTTCGGTGCGGGTAATGATATTCCTTATTCTTTTCTCAGCCGGTTGGATCACGGGTTTTGGCTTTTCAAGGTCAAGATATTTCAGCATTTTTTGGCCGCTATTTATCACGGCAGTGGTAATAATTACACTAAGCCGTTCGCAGTATTTCTTTTTTTCTGACCTGGTGGGGAAATTTGTTATCCTTATCATGTACTCAGTTTATATCATTTATACTTCTGAATTAATAAGGAATATAAACAACGATGAAAAATATTTTAGCTGGTTTGTTCTAAAACGAATAATAGGTTTTGATATAATAATGATCGTACTGCTTTTGTTTGTATTAGCATTTTTTAATAAAGATTTTAAAGCCATTGAAAAAGAATGGGGTGGCGGCCAGGGCAAATACGACCAGAACAAGAGCAACAGCGAGAGCATGACCAAGGATAATAAGGATGGAAGTATCAGCAATAAAGATCAAACAAAATTAACAGGCTCGCTAAGCAAAGACAACAGGCTGATATTTGTTTCAAAGCTTGACAGCTATTTTCCGGATGGCACTACACCCAATCCCCTTTATTTTACGGCATATTATTTCACCAAATTTGATACGCTTACCCAAACTTTTGAGCGTGACCCTCTCATGCCGGATAATGATCTTTTTATTCCCGATCCCTCAAAAATCCCATTGTACTTTACCAAGCTTGATTCTAATGTAATTAAAAATACACATGCCACTGTTGGCCGAAAAATTATAAGCGCGGATGTTTATAAGGTATTGATGTCACCGGACGATTATGTAGCGCCTTCAACTTCTTTCTTTTGCCAGCCTATACCCGT
>Ga0206922_1124_pt2 | contig 19621 bp, 15 predicted proteins | sample Alteio_BWOrgHeat_63_FD_152976 | JGI IMG/M metagenome (GOLD analysis project Ga0206922, IMG submission 152976) | Enriched cells from forest soil in Barre Woods Harvard Forest LTER site, Petersham, Massachusetts, United States -... | ecosystem: Environmental > Terrestrial > Soil > Temperate forest >... | reverse complement strand
AGGCATTGATCAGCGGATCATTCACCCTGATCAGTGAAGCCATCAGTCTTGGCTTTTGGCCGCGGATCAAAGTAAAATATCCCACCGATATCAGGGGGCAGATCTATATTCCCAGCATCAACTGGATCCTCTTTACAGGCTGTATGCTCGTTGTGCTGTATTTCCGGACGAGTGAGGCCATGACAGCCGCCTATGGGTTTTCCATCACGGTGGCCATGTTGATGACCACCATTCTTGTTTCTTATTTTCTCCGGTATATAAAAAAATACCCATACTGGCTCGTGGGCGCCATTGTCACCGTCTTTGCCCTGGTGGAGACCACTTTTTTTGTAGCCAATGCCGTCAAACTACTACACCGGCTCTTCTTCCTTGTCTTTGAGATCGGGTTGATCAGCACCATGTATGTGTGGTACAATGCGCGTAAGATAACACAACGCTTACTGACCCTCGTAGATATAAAGCCATGGCTGCCGCAGCTGGAAGAGTTAAGTAACAACAAAAACTTACCGAAATACTCCACTAACCTGGTCTACTTCACCAGCGCACCTGCCGGGAAAATAGAAAAAAGGATCATCGACTCCATTTTCGCCAATACGGCTAAACGGGCGGATTTTTACTGGTTCGTAAACATCCAGCGCGCAGATGAACCTTACACGATGGAATATGATACCCACTTCTTTGTAAAAAATAAGATAGCCCGGGTGAACTTCCGGCTGGGATTCCGCATCCAACCCCGGCTTGGCATCATGCTCCAGAAAGTAGGGCTGGAAATGCTGGCCGCCGGCGAGATAACGGTCAACTGCCAGCATAACGACTTTAAATTCATCATCCTCGAAAGATTTCTTTCCTATGACAATGAATTCTCCGCCCGGGAAGGATTCATCCTCAACAGCTACTTCAGCATGCTCCGGCTTGCCAGGTCCGACAGCCGTGCCTATGGCGTCGACACGGATCTCGCGGTCATTGAAAAAGTCCCGTTGGTAGTAGCCCCCATCAGTAATATAAAATTGAAAAGAACAGCCATCAGCGATTCGTCCGGGGATGATTAAAGGCTTCAAAAATGACAAAATAGCTTAGCAAAAGGACAATGAAAATGGCTGATCATTGGCCAATTCTACTTTACTTGCAGCAACGGGTGATCTCATTCCAAAACATACCCCTGTCCACATCATGAAAAAATGTTTGTTGATCCTCTCATCGGCCCTGCTTTTACACACGTCACGTTCATCGGCCACACAGATCATTGTCGCCTCCATCCCTGCCCTGCAAACGGCCATCGATCACGCTTCTCCCGGGGACACCATCCTCCTTGCGGGTGGCGCCTACACGACGGCGGAGAACATCGTCATAACCAGGTCCGGCACAAAGGCACATCCCATCTTCATCGCAGCGCAACATCCCGGAACAGCCAGCATCAGCGGTACAGGAGGTTTTGACATCCAAAGCCCCGCGGCCTGGATCACCATCAGCGGGTTTACATTCACCCATGCCGCTTCAAAGGCAAGGACAGGCCCAGGAACGCATTTCTGCCGCTTTACAGACAATATTTTCACCAATACGGGCGACGGGGAGGATCTGACCATCGCCGGTGATGACCAGGAAGTGGATCATAACACTTTCCGGGATAAGGACGCCATGGGACGGTTCCTCGCCATCCGCGGAAAGGGCAGCCAGATAGCCCAGCGGCTCTGGGTCCATCATAATTATTTTGCAAACTTTAAAAGCCAGGGCGGTAAGAACGGGGCAGAAGCCTTCCAGTTCGGGCTGAGTGGCTTTAGTCTGTCATCCAGCAACAGCATAGTGGAATATAATCTTTTTGAGAACTGTGCCGGAGAAAATGAATTGATCTCCGTAAAGGCCTCAGCCGTCACCCTGCGTTATAATACCATCCGCAACTGCCCGGCGCAGTTCACCCTAAGACACGGGAACAAGTCCCTCGTCTATGGAAATTATTTCTTCAACACACCCGGCCTTCGCATCTTCGGAGATGATCACCTGGTCTACAGCAATTACTTTGAACATTGTGATCCCGCCATCACCATCGGGAACGGGGACGGAGAAGTGGCCGACGGCGCACAGCTGACGGCGCATGACCGCCCAGACAGGGTAAGAATAGCTTTTAATACCCTGGTGGACAATGACGTCAACATCACCATGACACGCCGCAAAGACGGACTGGGCGCGACATTCATTACCGTCGATGACAATATCATCAGCGGGGGAGGACCAGCCGCCTCCATCCAGGGACCCTGTCCAAATACCACCTGGACAGACAATACCCTCTTCCAAACAAAGGGAGCGGGGGATATGCCGGATAATGGATATAAAAAGGAAGACCTGCGGCTGACAAAAAATGCCGCCGGTGTTTTTCCGCTTCAAAAGGGCAGCCTTGCCATCGACACGGCCGGACTGCATCCGTTAAATCCGCAGGAAGCAGGCGCACACAGTGACGGCGCCACGCCTCCACACCAAAGCGAATGGGTGTTCTCCGACCACAACCAAGGCAAGCTCATCTACAAGACCACGGCAAAAGGAGACAGGATCATGGACTTTTCCTACGCCGGTTATAGTGGCGGCGGCGTCCCTATTCCCACCGTGGAGACACGCATTACTGTTAGCCCGCAGCCCGGTGACAATACAGCCACCATCCAGCACGCCATTGACGAAGTATCCCTGCTGCCGCTGGTAAATGGGTTCAGAGGAGCCGTCTTTTTGCAACCAGGCACATACGCCTGTGACGGCCCGCTGATGATCCGGGCCAGCGGCGTGGTGCTGAGAGGCAGCGGCCCGGACTCCAAAGGCTCCATGATCGTACTGAAGGGGGATCCCCACGCAGGCATCGTTGTAAAAGGCGCCGTTGCCGTCAGCACTGCCGGCAACCCGGTTTTTTTCTCACCCGTCTATGTCCCTTCAGGCGCCAGCTCATTCAGCCTTACGGACGCGTCGGGGTTTGCCGTGGGAGATACCATTCGTATAACCCGACCGGTTACCGACAACTGGGTAGCGTTTATGGGTATGGACAAGCTGGTACGGAATGGGAAAAAAGAAACATGGGTTGCGGGCGAGATCACCTGTGACAGGGTCATCACCCAAAAAACACAAAATAATATTACGGTGGATGTTCCCTTAACAGACAGCTATGACCCTGCATTCCTCGTTCCGCCGGGTGTCTCCGTCGTAAAGATCAGCACGTCCGGTCAGCTGTCACAGGTGGGACTGGAGAATTTCAGCATCGGCTGCCCCGCCCAGGCAGTGGCCATCACCGACGCCCATTACAGCGCCTTCTCCATGAGCGGACTCACAGATGGCTGGGCAAGAAAGATAGATGTATTGAATACGGTCAACAGCATCAGCATCACGGGCAAAAGGATCACGGTGGAAGATATAAACCTTAAGCACGAAACGGCGACACTGGGGGCGGCAAAACCCGCCGATATAAATGGAAGCGGTCCTCAATTGCTTTTTAATCGTTGCAACAGCACCTGCGATAACGTATTCTATTTCGGCACAGGTGCAAAAGTGACAGGCCCCATCGTCCTGCTGCATTGTGTATTTCATGGGCATGGATGGATCCAGCCACACCAGCGGTGGGCCACCGGTCTGTTGATCGATGAATGCGAAGTGCCCGACGGCGGCATCGACTTTATGAATCGGGGTGAGATGGGATCGGGACATGGATGGGCCATCGGATGGGCCGTAGCCTGGAACTGTAAGGCGAAGTCATACCTGAACCAGCAGCCTCCGGGCGCTGCCAACTGGGTCATCGCCTGTTCCGGGGAGAGACAACAGGGCGCCATGCCTTTTGATAAGGGTCCGCTACTGCCGGAAGGTATCTATGATGCTTATGGACAGCCCGTTACGCCGGGAAGTCTTTACCTGGCGCAGCTCCGGGACCGGCTGGGCGCAATGGCGCTGACTAATATCGGGTATTAGCGTACTGCTGCTGGTATTGCAGAATAAATGCTTCGTAAGAATTACTCTGCATGATAAGCAGCCGCAGATCGTGATAAAACTGTTTCCGGTCATCGTCCGCTCTATCCTCGTTCCGGGAAGACTCGAATATCCCCTTATTAAATATATTAAAAGCTATAAAGACGCCGCCCATTAACATCCCGATCCCCCATAAGGGAACATCGCCTGAACTGTCGTTGCTGAGACAGACAAAAAGCCCAATGAGGGCGCTTACAATACTGATAATAGCCAGCACATAAATAAAATCATTCTTTCTGCGGACATTGTTCCTGGGAACAAGGGAAAAACCCGGATTGGTATTGAGGATCTTTTTATAGTCCTCATAATCCTGCCGGCTGATGGAGCTGGGCGGAACAAACCGATAGTCATAGACGGTTTTGGTGTACTTAAATCTGGGCATGGATAGGAGTATTTTGAGGGGTAACGGTGTTGTTTCTTTTTTGGTATGACGGTCCCGGCTTTTTTTAACTATTTACAGGGCGCCATGTACTCATTCAGCGCCCGCCCCAGCTGTCCGGAGCGTCATCCGCACAGAACCTGCCAGGCCAGGATGATCCATCACCATATCCCCCTTCTCATCGCTCCGCATCTTTTTAACGGACTTCCCATTCACAGAGAGCAGGTAATCATGCCTGGGCTTTAACTGATGGATAATATAATGCAGCGGCTTCGCCAAAGGTTTATCGATTCGTTGAACCCAATCCATTTTCCCGGGTCCCCATTCCTTCACGACAATGGTCAGGGGGCCTGGTGAGCTCACCTCTAGAGAACACCCGGAGCTGCTCCCATCGAAATAGCAGAGCTGGTCCCCGGTGGCCCAAAAACCAAAGTCCTTCGGGGCTGTTATCCTGAACAGCTTATTGGAGACGGCATAGCTGTTGCTGTCCAGACTGATGGTCAGCTGATCCCCCCGGAAATTATAGCGTAAGACAGTGCCTGTCAGCTCAGATGTGATATGGGGGTCAAGGTATAGCCGGTTGTATCGTGGATTTATTCCATAGATGGCCTGGTACAATCCTACGATGGAAAGACTGTTTCCGGATAAGATGTCGTCGCCCAAACCATCCTGTTTAAGCCGGCCATACCGTTGAAAGGCCAGTCCATCCTTACTGTATTGCTTCAATACGTTCTTTACATACTGAACGGCCAGCGCGGGTTTATAGTCCGCATACGCCTTTACCCCAACAGATCCCCAGGAGAGGAACAGATCTCCATTCTCATAGGCAGGAAAAGGATATTGCGAAGCTGATCCTTCTCCCGGCGCATAGGATGTCATGGCCAAAGGCCAGAAGAAAAGCTTTTCCTGCTGCATCTGTGTCTCTATATTATCCAGGATACGTTTTTTTCGCGCCCCGTCATCACAGATCCCATAGGCGATAGCCATAAAATTCACCGGGGTGACCATATTACGGCCATGAACACTTTTATCTTTATCAATCCAGTGCACATAACAACCATGTTCTTCATCCCAAAACCCACCGTCATTGGTGGGTTTATTAAAGCTTGTTTTTAGCCTGCCCGCAAACGCTTCATAATACGCCGCTTTATCATCGTTTGCCAGCTGCCGTTCAATAGCAGCCCATTTGGTCAATGCATGATAAAGTTTTGCGTTTACAAACGCATTTTCATAAGAGGCCCAGATAATATCTATCCAGTCGCTGCTTCTTTTTTGCTGTTCACTGTCCGTCATCATTTCAACAAGCCCGTTCCCATTACTGTCTCTTTTCAGGATCCAGTCCAGGACCCGCTCACAGGCCCCCTGCTGCCCGCTGACCCAGTGTTTATCCCCCGTAAGATCATACAGTTCAGCAACATTGCTGACAAAGTCCGGGTTGGCATCCATGAGTATCCCCCACTGGGCCTCATAAAAACCCTCTTTATTTCCCTGTCCCGGCATCATATCTTCATCGGTATAGGCCCAGCGCGAGAAAACCCGTCCATCCGGCTTGATGGCATGATCCCGATAAAAATCAAGACAGCTTTGATAGCCCTTAAGATAGGCAGGATCATCGATGCCCAGCCCGAGCTGTGCAATGTATTGTTCATGAAGACAAATAGGGCCATAGGGTGTGTGCCAGCTGTTGCCGCCAAAATGCAGGGAGTCTATCACCCCGATCCGGCTGATGGTATTCAGCACAGCGCTTACCCGGGCGCCGTCAATACCTGTAAACTTTCCTCGCCCATATCTTTTATGAACATCAAAATAACTGATCCTGATCCTTTGAACGCTGTTTCCTGCTGTCATCGTGTAAGGCGCCCATACATCCGTTCTTCCTCTTATAAACCTTCTCCTGTTTGTTCCGCTGTCATAGCGGGGTAGCATTTCCTGGTCAGCAACCGTCACCGCATAGGCCAACCTGTTCTCAGCGGTCCTCGTATATTTCATGGCGACTTTTTTACCCGGCGCGGCAACGGTTATATCCAGACCGTTACCACTCTTGCTGTTCCAGAAGCTGGAAGCCATAGTGTGTACACCATACGTACACAATTTTTCATTAAACAGGTAGAACCATGCCAGTCCCCCATATCCCTGGTACGCGCCCTCCCAGACATTCATATCATCAAAATTAAACTGCGGACTGGCCGATGCTTCCACCTGCAATGGTTCGGAACAGCGTCTTTCAATGACCCAGTCGATGGATCCATCCGTCGTCGTAAAGATCCATTGCTCATGAATGGTCACCTTACTGTCGCCATATTGTATCCCACTGACCTTTATGACATGGTTGCTTTTTGTCAGCACCGGCGCTGATTGTAAATGCAGCGAAGAATAGACGGTCCCGCCCACGTTCACCGATGTAAAAATGCCGTCCTCGCTACTGATCACTTTTTGCCCGTTGACAACGAGTGATACGATGCTGGCCTTATTTCCATATGCAAGAGAAAGGCTGAGGGTCCGGTTGCCGAGCGTAACTGTTTTCGCCGGATCGCCCGTTGATCTGTTTGCTCCATTGGTTGTATAGATCACCACCGATAAAAAAAATGTTAAAAAGAAGGCTGCCTTCATCATGCTTAAAAATAGCCGAAAAGAAACGGCCGGTACCACAACAGAATGCTCTTTCTTTTGTACTTTATGATATTCCTGCCCCCTCCCCACCCTCCGCGAACGTCAACATTTTGTTATTTTCTTGTCTTCCCCCTTGATAATCCAGAATTACAACCCATTTTGCCACATAAATTGCAGGCAAAACAACTATTTCATCGAATACCCCGTTATGGGCAGTAAATGAATGGCTTAATGCACCCTTGATGAAGATCGCCCCCTTATTCGTTATTATCCTCTTTTATTGTATGCCCCTTTTTGGGCAGTCCCGCGTACTGACGGGCACCATCAGCGACGCCGCTACCCACGAGCCCCTGAGAAATGCCAGCATCTATAACAGGGCGGAAAATAAAGGGAGACGGTCCGACTCCCTGGGCAGGTTCCACATCCCGGTAGGCAGCGGGAAGATCATGATCGTCGTCTCCATGGTTGGCTATACACCCCTGACGATCACAACCCTTCCCCCCGAAAATGAAGACCTCACCATCCAGCTGACGCCGGAAGCTCAAAAAATGCAGCAGGTCATCGTCACCAACAAAAGAGGCAAATACCGCAACAAGGACAACCCCGCCGTGGAGCTCATCAGAAGGGTCATCGCCGCCCGCGATCTGAACAGACCCGAAGCTTTTGACTACACCACTTACGAAGAATACGATAAAGTCGAAATAAGCCTGCGGGACATTGATTCTAAAAAGCTCAACAAACGCATCCTCAAACCCTATCGCTTCCTCTTTGATCATCCCGACACCCTCTCGGGAGATACCTCCCGCTATTATCCCGTTTACCTGGAAGAACGACTGTCAAATAACTATTTGCAAAAGAAACCCCTCCGCGTAAAACAGATCGTCACCGCAGAAAAGAAAGTAGATTACGGAGACCTCGTCGACACCAGGGGCGTCAGCGACTACATGAACACCCTCTTCTCCGACATAGACATCTACTCCGGCAATATCATGCTCTTCACTAACCAGTTCCTGAGCCCGATAGCCAATGTAGCGCCCACCTTCTATGAGTTCTATCTCGGCGATACCATTGTCATCGATGGCCAAAAGCTGGTCCGGCTGAACTTCATCCCCCGAAATCCCAATGACTTCTTATTCAGGGGCATGCTCTATATCACCCTGGATGGTAAATATGCCGTTGAAAAGCTACAGATGACCATCAGTAAGGCCATCAACCTCAACTTCATCAAAAACCTCCATATCCGGCAAGACTTCCAAAGGACCCCCGACGGACACTACTACCGGGTAAGCTCAGATGCATCAGCCGACTTCTCCTTTACAGCAAAAGGGAAAGGCATCCACGGCCGCAAGCTCGTAGCGTTCAACCACCTGGTCACGGATGTGCCCATACCGGACAGCGTCTTCGCCACGATGGACCAACACCCCGATCCCCTGAATAAACCAGATTCATTTTGGAACGAACACAGACTGGAACCCCTGGCCCCGGGAGAAGCCCGCACGTACAACAACATCGACAGCCTGCGTCATCTCAAAACATTCGTCCGGACCAAGGACCTGATCAATCTATTTGTGGCCGGTTATAAAAGCGCCGGAAAATTTGAAATAGGCCCCGTTAATACTTTTTACAGCTTTAATACACTGGAAGGATTCCGCGCCGCCTTCGGCGGCAGAAGCACCCCCGCATTCAGTAAACGTATCTGGCTGGACGGCTACGCAGCATATGGATTCGCTGATCAACGCTGGAAATACAATGCCGGTGTCGCATGGAGCTTTAACAAACTCTCCGATTACGGCTACCCGCTTCATTATCTTAAATTCAACTTCCAGCACGATGTAAAAATACCGGGACAGGAATTGGAGTTCGTACAGGACAACAGCTTCCTTTCCTCTTTCAAAAGAGGCGTCGATGATGTATTCCTCTATAACGACATCTTCCGCATCGACTACATACACGAATTGCCCAGTCATCTCTCCTATGGTTTTGGTTTTAAATACTGGTCCCAGCAGCCCGCCGGCAGCATCCAGTATATCCAGCCCCAAAAAGACGGGCTCGACACCATCACCAATATCACTACCTCCCAGCTCTCCGCCCAGATACGCTGGGCGCCGCATGAAAAATTTTACCAGGGAAGGGTCTACCGCGTACCATTCCCCAATCAATACCCCATCTTCAGCCTGCAATATATAGCAGGTATCAAGGGCCTCTTCGGAGGAAATTATTCCTACCAGGACCTTAACCTGAGCATTTTCAAACGCTTTTACTTATCCGCTTTCGGCTATACGGATCTTACGCTGTCCGGTACTTATGTAGCCGGCAAACTGCCATTCCCCCTGCTGGCCATCCTTCCTGCCAATCAGACCTACATCTACCAGCCGGACTCCTATAACCTCATGAATTTTTTGGAATTTGTCAGCGACCACTATGCGGGGATGGATCTTGAACACCATTTCAACGGGTTCATCTTTAATAAAATTCCTTTGCTGAAAAAACTGAAATGGCGTGAGATCCTTACGGCTAAGGTTTTATATGGCGGGATCCGGTCCGAAAATGATCCGGGCAAAAGTCCTTCGCTGATGAAATTCCCATTGATTGACGGAAAGGCCAGTACCTTCACGCTCGGCAACGAGCCCTATATCGAGGCCGGCTTTGGGATCGGCAATATTTTTAAGCTCCTTCGCGTCGACGCCATAGAACGGTTCTCTTACCTGGACCATCCCATGGCGCCACGGTACGGCGTCCGGTTCCAGCTCAAATTTGACTATTAACATAATATCTTACAATTCAAAGCCCTCCAACGCAAATACCGTTAAAAAACGGTTTTCACATTAACATAATATGAAAAGCTGATTCCCATTAAATAATTTCCCATCTTCATCCTCTTCAATAAACCTAAATATGTTTACACAAAACGTAGTAAAGGGCTTCACCGTCAAAGCCTACCAGGGAGATGCCAAAACATTGCTGGCTTTTAATCTTTCCAAGGCCCTGGCAAAGAATCTTGCCGGCTTTACCATCGCCGTTAAGCCAGGGACCGAAGCCTCCTACTATCTCCTCAATGCATTACATTTTGCAGATCCTACCGGGCAGGTGCAGGATAAAACGGAGCCCGCGGAATCCACCCTGAATGCGCCGATCCAAAAATTCCGCTGGCTGCATGTGCCGGGGAATTATCACCAGAAAGAGGGCGTTTTTTACGGTAAGTACACCTATACGGTGACACCCCGGTATTTTGATAAAGATGACCACCTGCTGGCCATAGACCTTACCCTTTCAGTTTCAGTACAGATAGAAGTGATCCCGTTTGTAAAAGGCAGCCTGAGCCTGGGTTTCACCAGGGGATTCGTGCAATCGCAGGCTTTCTCCCATCATTTCGGTCCAAAGGCGCCTTTCAAACCCGCAAAATATGATCTGACTTTTGACACCGGGACTACTGCCGGCACCGGTAGTGATGGGATATCCTACACCTATAAGGATGAATATGTCTGGAGTGGATTCACCGCCCGGGAGCAGATCTTCGGTATCCTGACGGAATTACAGCAGGACAAGACCCTTTCGGTGGATGTCTTTGCTTATGACTTTAATGAACCGGATATTATCAACGCCTTTCTGCAGTTGGGGAAGGAAAAAAGGATCCGCATCCTCCTGGATAACGCCTCTTTACATCATAACGCAAAAAAACCAAAGCCGGAAGATAACTTCGAGACAGCTTTCGCCGCGGCGGCGCATTCCACCGCCTATTTGAAAAGGGGGCACTTCACCAGGTTCCAGCACAATAAGGTCTTTATCCTAAAAAAGGGAGGCAATGCCATAAAAGTGCTCACGGGGTCCACCAACTTCTCCATTACAGGCATCTACGTAAACTCAAATCATGTCGCCATATTTAACGATGTAACGGTGGCTAAGGCCTATGCAGATGTATTTGACGAGGCATGGAATGATGACATGAATGAAAAAGCGTTTCTCAAGTCCCCTATATCCGCCAAGACCTATACATTCACCGGGAAAGGGCTTCCCCAAATGAACATTACCTTCTCACCGCATGCGGATGCTTTCTCAAAGACCCGGCTCCAAAGCATTGCTGACCGGGTCGCTAAGGAAAAAAGCAGCGTGCTGTTTGCGGTGATGGATACGGACGACACCGTAAAGGGTCCTATTTCAGGAGCGCTAAAAAAATTGCATGACAGACTGGATATTTTCAGCGCGGGGATCACGGACAGCAAGACAGATATTTATCTCTATAAGCCCAATACGCCGGGTGGTATAAAAGTCACGGGCCTTCCGGGACAAACCCTGCTGCCCCCTCCTTTTGATGCGGAAAAGTCCATCACCGTGGGACACCAGATCCACCACAAATTCATCATCTGCGGTTTTAATACACCTTCCGCCGTCCTGTGGTTCGGCTCTTCGAACCTGGCGCAGGGAGGGGAGGACGAAAATGGAGATAACCTCATCGAATTGCACGACCAGGATATCGCCACTGCGTTCGCCATCGAAGCCTTCGGGATGATAGATCATTTTATGTTCCGGGATAAATTCAGCGCAAAAACAAAGAATGCCAAGCCAAAGCCATTGGTGTTGACACAGGATGATTCCTGGACGGACAAATACTTCGATAAAAATGATCTGTATTATATGGACCGGCAATTGTTCTGACAAAAAGAAAAATTCGCGCATCTTTTTCTATCTTAGTTTCTATGGACCTCATTTCTTATTTGCCGGTATTCCAAAAAGCGGCAGCCCGTCTCGACAAAAATTTGCTCACCCGGAAGAAGCTTGAAATAGAAGTGGGTGTGTGGCTGGAATCTGTTGTGCTTAGGATACAAAAAAGCTCCTGGGCCAACAAGCCCTATGAAAGACCCCAGTCCGATGCAGCCATCTTTTTTTCCATTTGGCTAAGCGGGAAAGGTGTAAAAGAAAATAAGCTCTTTTACAACATCCATGCGTTGAAATTAAGACAACTGCAGGGATACAAAATAACAGGAAGGGGCTTTGCAGCCGCATTCAGAAAAAAGTTCCACCCGTGGGAACCGCACTGGCCAAATGTAAAAGTTGATCTTGGCCCGCTGACCCTGATGGAGGGATGGGAAAAGCTGGATCCGGCAAATATGGAAAAAGACATTTATACGATTGCCGGTAAATTCCTGGAGATAGATATGATCATTGATCACCTGCTTGACAGCTACAAAAAATAAGCCTCCTTCTTACTATCTTTGCCGCTCTTACTATGCGTAATATTTTACTCGCGCTCATACTGGCATTGATCACTTCCGGAACACAGGCCCAGCCCGTCAGGAAAGACAGGACCCATTACGTAAGACTGCTGTTTGTCGCCAACTGCTTCGATTCCGCCGAAAACTCGTCGTTTAAATTTGCAGCGTACAACGTAGAAAATGATTACAAAAAGGATTCGGCTATCCGGCAGGAAATAAAGCTCATCTTTTTTGACAACGCGAGACAGATCATCGACACCATCAATAGCCAGGCACGTCTGATCAAGTCTGTTGATTTTTTCTCACATTCCCAGCGGGACCGCATCGGATCCATCATAAAAAAAGGAAGCTCCGTTTACAGAACAAGCCTGTTTGAAAGCAGGGAGGCATTAAATGAAGCAACGCTAAATGATCATTCCTTTGCACCCAGTCAAAAGATGGGCTGCATCGACGAGATCCGGTTTACAAAATTCTCCTATGACGCCGTCTGTGAGATCCACGGCTGTAAAGCAGGCCTGGGGTCGGACTCCCTGTCGGAAAACATCTGTATAAAAATATCTTCCTGCTTCCAAAAGGCGGGAAAACAGCTGGCGGTAGTCATCGGGCACGGCACAAGGGCCAATCCCCGCATCAACGGGGACAACGGTCTGACATCGCCCCTCCAACAGGACTACAGACATGGTCTGAGGGTATTGTATTACATGGAAAAGCCTATCCTCACGACAAAAATTAAAGGTCGTATTCCGGACGATGTCATATTTGACGCGATTGCCAACAGCGGCAAAGGCACCACACTAAATAGTAATGCCACCGGCAATATATTACCGATTTCACACAAAATCCCCAAAATTTAATTATTTTTGCCTCAAATCAGCAATATATTACCGATGACAATGTTGGAAATGGGTCAATTTATTACTCAAAGAAGAGAATTCTTACATCTCCGTCAAGAAGATCTGGCGGAAATGAGTGGCGTTGCCATCAAAACCATTCATCTTGTCGAAACCGGCTTAGGTAATCCTTCAATAGCCACATTAAACAAGATCATAACGGTGCTTGGCCTGGACCTTTTACTACAAGTCAGAAAAATTGGATAATGTAATGGCAAAGGCAGAAATATATAACAATGGTATATTGGCAGGTATTTTGGAAAAAAAAGGACCCGCCGACTATCATTTTGTCTATGATAACACTTATTGGATAAATCCATCGCTGTCTGCTATCAGTTTAACACTTCCAAAAACACGACAAACATATCAAAGCCCGACGCTCTTTTCTTTCTTTGCCGGACTATTGGCTGAAGGGATTAATAAGGATATTCAATGTCGTTTATTGAAAATAGATGAACAGGATGATTTTACCCGCCTGTTAAAAACAGCGGGCGACGATACGATTGGTGCAATTACAGTTAAAGAATACAAAGAAAAAAGATGATGTGCCAGGGATGTTATAAAACGGGTATAGAAGGATATTGCCCCAACTGTCGGAAACGGCTTTTTAATGGCCACCGTGTGCACCCGGTCTTGCCTTTCAATGCCCCTGCACCAGATAACCTGGCCTTATTCCAGGAAAAAACAATACACCTGTCCATTTCAGGAGTCCAATTAAAATATTCACTGAGGCTGGAGGGAAAGGACCTCATACTGACTGAAAAGGAAGGACAGTATATCATAAAACCAATCCCACCCTCGACTCAATTTATTGATCGGGAACAAGCTCCCGAAAATGAGCATTTGACCATGCAAATGGCGGCGAAATTATTTTATATCTCTACAGCTGCCAATGGTTTAATTTATTTTAAAGATGGTACACCGGCTTATCTTACCAGGCGCTTTGATATAAATCCGGCAGGAGGTAAATTTCAACAGGAAGACATGGCCCAACTCAGCGGACGTACCCGGAATACACACGGAGAAACATTCAAATATGACGGCACTTACGAGGAAATTGGTCGTCTGATCCAAAAGTATGTGGCGGCAAATGCCCCCGCTTTAGAACAGTTTTTCCGAATTGTCCTATTTAATTATTTATTCTCCAATGGGGATGCTCATCTAAAAAACTTCTCTCTCATTCGGACTACAATGGGAGATTATACGCTATCACCAGCTTATGACCTGATGTGTACTGTTTTGCATACCCCGTTAGAGTCAGATACCGCGCTTGATCTATATACCGGATCAATGGATAGCCCCTTTTACTCTACTTTTGGATATTATGGGCAGGCCGATTTTTGTTTGCTGGCAGATAAGATTGGCATTCTGCCAACACGGCGCGATAAAATCCTGACACAGCTATTTTCTTCAGGGGATCAGGTTATACAAATGATAAACCAGTCATTCTTAAGTGACGCTGCAAAAGCAAAGTATATACATGCCTATAAAGACAAAATTATCCGGATGGGAATGACAAAAACATAACAGCTCACTCCATTCATAACATCCGCAAGTCCTCTGTGACAGGGCCGCCGCGTTTTGAACAGCCGGACAGGAAAGGCGCCGTCAGCAGCACCAACAGCTACTCCGTTACATCCAATTGATGCGGCAGGGAAACAGACGAAGCATCTTCGTAAAAAGCCTGACGGCTGTCCTGTAAGCAGGACAGCCGTTTATTTAAGTCGTAATTGAACTCCTGGAGCATTGAATATTTCCTTAAATTTATATATATTCAATACCAAAGCTCTTAATTGCATTTTTATGGCTACAAATCTACTGTTTAAAGGCCAGCGATTCATCGGCATCATCCCACCCACAGCATTCAGAACGCTGACTAATCCCAAAAGGCTAATGCTGATGTTTGACGGTCTCGCCCTGGACCTGACGCATAAATTACACCCATTTGAAAATAAGGTTCTGGAGACAGCAGCAAATGAGATCAGCTACCTTTCCAACGAGGGGCTGCTTACTACCCTGGACGGGCTGAAAGCCCAATATGGAGAGCACAAGGGTTCAACAAAGCCCGGTGTAGTAGAGGGCGGCTTCTGGATAGGCCAGACGCTGACACAGCAGCTCAATACCTGGAACCGGGCCGTCGGAGGCGAATCCGGATTCGGCGGGATTGAAAATGATACCGGCAGTGGTATAAATCATCTACGCCATACGGCGTCAGGTATAAGACTAAACAATGGCGTCGACGCTGTTGCGGTTCCTTCCGAGAACGAACCCTATCACATTGATGGAAAGGCGGACAGGGAAACAGTGATCCGTATTACGCTCAACAATTTTCCAAGCCCTTCGGATACTACTCCCTGGGAAAATATACTTGATTTTAAAAAAGATAAAAAGGCCAACGAACAACACCTCAGACTCAAACAATGGATCAATGATGTCGCTACAAAGGAAAAAAAGGCTTTTGAGATAGAGGATGAGCTCAGGTCCTATATGGCTTCCTATGAAGGGGAACTGCAAATCCGCGAGAAAGATGTAAAACGGAATACGCTCCAGATCATTATAACTGCAACAGCAGATGCACTACAAAACCTCGCCCGGCTTAAATTTGGAGATGCGGCCAAAGCGTTTTTTGACATCAGTAAACAACCGCTTTTGTTACTGGAAGAAGAGAAAAAGGTACCAGGCAGGGAAATTGCCTACCTGGTTACGGCTCAACATAAGTTTGCCCGCTGATCCTGAATCCGCGGCCAGCTGTATTTTCCAGGCGCCATAATGCTATATCCTTATTCGTGTAACCCTTTTTGCCTCAAATAATCCAGCAATTCTTTAGGTCGGTCTGTTTGAATAATATTCGCTCCTTTCTTCACCAGCCATCCCCAGGTCTGATCCGGCTGGTCTTCTTCGACGGCCGTATCATCGTCATGACAGCCGCATTGTTCCGGCCATAAAGCATTAAACCAGATCCCGTACACTGTCTTCAAAACCGGCACCGTATTGATCAGGTGATTATCTTCCTTTTCAAAAGTTATTTGAATAATAGTGTGCAGACGGGTACGATAAGAGCTGATGATCCTTTCGGCCCCAGTGTCTTTTGCATTCACGATCAACATCAATGTCAGGGCATCCGGCAAATCGGGATGATGCGCCCTGACACTGTCCAGCGGCAACCCATAAATATTATAAATGGATTGTTCCAGCATACCACGATCAGTCAGTTCCTTCACCACCACATCAAACCAGGGATAGGCCTTATCTATATCCAGGATGATCTTATGTCTTGCCACATCCAGTAGCTCTTCCAGCGTAGGAATAATATGCACTGTCTTATGACCGTTCCCGCTTCTTAGCTTATATGTCTTTAACTCTGCCAGTGTCCAGTCTTCCGGTCTGCCTTTTCCCGTCGTGGTCCTGTCGATGCTGTCGTCATGCATGATCACCAAATGACCATCTTTCGTGCTTTTTACGTCAAGCTCCGCAATATCGAAACCCATCCGTATACAATTCTCCACCGCAGGAATAGAATTCTCCGGCGCAAAACGCCAGCCGCAACGATGGGCGATAACCAATACATTTTTAGTACCCTTTTTCGCCAGTTGTTCTAATGACCAGCGATAATGTGCCGCGATTTTCCCGGTTGTATCCCACTGGCCGAAAGCAGGTGTTTTACAACACAAAACCAACATGACATATAGCCACTTCATCTGTTCCATATAGTAAAGACTTAATTATAATACGCTCCATTTTTAATACCCCAGATTCTGCGTATACCCCGCCAGATCCTTTTCCACCTGCGGTATGGGATAATACAGCAGATAAGTTCGGCCTGCCAGCGAGGTCAGGAGATCCGTTCTGCCGGTCCGTTTTACATCATACCACCAATGCCCTTCTACATAAAACTCACGACGGTATTCATTTACGATCAGGTCCTCATATTGAGCATCCGTCAATGATTGAAGATCAGCCAGCGCAGGTGGCGTATCATATCGGTCGTTCAGATAAGCGCTCAGGACAGGGGCGCCGGCCGTTGCACCCAACGCTTCTGCTTTTATCAGGTACATTTCAGCCATCCTTGAAATGATCATCGGGGTGGCGGCAGGATTAGTCGAGGCCGCCAGCTGCTGTCCTGTCTTTCCATTTGGGAATTTGATCACCCGGGTGGCGTCAGAAGAAAATACCGCTGTTTTCCTTCTGTCGCTCATCTTAACCACGGGCGTTGTCCCATCCAGGTATAAATTCTGGTAGGGAAAAGTGGCCGGTGAATAGGTCCAGGTGGCCTTGGTGTCGTTCACCGCGCCATAGAACAGATGCGGATCACCCGTACTGTTATTTGCCAATGCGAAAATGATCTCCTTACTGGTATTACCCGCTGTAAACATCGTGGAATAAGAAGTGGCATCCGTTGCCAACCCGAACTTCCCATTGCTGAAATTGATGACGGAGTCTGCATACAGTGTGGCATTTGTATCATCACCGGTGGCCAGATATACCCTGGCCTGCAAAGCTTTCACCGCCTGGTCCGATGCATACAAATTATTACTATAGACGCCGATGAGTGATCTGGCAGCAGTCAGATCAGCCTCTATTTGCGTCCAGACCTGCGTCTCGGTGGAACGCTGCACAGCTTGATCCGTTGCGTTCAGGATCAGCGGTACCCCACCCCACCGGGTCACTAAATTATAGTATACCAATGCCCTGAAATACAAGGCCTCCCCTTTATAGGACAAGGTGACAGCTGTTGCGGAACTACCCAGATCGTCGACCGAAGCCATTAAGAAATTGAGGACGCTGATGGCCTTATAGGCATTTTGCCACATCGTAGTGATATCCTGGTCCGAAGCGGTCATGCTCACCGGATCGATCAGGGAAAAACCAGGCCCGCCCTTGAGATTTTCCCCTCTTTTATCAAAGTCGAACCAAAACCCGAAAGTTACATCCTCCATCATGGAATACATTCCCGTCCGCAGCTGCGCAATATCACTCACCCCAAGAGAACTTTGAGGAACAGCATTTTTCGGCGACACATTCAATTGCTTCGAACAACTTGTCACGAATAGGGTCAGCACCGATGTTATCAAGATAATTCCTATAGAATGTTTCATCTGTTAATTTTTTAAGCCCTTAAAATTTTAAATTGATCCCGAATAACACCGTTCTTAATGCAGATTGTAACCCGAAATCAACGCCATAATTCGGATCGCCCGGGTTCGTTACATATGACTGCTCGGGATCATAGCCATCGTACCGGGTGATCGTCCAAAGATTGTCCACGGAAGCATAGATCCTGATGGCTGAAATATTATACCGCTTTAACACCCCCGGAGGAACCGTGTATCCCAGGGTCAGGGTCTTTAATTTAAGATAGGAGCCATTTCCCAAAAAGTGGGTGGACGGCTCTTCATTATAACCATTCGTGTACCCCGTAAAAGCGCCGCCCATGATGGCCCTGGGCATAAAATTGCTGGTGCCGGGGCCCGTCCAGTAATGCGTGGCGGCGTACCTGTCTATATTAAAGAACTGCGTCACTTTAGACCCATTCGTCAGGGTCGCTGTTGAAAAAGCATTCCCCAGCGATTCGATGCCTTCGGGGCTGGCGCCCTTCCAGGATGCAAATACTTTCCCGCCTACGGCATATTGGGCGAACAGGCTCAGCTGATGGACGTATTAAAACCGCCGTAATAATCAGGCGTAGCTTTACCCACATATTGCCTGTCGGCAGCGGTGATATCACCATCACTGTTTACATCCTGGTATTTCATATCTCCGGCCCTGACACCCTTTGCGTATAATTTGGCGGGCACATCCTTGTCATCCTGATAAATACCCGTCTGTTTGAGCATATAAAACGCGCTGATCGGCTTGCCATCTATCAGTGCATGAATACCCATGCCTCCGCCCAGCAGATTACTCCCCGTCGCAGGAATAACATACTGTTGGCTGCCATCATACAGAGAAAGTAATTTATTGTTGACAGCCGTAATATTGGCTGATACATTCCATTTAAAGGCGCCCCGCAGAACTCTTGCATTGACGCCGAACTCCAAGCCCTTATTTTGCAGTGAACCGATATTCGCCGCTACAGAAGTAAACCCCGTCGTCGCATAAACAGGTTTGTTGTATAACAAATTAGTGGTCTTCTGATAAAAATAATCCGAGGTGAAGCCGATGACCCCATGCAGGATCTCTGCGTCTACCCCTATATCGAACTGGCTGGCTTTTTCCCAGGTTAGGTTCTGCGCATATTGCGTAACCATCAGTCCGCCGGCATTATTGTAGGAGCTTCCTCCTGCCACCAGCGATTGATTGGCATAACTGCCGATGCCGGCCAGGCTGCCCGTCTGTCCGTAGCTGGCCCTTAACTTTAATGCAGAGAACAGGTCTGATACCCGGCTGTCCCTCATAAACGGTTCATTCATGAGCTGCCATCCTACCGAGACAGAAGGGAACGCTCCATAACGCCGGTCCTTTGAGAACTTCGAAGAGCCATCCGAACGCAAGCTCGCGTTCAGCAGATACCGTTTACCATAGTCCAGCGAAACCCTGCCGAA
>Ga0206922_1112_pt2 | contig 19800 bp, 18 predicted proteins | sample Alteio_BWOrgHeat_63_FD_152976 | JGI IMG/M metagenome (GOLD analysis project Ga0206922, IMG submission 152976) | Enriched cells from forest soil in Barre Woods Harvard Forest LTER site, Petersham, Massachusetts, United States -... | ecosystem: Environmental > Terrestrial > Soil > Temperate forest >... | reverse complement strand
GCGTATTTTTTTTATGTAACCCTGCAGCTTTTGCCCTGGCTCAACCTGCTGGTATAGTTCGTTGGCATAAAGCATGCCTGTGTGTTTGCCATTTATTGCTACTATATAACCAAGATCGCTCCTGCGGCTAACCACCAGCTCTACCTGTTCCATTTCTTTTACGGTTAGCTCCTCATTACTTAGTTTGTTCTCTATTTTTTCTGTGGCTGCTACCCGGCCAGTTTGTTCATCAAGATAAATTTGTACCAGGTATTCCCCGCCCAACAACATCTTGCTTCTCTGCTGGCTCGCAGGTACAAACAGGTCTTTCATCAACCCCCAGTCCAAAAAAGCACCCTGGCGTGTTACGCTCACTACTTTAAGCTCAACAATATCGCCCACAATGCCTTTTGGCTTTAAGGTAGTGGCAATAATGCGATCTTCTGAATCATGGTACAAAAAAACTTCCAGTTCATCACCCACATTTGTACCCTCGGGCACAAAGCGTTTGGGCAATAAAATACCTTCTGCGCCATCATCCAGGTAAACGCCTATTTGTGTATTACGGGCAACTTTTAATTTATTATAAACACCAACTTCAATCATATCCTTGTATAAAAATGGGCACAAAGGTAAGCTAATAAATTTCGAGCGCTTTTTGCATTAATTTTAGGCTGCGAACTAACATGAAACACATACCGGTATTTACATGAAGAAGATATATAAACCAACCAGCGATTACGCGTTTTTTCATGAGCCTTATTTGGATCTTGTGCCGGATGATGGGGACCTGCTGCAGCATTTGAGAGATATTCAAACCGAAACTGCCGACCTTATTGCCGGCCTTACGGAAGAACAACTAAACTATAGTTACGACGAAGGTAAATGGACAATAAAAGATATACTGGTGCACCTTTCAGATTGTGAAAGGATATTTATATACAGAGCAACAAGATGTGCGAGAGGAGATAAAACGGATCTTCCCGGTTTTGATGAAGCGCTTTTTGCGGGTAATGCAAATGCAAATAAGCGGGAGATCAATGATATTATGAAAGAACTGGAAGCATTTAGGGTAGCAAGCATTGTGTTTATTGATACCCTGGATGAAGATGCCTTGAGCAGAACCGGTACTGCAAACGGCTACCCCATATCCACAAGATTAATAGCTAACCATATTTACGGGCACCACAGGCATCATCTAAATATTATTAAGCAGCAGTATCTTCAGTAACGTGTTACATCAGGCATACCACATATTCGGTATTTCCGCTTTGGTTTATAACCGCCAATTTTACACGATCAACAATGCAGTATAGGGCTTACCCTGTTTTAAATGCATGTTTGATGTTGTTTATATGGTTAGATCAAAACTGCGTATCCTTTTAATTGACGACGACCGTGTCTATCAGTTCGTGTCGAGAAAGGTAATTGAAGATATAGGACTGGCCGGCGATATAATCAGTTTTTCTAATGGAGAAGAGGCTATTAAATACCTGAAAGATAACCTGCATAACCAATGTTCGCTGCCTGACGTAATTTTTGTTGATGTTAATATGCCCGTAATGAACGGCTGGGAATTCCTGGAAGCATACGATAATATGAAACATTATCTTAAAAAACCCCAGCTAATTTATGTTGTAAGCTCTTCTGTTGATGAAATAGATATACGAAGATCGCATGAATTCAATACCGTAAAGGAATATCTTGTAAAGCCGGTAGTGCGTGAAAAATTCCGCGAAGTACTTTCTTCCATGTCTTTAGGATTGTGTATAAATTGACGTCGTAAAGCTTTATATAAATATTATAAATCTAACCTCACCGGTCTTCAAACAAAAACAAATAAACAACGGGAAGGTAGTTTTGGGTTTTAGGTTACCAACATTTTAATTCATTCTTACCACATAGGCAGATAGGGAACATAGGGGCGCATAAAAAAGGTTGTTGTTGGCCGCCAGGCCAACAACAACTGAGGGTAAGGATGCAGCGGTGCTTTACTGCTGCTGTTTCATAATGTTAAACATCCAGCGGATGCCAAAACGGTCTTTACAGGTGCCCCAGTAGCCCCAGAATTCATCATGCGGTGCTACACTGTCTGTTCCGCCGTCGGATAGTTCGTGGTACATCCTGTCGGCTTCCTCTTTGGTGTCGGGGCCTAAGCTGATGGTAAAATTGTTGCCTTCCACCAGTTTTTGCCCCATGCTTTCCAGCATATCGGTGGCCATTATTTGCAAGCCGCCAAGTATGGGCATTGCCATGTGCATTACTTTGTTTTTGTCGGCTTCGGGCAAGGGCGGTGCGCCTTCCCTGGGCGGCATGTCTTTAAACCGCATTGGCGGGGTGGAAAATTCAGTTCCGAAAACTTTTTTGTAGTGGGTAAATGCCTCTTCGGCATTGCCCGCAAAGTTTAAGTAAATTGAAACGTTTGCCATAGTTGTTGTTTTTATGATGACTAAAATTTTTGAATGGGTGTGTTATAAAAATGGTTGGTGATCGTCGTTATTTGTTGCAATCCATAATATTCATAAGGCAATCTTTTTTTACACGTTTATTTGGTAAATTTATTTTCTCGTTTGCAAATAATCATCATTTATTCCTTTTCCAATCAGAATTTGTTTTACATATTTTTCAATCCTCTCTGCACGGGTCTTGGATTGTTTGGGTGCAGCAAAATAAAGCAGGTATGCCCTTTGCCGCCCCGGCGTCAACGCATTGAAGGCCTTTTTTAAAGCAGGCTTTTTAGCGAATGCCTGCAGAAGCTCTTCGGGTATTGCGGGCGTTTTATTAACCGTGGAGACCAATTTAACGCCGGCCTTTTCTACTTCAATGGCCTCATAAATATAGGATTTGATAACAGGCTCCATCTCTGCTATTTGCTTTACTGACGTAAACGGTACATAACGCCCTTCCTGCGTGTACTTACCGGGTTTTACCAATATACCATTGGCATCATCCAGCAGCGCGCCTTTAAAAAACCCAAGCGAACAGAATTCTTTTCTACCATTTATGCCAAGGATATTCCTGCCCTGCCAGGTGTAAATGGGAGCGCCCCACTTTAATTCTTCGGTAAGGCCACAGTCGAGAATGATCATTTGCAACGCCTCTAGTTCATCCTGCCATTTGTCGACACTGCTTAAAAATTTATCAACTTTATGATTCATGCTGTTGATTTATCACTGAACATATTTTGTCGCCATTGTTGACGTTTTCACCAACAATGATGTTATACCTTGGCGGTCAGAAAAAATCATCTCCCCATATCCAGTGTTGATATTAGTTGGTGAAAACACCAACTAAGGCGAACAACTAAAGCCCTATAGCAGCACATAAGCCCGTACCCACCTCCTTCCTCACCCAATGTGCTAATCCTCCAATCCCTTTCCGTCAAGAATTTGCGGTATATATTTTTCAACCCTTGCTTCGCGGGTTTTGGGTAGTTTGGGTTGAGAAAAATAAAAAAGGTATCCCCGTTGCCTTCCCGGCGTTAATGCTTTGAAAGCCGTTTTTAACGCAGGCATTTTATTTAATTTACGCTGAAATTCTTCAGGCACCTTGTATTCTTCCGTCTTTTTATGCTTCACTTTTAAACCCACCTTTTCTACTTCAATAGCCTCGTAAATATAGGCCTTGATGGTAGACTCCATGCCGGCTATTTGCTTTACACCGGTAAACCGTATTTGGCGGGCAGACTGCACATTTTCTGTTTGCTGTATCAGAATATCATCTGCGTCGGCTAAAAGGGCGCCTTTAAAAAACAACAGTGCACAGTATTCTTTAAACCCGTGTATGAGCACTATGTTACTGTCGTTGTAAGCCCGCCCGGATGACTCGGTCGGACGGGTGTAACAGGGGCAGCCCCATTTTAATTCTTCGGTAAGCCCGCAATCAAGAATGATCGTTCGCAATTTCCTGTATTCTTTCTGCCATATTGAGTCTTTATCAAAAAAGAAATCAACCTTGGGGTTCATAGTATTTATTTATTGAAAAGTTGCACTAAAGTTATGCCAGTTGTTGATTTAATGTACCAATTTTTACCTGGGCTATCCTTCTGCTTGGGGGCCTTAAATACCACGACAACACAGTAAAAACAACGAGTAAAAACGGGGCAATTATTTGTACATGAATATCATTGCTCGCAATATGCGAAATTACCGCGCCGGTCATGGCAAAAAATATACCCGCATACGCCCATTCCTTAAGCAATGGAAATTTGGGAACTAATATTGCAATTATGCCCAATACCTTCCAAATGCCGATAAGGGAAATAAAATAGTTGGGATACCCCAGCGGTTTAAAACCCTGCACTACGTCTTTTAACTGCAGCGCCTGTGCCAGGCCGCCGGAAAAAATGCAAAAGGATAATATTGCAGTAATTATCCAATACCAAACCAGTTTTCTCTTTTCCATTTTTAATTTATTTTAGTTTGTTTAAAAATTTCTTCTATCCGGTTGTGTGCCATGTTCAGGCCATAGGCAAAGGGTAGTTTAAGCACCTCGTCCCTTTGCGCAGCAGATTCATATATTACATGCATGTTAAGCCTGCTGGTGTCATCAGTCAGCGGTACAAATTCATATACCTCAAGCTGAACGCCAAAAGGTGTGTTCTCCATTTCAAATGTCCGGATGATCTTCTTGTTTGGGCTAAACTCGTGTATCGTTCCGTTTGCGCGGAACACCACATTCCCCTCCGCATCGCTTGATGCCAGTTGATAACTGCCGTGTTTTTTAGGTTCAAATTTCAGCAACTTAGCAGTGGTGTATGGGTTAGTCATCACCTGCTCAATAATTTCCGGCTCGGCATGTGCCCTGAAAAGCAATTCTACCGGCAGGTCAAAGTCCCTTGTTATCACCAGGTCTTGTTTGCCGTTTTCGGCATTGATCTTTGTTTTCAGTTCCATAACATTCTATTTTTTTGGTTTGTATTGTTTCATTATGGTTTCCAATTTGTTAAACCTGTCATCCCACATTTTGCGAAATGGCTCAATAAAGTCGGCTACTTCTTTCATTTTTATGGCGTTTATATTATAGTAAATTTCTCTGCCATTTTGTGTTTGTTCAAGCAACTGGCATTCAGTAAGTATTTGCAGGTGTTTAGATACGGTAGGCCTTGCCGTATTAAAGTTTGAGGCGATAGCGCCTGCCGCCATTGATTGTGTGGCCACCAGCATTAGTATTGCCCGGCGGGTGGGATCTGCAATGGCCTGGAAAACGTCGCGTCGTAAGTTCATCGTGTAGCTATTTGACTACAAATATATGTGTAGTTATTTAACTACGCAAATTTTTTTTAAACTTTTTTTTTAACCTGAAGATTTTATAAGTGATTGCTTAATGAGGGGCATTTTGAGAAGGTATTAAAAAGAAAAAGCCATTAAATGTTATATTTGAAGGGCTGTTAATTTGTTTTGAAGTGCTGCTGCATTAGGAAAAGTATTACATTTATTCCGGTACAATATTCATTTGACTTATCCGTAAGATCATCATCATTAACACAGAATCATTCTTAAAACTCTTGAAAGCTAAAACCTGCGTATGGCCCCTTATAAAAACAAAAACGCCGCTCAGCCGGTAATGATCGGGAGGGAATACCCCGACCCTAACGAGAACGACATTATCGCAGAGATGATCAAACTTACCACAGCGCAGATGGAAGAACTTTATCCCCGCCCGCAGGCATTGCGCCAGGTGCATGCTAAAATGCATGGTTGTGTAAAAGCTGAATTTATTATTGAAAAGGATCTGCCCGAAGATTTGCGTGTGGGTATTTTTAAGGACGCAATATGTTTCCCGGCCTGGGTAAGATTTTCCAACGGCGTAACACAAATACAGCACGACAAAAAAAGGGATACCAGGGGGATTGCCATAAAATTGATGAATGTACCCGGCGAAAAATTGCTTGAAACGCAAATGGGCGCGCAAACACAGGACCTTGTGCTTGCAAGTTCACCGGTATTTTTTGCAGAAGGCCTTGCAGCTTTTAGCGGGTTATTAAAAGCCTCTGTTTCTAAAAATAAATTAATGGTGCCGCTATTCTTTATTACACATCCGCGAATGGCGTTGAGAGCGATAACTAAACTGCTGATAAATTGCAAACACCCGTTTGTAATTCCTTATTTCAGCGGAACGCCCTACCAGTTTGGTGACGAGTCAAGGGCTGTTAAATATCACCTGCAGCCGTCAGCAAATAACAAACTGGAATATACCGATGAAAAAGATCCTGATTACCTGCACAACAACATGGCCGCCACACTGGATAAAACCGATATTTATTTTGATTTTTTCATACAGTTTCAAACCGATGCCGTGCGCATGCCGATTGAAAACGCAACTGTAGCGTGGGACTCGCCTTTTATAAAAGTTGCTACGTTGCGGATACCTGCTCAAAAATTTACATGTCCAACAGAAGATCATTTTGGTGATAACCTTACTTATAATATATGGCATGCACTGCCTGAACATCGCCCTTTGGGCAGCTTTAACAGGGGCAGAAAGTTCATATACCAGGAACTGTACAAATTTCGCACTGCAAGAAACGGGGCAATGCCGGTAGAACCCGTTGCGGGGCCAGATTTTTTGGCTCCGGAGAATTTGAAATAATCATATTTCAAAACCGTGTGTATCATATATTTTACTAAAGTGGCTTAGTTTGCTACTAAGCATTAAGAAGTGAAAGTAATAGGCTCTACAGGCACAAATCGTATATTAGCAGGCCGTTTATAATAACATCGTGCACAAGGCGATAAAAACTATTAAGGCCAATCATAGTATGCTTAAACGCAAAACCCCCGCAATATCAACTGTTGTTGTATTCTTTATTATAGCCGCTGCTTGCTCAAATAATAGTCAAAAGGATTCTCTTCCACCAGCAGATACATCCCAACAGATAAAAATTGAAACCGAAGCTTTACAGGAGGACACCGACGCGGCAAAGCTAATAATTGCTTTTACTCAAAATGAAAAGATTTCCGCGGAATATACGCGGGCTAAGCAAAGGGCGCAACTAACTGATTCATCACTTGTTCTTGCAAAAACAAACGTTCCCGGCAAATACCTGTTTAAATTTAGTATTAGTGCTGACGGAAACTCTTTAGATACTTCAAAGAGGTCTTTAAGAATTGAAGGAATTATACCCAAAACAACATTGATCAACTATATTAAGGATACTTCTATCTTAAATTCAAATGCAACTAACGGGGATTTTGTTCACTATACTATTACGATTGACAATGCCCGCCCCGTTACAATCAGAGAGTTAGATCATGTAGACCTGCGCGGCATTCTGTTAAAGCAGGGATCCTTTGACTATTATTCCTTGATGCTTGGGGAAAATGGCTCCCAATCCAGTTCCGTTGGCTATAGCAAAGAATACGAATCGCTGGCTAAGTTAAACCCTTTATTTGCCGGGGATGATAACTCAGGATCGTATCAAACAATGCCCGCGGATAGTACGCAAGCCTCCGTTGCGGACAGCACCCAACCGGCGCAACAAGCATTTGGTAACATAGATGATTCAGCCGTGATCAATCAAACAGGTGATTGGAAGACTCACCTGGCAACCGGCCTTGTATTTTTATTATGTGTTATAGTAATCGCATGGGCTACACAAAAGCTGGCTAAGAATTTATATACCACAGGCGAAACCATTGGTGACGGCCTGCAAAGCTATTTCCCCATGGTGCGTATCAGCAGGGCCACCTTTTTTTTCAGGCGAAGAGTAGTTATACTTTATAATGATTCAATCGCCACTTTTAGAAAAAGGAAAAAAACGTCAATCGCCGCACTGCACGAAGATGATTCAAAAGAACAACTGGCGGCATTTAAAAAAATAAGCCGGAAAAAAATTATACCGCTTGATGGCGTCAGGAAAATAACCATAATACCCGGCAGGATAGCAAGGCTCTATCGTTATAAAATAAAAACGAATGCGGGCAAATTTGTTTTAGTGTTGCCTGAGTTTGAATCACATGATTTTATTAAAGTGCTGAGCACACTTTTTCCAGGCCGCATAAAGTATTTAAAAGGCAGCTTTTTAAAAAGCGTGATTACCGGGGTTGTCATTGCCATATTGCTATGTGCTGTTTTTATACTTTCCGGGAAATACACTGGTTCGCCGGGCCCCGAAGAAGAAATAATTATTTTTTCGACCGCTCTTTTTATCTTTTTTATAGTGCCCCTAATATTTATTTTATACGACAAATGGAATTTGGAGCGTGTATCTAAGAATAAAAATAAACTCAAGGCTGATCTTTCGCACCGTAAGCCGTTACGCTCCAATATATTGGCTTTTGTTTTGCGCGCGGTGGCAGTTGCAATCCTTATACTATCCCTTTTAAGTTATCATTATTACGACGATTCCGGCGACCCGGCTGCGTACAGCACGCTTAAAGACAATACAATTAATCATATTATATTAAAGGCTGGGATACCTGCCATAGACGGAATGGGAGTTCCAGGTTTTTTTGTTGTTATGTATGCTGCGGTTGGTTTTTTGTTATCTGTGGCTCTGGCTGTATCGCAAAAGAGGACTGATAAACTCCGAAAAAACGATACGCGAAAACCAATACTTTATTTACGCTCATTTTTAGATGATAATAAAACAACACTAAACCCGGGTACAAGCCTTTCAAATTATTTGGGTGCTGAGCCACCGTATTACCTGCTCGATAAATATGGATTTGATAGCAGCATGAAGCGGTACCATGTTCTTAGATGGATAATCACTTATTTTTATAATCACCACCCTGTAAGATTAATACGTTTATTTTTTGGCAGGCCCCTGGATACCTCTGAAGAGCAGATGGCCAATTATTTAAAGAGGTACGGTTTGTTTGTTGGGATAGGTAAGCCCGGCGAAAAAATAGTCACCCCCGGTGCTTCAAGAATGTATGTTACAAATGAAGAATGGCAACAAACGGTGCTTGGCCTATTGCATGAATCGCAGTTTGTAGTACTACAGCCAAGCGCTACTGAAGGTGTTTGGTGGGAAATAAACAAAGTACTGGCGAATTGCCAGCCACAACAGGTAATCTTATGCATGGTAAATTATAAGAATCACCAGGAGTATTATGAAAATTTTTATAGAAGGTTTAAAAGCTTAATGCCCGGTATCAAACTCCCCCGTTCAACCGGTAATGAAAATAAAATTACTTTTTTAGCTTTTGATGCTGAGTGGAATCCTTTTGTTCTTGATATGAAATATTATACACCAGTTATTTGGCCAACGGGTAAAGTAACAAATATAGGCAGCACCTTCAAAAAATTTTTAGTGAATTTAAAATAATAGCAGAGTAAACCGGTGGAATTTTAATATAGACTGATTTAATTTCTATTTGGAAAATTTATTCGGAATTTTGCAGGCAAAGATTATGTAAGTCAGCAAGAATTGCTTTATTTACGAATAAAATTATCTCACTATGGCGAACACTTCATCTGCACAAACGGGCAAACTTGTTATTATCACAGGTGCAAACGGTAATTTAGGATCAGCAACCGTTAAGAAATTTTTGAATGAAGGCTATCGCGTTATAGCTGTTGATGCCAAAGATAACCACCTGGCTTTTGCTTCGAATAGCCCAAACTTTGAGCACCATTCTGTAGATCTTACCAGTGAGGATAGTACAGAAAGCTTTGTGAAAAGTATTACATCAAAACATGGCAAAGTTGATGCGGCACTTATGCTGGTAGGTGGTTTTGCAATGGGCAATTTAGAAAGTACTTCGGGGGAAGATATTCATAAAATGTTCTCGCTTAATTTTGAAACAGCCTATTTTGTTTCAAGGCCCTTGTTAAAACACATGAAGGATAATGGTTATGGAAGGCTAGTATTCATCGGCGCAAGGCCCGCATTGAAACCCGCGCAGGGCAAGGGGGCGGTGGCTTATGCCTTAACCAAGTCTTTATTGTTTAAACTCGCAGATCTTATTAATGAAGAAACAAAAGGCACCAATATAGTTGCATCGGTGGTGGTGCCAAGTACCATAGATACAGAAATAAACAGGCAAAGTATGCCGGATGCCAACGCTGATACCTGGGTTAAACCCGAACAAATTGCTGAAGTACTTGAATTTATCTGCGGCGATAAGGGCATGCCTGTAAGAGAAGCAGTTTATAAAGTATATAATAATGCCTGATCTCGTGCCTTGATAAATATTAATCCTCTGTGTATTCTTTTATAACCCTCAATATTTCTGCCACACCCCATGCCTGTGCAATACAGCCTTTTGGATAGTGCGGCGCATCGCCATCAAATATCTCCGACACGGTGCCTATACCGGCTTCAGACAAATGATAGGTAAAATTATCTATTACCTGATTAACTTTCACCGCATCATTATTCACTTTCATTAAAGCATCCGCATAAGGGCCAAGCAACCAACTCCAAACGGTGCCCTGGTGGTAGGCCGCATCCCGTTTGCGCTGATCACCTCCATAAATACCAATATACCTGTCATCATCCGGCGACAGGCTTCTTAATCCCACCGGGGTGTATAATTTTCCGGTCACTATCTGTAAAACTGATGCTGCCTGTTCGCCTTCAATTAATGCAAAGGGCAGGCTTATGGCAAAAAGCTGGTTTGGCCTTAATGAGCTGTCGGGGTTGCCATTTTCATCAATCACATCGTACAAATAATTTCCTTCGGCATACCAGAATTTTTCTTCAAAACTTTTCTTAACAATACCGGCGCTTATGTTGGTGATGGATGCATCATTTTCCTGCCCGTTCATCACCAGAAACTCTGCAAATATTTTCAGAACGTTATACCAAAGTGCCTCAATTTCTACGGGCTTGCCCATACGCGGCGTAACAACCCAATCCCCAACCCTGGCATCCATCCATGTTAACTGCTGTCCTTTTTCACCGGCATATAACAACCCATCATCCGCAACGTGAATATTATAACGGGTACCTTTAAAATGCCAGTCAATAATATCTTTAAGAACAGGCAATATTTCCCGCAGAATAAATTCGCGGTCATTGGTTGCCTGCAGGTATTTATACGCCGCGATAAAATACCAAAGTGTTCCATCCACATTATTGTATTCAGGCGCTTCGCCATTATCCTGGAAACGGTTTGGCAACATGCCCATGCTTACCGTTTTCGCAAATGCTGCAATTATTTTTTTTGCATCATCATATCTCCCTGTTGCTAAGCACAGCCCCGGTAAAGAAATCATCGTATCTCTGCTCCAATCTGTAAACCAATGATAGCCGGCAATAACAGTTGCGCCGTCATTTTTTTCAGCAGAGGATGAGCCTTGTGAAATTTCTCTCTTTACAATAAACTGGTCTGCAGCAAGCGTTAATATTTGTTCCGTTGAACCGATAAAAGTGCCATGCAATAAATTTTCCTTTCGTAATTTCTCTTTAAGAAATAATTCATGCGCATCTTTTTGAGAAGGATCTGTTGTTGAGAGAATAATGCCAATTGTATCACCTTCTTTTAATTGAACGGAAAATTTGCCCGGCGTAAACAGGTCTTCAGTGAAATCAAGCCCCCGCGCCTCTTCCACGCTGTAATGAAAGTGATAGTACCAACCAGGCTGATGTTCAAATGTTGCACCGGGTACTTTTATGAATATGCCCGGCGTTCCATCGTAGAGTTTTGTAAAGAATATATCATTTTCAAATGTTGCATCGCGGTTAACGCTTGTATTTGCACGCATTAAACTATGGTAACCCCGTACAGACAATAAGGACAACAATTCTAATGTAAAAGCTTGTTCCGCTTTTAAAACTTCATAAATGATCAGGGTTGTATTTTCACCATGCACCATGGTTACAGTCTTCCTTAGCGATATGCCATCCACTTCATACAACCATTCGGAAAATAATCCCTTTGTAAATGATGTTAGAAAATTGTACCCTTTTGGTGTTATCACATCGCCATAATTATTGGCACTTAATTCAAAACGCTGATTGTTCACAATTATAGTATCATCCAGTTTACTTACAAGGCTCATTCGTTCTGCAGGTGGAACCGTTGCAGCAACCAGCAGGCCGTGGTAGCGGCGTGTATTGCAACCGGTTATTGAGGAACTTGCCCACCCGCCGAGGCCGTTTGTCTCCAGCCATTCAGCGCCACCCTCTCCTTTGTCAAAAGGCAGCGAGTTTTGAATATCTTCTTTATCAAGAATGATCATAAGGCAAGAATAAGTGTAGTAACGGTAAAGCTAAACAACAACTATGACGGGGCAAGGTTTAAAAAGTAAAATTGTGATGAAACAATAAAAAAGATAAATTCTACATACAGTCTAACAAACTAAAAGAGGCTGCCAGGGTAGAACCGGGCAGCCTCTCAAGCCGTTGCAGGCACATATTTTATGCCACTGCTGCACCTGCTTTTTCAACAAGCAGCTTTGTAGCCTTTACTCCATCATCGTTGCCTAAATAACCCCCGTCCGGTTTATACATTTTGATCAAGCCTCCCTCATATTCAATACTCACCCAACCCTTAAACCCGGAATCTTTTATTATTTGAAACATCTTCATAAAATCTGTTTCGGTATCGTTTCCTGCGGCATCAAACAAATGTGTTTTGGCATGCACGCCTTTTGCAAAAGGCATTAACTCTTTTATGCCTTTGTACCTGTCATATTCTTCCAGGCATTTGGTTTTCATATAAGCATCTATTGTTTGGGCTTCAGGTTTTGTACGGGCTGTACAAAAATTACCAAAGTCGGCAAGCGTACCGCAATGTTTGTTATTTACCTGCCGCATTACACCGGCAAGCCATGCACCGTTTGTTGAAATGCCTATATGGTTTTCTACAATAACATCAATATCCTGCTTGCGGCCGCGCTCGACCAACATGTTTAAACTATCCACCGCAGCCTTGGCAACTTCGGTTGTATCTCCGTCGCCTTCAACATTTACCCGTATCATCGGGCAGCCCAGTGTTGCCGCGGCATCCAGCCATTTGTAATGGTTTTCTACAGCCTGCATTCTCTTTGTATTGTCAAGGTCGCCTAAAACGCCTTCGCCATCAATCATAATGCGCAGGTTATAGGTGCCTGCATCTGATGAACGTTTCTTCAGTTCATTCAAAAAGGTGGCGTCTTTGGCCTTGTCAGCAAAGAACATGGAGCAGTAGTCAAGCCCTGTAATATCAAAATCTTTTTTCACCTTCGATGGAAAATCAAGCGGGTCTAATTTCTTCCCCCAAAAATCACTGGCTAACGAAAACTGCGAAATAGCAAGCTTGAAAAACAATTTCTTTTTTTCAGTTTCGGCGTGAAGAAATCCTGGCAGACTTGATGCAATGCCAATACCCGCAGCACCCAAACCAAGTTGTTTAATAAAAGTTCGCCTGTTCTTTTGCATATAGAAAGTTTTTTAGTTTAAAAATGTTCTGTGTTTTGTGTTCTGAGTTTTAAGTTTGGCGACTTTTTCACTTAAAAGTCATGTCAAATACAATAAACAGCGACCCTGATTTGTAGCCATCCTTCGAAAACACAAAATACAGGTCATGCTTGCCCTCTGTAGCTGCAATTTTTGTGGTTGTTTCTAATGGCTTTATCTGTGTGAGGGATGAATTATCCTGCATTATTTCAGCACTCGTACCTATCAGTGTGCCGGTGGGGGAATCAAGATGTATTTCTATCTTTCCACCCACTGCGCCCAATTGCTCTTTTGGTGCAATTACACTAAACATAATGCTGTCAACGCCCGTAAGGTCAATATCTTGCAGCGATACATTTGAATTATTGCCCATTACAATTACCATGTCCTGGCCAGTGCCCGGCATCTTGAATTTTGTAATACCTGCGGAGCCTTTTACAGCGCCGGCGCTAAACTTCGGAGTATGTAAAATAAGCTGCTGCTGGGTGCTCAGGGCAGGCGCGCCTTTGTTGCCCCTGTCGGTATAGGCAGCGTTTATTACCACTACTCCGGGCTCTTTTGCATCTGCAGGCACTTTTGGCGTGTAGGTTCCGTTTAACGGCAGTGAGGCCGGCTTGGGTTTAGACAGGCTTAATATGTATTTTACAATTTCCTGCGCATCTGACTTTGAAAGTTGCGGGTGCGCGGCCATAGCAATATTGCCCCAAACACCACTGCCACCATTAATTATTTTTCCGGACAGTTTGCCGAGCGCCTTAGGGTCATCTTTATATTTTTGAGAGACGGACATAAAAGACGGGCCAATAATTTTCTTCTCCGGCGCATGGCACGATTTGCAGTCGTTCTGCGAAACGATGTATTTGCCAACTGAAAAACCTGAAAAAGCTTCCGCAGCCTGGTGCCCCTGCGGAGGAGGCTGTACAGTTGCAGGGTCATTAATATAGTTAATGCTTACGTTCACTTTCGATGCGCTAATTCCCTTGGCAGTTGTACCGTCTTCTTTATCGGTAACAGTAACGGCATAGCCAAATGGCTGCCCCGGTATGTAGAATGATTTGTTGCCCTTTACAATATCAATGTTAACCTGTGGCGGCTCGTTGCCCGCAACAATTTCTACAGAACTGTTTGATTGCAGCCCTTTTTCGTTCGTAACGGTTAATGCCGCTTTATAAGTGCCGGGCTGATCAAATGTTATGGACGGATTTGCTTCTGTAAATGTTTTATGAAATGTTCCGTTAGACGAAGATATTTTCCATTGGTAAGTAAGCTGGGTTTTGTCATAATCTTTGGTGCCGTCCGATGATAAATTTACCTGCAACGGAACAGAACCGGCCGTTTTATCGGCATTCATCATCAGCAATGGTTTACGCGGGCCGCCATTAAAATCAATCCTCACCAATTTTGAATCATCATTTTGCATAAACCATCCCTGCCCATATTCCAGCACGTATAAACAGCCATCCTGCCCAAACTTCATTGCCATCGGGTGGCTGAACTGTGTATGAGGCATAAAGCGCTCCATGCTTTTATACTTGCCATCTTTATCCATCGTTACAACTATTATCCAGTCGCGCATCCATTCAAATATGAACCATTTGTTATCGTAATAAGTTGGAAATACCCCTTTTGCATTTTTATAATCATCCCTGTAAAATACAGGGCCGCCCATTGCGCAGCGTCCTCCTGTGCCCAAGAGTGGAAATTCTTTTGAAACACCGTAAGGATACCATATAAACGCAGGCTGTGCGGGAGGCAATTCATTAAGGCCGGTGTTATTTGGCGACGTATTAACCGGTTTATTAGGGTCCCACAAAGGCCCGGATGTGCCTGCGGCAAAATCGAATTTGTTATACGCCCTGCCGTCCCCTACAAAATATGGCCATCCAAAAAAGCCCGGCTTTTTTGCGATATTATATTCGTCGTATGATTGCGTTCCCCGCGTAGAAGAATCTTTGCTTGCATCGGGGCCTACTTCGCCCCAATAAACATAACCGGTATGCTTATCAACAAAAATGGTGTAGGGGTTGCGTAAGCCCATCACATAAATTTCAGGCCTTGTTTTATCTGTTCCCTTGGGAAAGAGATTGCCTTCCGGAATGGTATAAGTACCATCTGGTTCAGGATGAATACGTAATATTTTGCCCCTCAAATCATTGGTGTTCGCTGCAGATTTTTGCGCATCCCACGGACTTCTCCCCGGGCGTTCATCGCTGGGGCTGTACAAGGTTGCGCGTGGGCTGGTATTGTCGCCCGTTGTCAGGTATAAGTTGCCCGCCGCATCCCAGTCTATCTTACCGCCTGTATGGCAACACTGCTCGCGTTGTGTGGCAATGTGCAATAGTATTTTCTTAGAGCTAAAGTCAAGCTTGCCGTCCTTAAATACATATCGCGTAAGTATATTTTCCGAAACATCGCCAGCGGGGGAGTAGTATAAATATATCCAGTGGTTTTTATAATAATTGGGGTCAAGGCTAAGGCCAAGCAATCCATCCTCGGCTTCTGATTTATGCCCCTGCTTGTCGGTGTATTTTGTGCTCACCAGCATAGTTGCTACAATAGTTAACTTTTTTGTAGCAGGGTCATACAATTTAATATTGCCCTTTCGCTCAATAAACAACACTTTACCGTCTTTAAATACTTCAAGAGAAAGGGGCTCGTCAAGCTTTTCAGCAAGCACCACTTTGGTAAACCGGTTCTCTTCGGTATCAATGTTATTCTGTGCCGTGGGTGTGCCACCTTTAAGCGGGTGATGATCTTTTTTGAAAGAGAATAAAACCCCTGCTGCACATATTACAAGCAGGCATTGAATAATAAATTTTGCATTGAGCAAACGTTTGTATATCATGGATCTATTGTTTTGGCGAATCTATTGCGTACTATAACGCAATAAAGATAAGGGTAAAAATTATTATTGCGTATATTTACGCAATAATTTTTATTTTCGCTCTATGAAGGCAGATATGGAACCAAAGGAGTTTATCTTACATGGCTACAAATGTTACCTGCCCCATGTATCTATTGACTGTGCCATTTTTGGATATCACGGCCAGCAATTGAAGATGCTATTGATAAGGCCGTTCTTCGTGGACGGCTGGTGTTTGCCCGGCGGATATATAACCAGAACCGAAACATTAACGGAAGCGGCGGGACGGATATTGGAGCAGCGGACGGGGTTAAAAGATCTTTTTTTGCAGCAATTTTATTCTTTTGGCGACCCTGGCCGCGCAAAGACCGCCAGCTTTGATAAAAAAAAACTTGAAGATTTTTTTGGGTTGAAGCTCAAAGAAGATAATTGGTTATTGGATCATACTATTTCGGTAGGATATTACGCCATTGTTGATTTTTCTGCTGTTTCCCCACAAAAAGACCCGTTTTATGATGACTGGCAGTGGTGCGATATAGCAAAAATACCTCAACTGCTGTTTGACCATAACGAAATGGTGAAAGCGGCTTTAAAGATGCTTCAGCTGCAAATTTATCACCAGCCCATTGGTTATAACTTACTCCCAAAGAAATTTACCTTGCCCGAGATCCAGGTGCTGTATGAAACTATTCTCGGCAAACAGCTTGACCGCAGGAACTTTCCAAAAAGATTATTATCACTTGGCATCATTAAACGCCTTGATGAGCAAAGAAGCATAGGCCCTCACCGCTCGCCTTATCTATATAAGTTCGATAAACGAAAATACGAAGATGCCCTTGAACAAGGGGTTGTGCTGGCGTTTTAGGAAAATATAAAGATTTCCTTTAGCAGGCAGAATATTCAATAAGCAATATTCAATATACAAGGGAAATGCAGGCGAATGTTTTATACGAATATTGAGCCCGCCCGAACGGTACGGGCGGGTGTTGAATATTGGGTATTGAGTATTAAATATTTTGCCTTGCCATATTCTTCTTCACACAAAAAACACCCTTTGTATTGTCCAGTATAACGCAATAAGCCCAATGAGGATGGAAAGAGGATAAACTACTTTTTTCCTATAATATTTTTTCTTTCCCAGCGGAAAAATAATTAATGCAAATACACTAAGGATAATAGTAACCTGCCCTACCTCCACACCCAGGTTAAAGGAGAGGATGGAAAGAAAAAATTTATTCCGCGGCAAGCCAATCTCATTTAGTGCGCTTGCAAAGCCCATACCATGTATCAATCCAAACATAAATACCAGCATTACCCGCCATGGTTTTAGCTCAGTCAATAATAAGTTTTCAATGGCGATGAACAGGATGGATAATGCTATAATAGGTTCTACAACTGCACTTGGGGCAACAATAATATTTTTCATGCTTAGCGCAAGCGTAATGGAGTGTGCCACGGTAAATGCCGTTGCCTGCCATAATATTACTTTTACTTTATTGCTGAGCAGGCAAAGGCCAATGACAAATAAAATATGATCGAACCCATTAGGAATAATGTGGCTGAACCCTAATTTTAAATAATACCAAAATACATTGCCGGCAGGCGCTTTTTCAAGCACATAATTGATGGTATGCGCAGACGCATGCAATGCCATAAGCAATAGCAGTATAAGCATCACAATAAATGGCCGGTTGCAGGGTTTTGTTTGCTGCATTGCTTACAATAATTAAATGTTGATATTACTACAATTTTGGCAATATGGCGGCAGTTTCGGTTTGCAGCGATTTATCTATATATGGATTTGAGATGGTTGTTTTTACTAATATAGCTTTGGCCATTGGGTTATCGCCTGCTTTGTAGTATATTAAAGCAGCACGGCTAAGCAGTACGGGGTTTTTTGAATTTGTTTTAAGCGCCACTTTTATGTAGGGTACTGCTTTAGCATATTCGCCCCTGTTGTAATACACCCATGCAACGGTTTCGTTTACATCTATGTTATCAGGGCGGCGGTTATACTCGAGCAGCGCATGTTCAAGGGCCTTATCCTTATCATTTACTTTCAGGTAGGCGTATGCAAGTTCTTTGTCGGCATAGTGGCCAATATTGGCATCTTTATTCCCTGCCTGTGCATCTTTGGTAAGCTCGGCAATTACTTCGTTGGCGAGCGCATCGGCTTTTTTTGTTTCGCCGGCCAGGCGGTACATATCAACAAGCTCTGTTTTTAAACTATTGTCTGATACCAGCGAGTCCGCTTTTTCCATGTAAGCAATCGCTTTATTATAATCATTTGCAGCCTGGGCAGTGCGGGCAAGCCCGGCAAGGGCATACGCATAATTTGGCCTGTATGCGAGAGAGGTGTTATAAAGAGTATCTGCGCTTTTAAAATCGCCAACCTTTTCATATAAACTGGCTAATTGTACCCTTGTCCATTCAGTGTGCTCATCACCCTGGCCGCCTGCTTCAACCGCCATTCTCATCGCGTTTATAGAACCTTTATAATCTCCAAAAATTTCCCTCAGGTATGATATCCTTGAGTATGATGTAAGGTCTGGCCTTATGGCAACCATCCTGTCTGCATATACCACTGCTGAATCATAATAACCCATTTCTACATTTCCATCCACCAACAACCCATATACATAAGCATTGTACGGGTTTACCTGCTGCGCCTTGTGAGCTACAGCCAGGCCATCCGCAAAATGGTGCTGCGATAAATAAATTAATGATTTAAACACTAATGCATTAAAATCAGAGGAATCAATATTTAAGACATTATTTACATACTTCATAGCTGCCATATCATAATACACATAGTTGCCAGTAACCCGTGCTTCCTGTATAAACAATGCTGCTAATCTTAAAGCAGATTTTGTATCGGTTGGGTCTTTTTTTAAAGCGGCCATCAGGTCATCGCTGCGTTTTTTAACATCCTTCCATTCCGCAGTATTGGCCAATGGCCCAACACGGTCGAGCAGGCCATATACCTTATTTTCTTTTTCCTTTTGCTGTATGTTATATTTTATGATGATGCCGCCAACGGCGATGAGGAACAAAGCGATGGAAAGTATGTAAATGTTATTCTTTTTCATGCTGCTGCATTTTAATTGGTTAAAAGGATGTTGAATATAAATACGGTTTATCCCTGTTATTGGATTTATGATAATGATCAACACCCGCCCGGTTGGGCAGGTGCTGATCATTATTTTTTTTTATTACCTAATTTTTATTGTACCACCACTTTTTTACTGTCAACCTTTACCCCATTGTTTTCTGCCACCACAGTATAAACACCTTTAGCAAAAGAAGAGATGTTTATTTGTGAATTGCCACTGGCTACTGTTCTTGATAATACCTTTCTGCCTCCTGCATCATAAATATTTATCTGCAGTTGGTTTTGGGATGTTGATATATTTATAAAGCTGGTTGCCGGGTTAGGCGTTATAGAAAGGGTGCTGGTATTGGTGAATATTACCATTCTTACAGGTGAATAAGAAAAATTTCCATCCTTGTCAACCTGTTTTATACGGTAAAAATTAGCCTGCGTAAGCGATGGGTTTGCATCAACTGAATGATAGGAATCGTTGCTTCCTTTATCCGCTGCTATCACCGTACCAACCATTGCATA
>Ga0206922_1094_pt1 | contig 19910 bp, 24 predicted proteins | sample Alteio_BWOrgHeat_63_FD_152976 | JGI IMG/M metagenome (GOLD analysis project Ga0206922, IMG submission 152976) | Enriched cells from forest soil in Barre Woods Harvard Forest LTER site, Petersham, Massachusetts, United States -... | ecosystem: Environmental > Terrestrial > Soil > Temperate forest >... | reverse complement strand
ACAGCGATGGCATCTATCAGCTGGTGCCTGGTTAGCAGCCAGTTGTGCATAGAAAAACTTTGACTCCCGGTTTTTTAAAGGTAACAATTCTATAAAATGCGACCAGCTTAACTGTCGGGTTAGTGGCAATATGGTTTCAATCTCGCGGAATTGTTCTGCAAACTGCATCATTCTCCGTAAATTCCTTAATTCAAAGTTTTTTCCATATTGCGCCGTCAATTGTGCCGACACTGTCGACACAATTCGTTTGGCGTATTCTGCCCGTTTATTATTAAGAATTTGCTTATTGACACGGTTGCCAATCTGCCAAAAAAGGATTGTCAGTGTGCTGTTAGCATGAGAAATGACCTGCCGACGGCTTTGTTCTATAAGTTCAGAAAGCTCCATAAGCAAAGCATTCTCATCCTCAACCCTTTTTGTACTCATTGTCATTTGTTAATATCGCAAAAATAACACCATACAACAAAGCGGCGCATTGAAAATTATAAAAAATGTTGCATCATAAGCTTAAGAGTAACACACTTCCCATTAACTGGAATAAATTGTTTCAAAAAATGTACGGATTTTGAAAAGGTGATTGTCTTTAACAAAAGACGATCGATGAATGTACTATTTCCCACATTTCTTTGTGGTATCTTCTTCATAATATTTCCCGGAAAAGTGAAAGCAACTGCCTTTTTGCCTGATGTGCGTGATAGCACACATGATTCTTTAAAACTCAGCGGTAGTGCAGAACTTGATAAAATTGGCTTAGCCCCTATGCCGGTTTTGCCTTTTTATAAGCCTGTTGCAACAGCTTCATTATCATTAACAAAAAAAGGGTGGAGCTACGGGGCCGATTTTTCTATTGGCCTGAATGGAAGGCCATGGATGAGCAATAATTGGTTTCATTACCGGTTATTCGATAGAAAAAAATTACAGGTAAGCGCCGGAATAAACCCCTTTCTCTATTTTGCAACCAGTACTGTTGGTTCAAAAAAAGAAATGATAAACGTAACCCGGAATATATCTTTTGAGGCATCAGGCAATTATAAATTCTCAGATAAGTGGGCATTAAATTTTACGTACAGGTATGATCATGGTTTTAACAACGTGATACTGCCGGGTAATTTTTTTTGCACAAGTATTTTTTCAAAAAGTAATATATCTAAATCAATATTTATTAATGTGAATGCTCATTTAATTTATTTTGATTACGTCAATAATATTGTAGGGTTATTTGGGGCAGGTGAAATAATTGTGGCGCATAAAAAATTTCCATTGTCAGCTTATATACAGGGTAACCAGCCATTTTGGGCTAAATTTAGCGGTGCGGCGTTTATTTGGAATACGGGCATGGTTTACTCTTTTTAAAATATTTTCATAAAGCTCCCTGTTCATGTTTTATTGTTGAGAAACAGCCGGAATATTTTCGAACATCCGTTAGTTTGTCACGTCATTGTACCTCAGCCAACATTAGCACGATTTTAGCGTGTATAATACGGGGGCGGATTGCTGTAAGTTTTATTATTGCATGCGTTTAGGGGTACTCCCATCCCTTTGGGCGTGATTAAAAAAAGAGAGCATCTTATGAATAAAAAAACGTTCGTGTTTATTGCTGCATCGGGTGCTGCCTTAACGGCTGCTGTGCTAATTTCATTAAGATGTGCGAAAAAGACCAAACAGAAAAAAAGGCTTACGGTAGTTGCCAATGCAGGATATGAGACTGCTTATGACATTCATTTCCCACTACGGCATAACAAGCCCGGCAAAAGTTTTGCTCCATAGAACCGGGCCCGGATGAGCAGTCATTCGGGCGGACGTTCAATTCGTTCTATTGCGTTTTCAAACTATCCACCGGGCTCTCTCTCAATCCTTCAATATTATTTTGCATACTGCTGATCAAGAAACAGGTATCTGCCACGCCCGTTTTCGGGTGCAAGTTGTGTAACAACATCTATATTTATAACCTGAACATTATTATTACCTGTAATTGGCAGCCATAGTGGTAAATTTTGCCCATTAGGGTTGCCGGTTTTAATAAAATTGGCGAAATACTGCTCCATGGTTGCAGAAACTTTATAATCATCAGGCGTCCAGCTATATACTTTATTCGTTGCCAGGTTACCCATAGCATATTCTATTTCCGAGGCATGGGACGCGCCTACAAGCGGTGGCGGCATTTTATTAGCAGATGTATCGCCGCCCCGTACCACGCCACCTGCCAAACCAGGTTTAGCATTACCCATTTGGGCAGTCATGGCTGGCCGGGCCCGGGAAAATATATACCGGTACACGGGTTTGCCGCCGGTCGCTATCTGCATGTCAGCCCATTTCCAGGTGGTGTAAACAATAAAACGGTCGCTGGCAAGAGCAGTAGCAGAGCGAATTACCTCGTCTTGTGTCTTTCCGGGGTACAATTCCATCACCGCATCGGCTTTGTCGTTATAAAGCTGCTTAACAGTTTTCGAATAATTTTCAGGTGTTGGTAAACTGCCCCTCATCAATGCCATATAGGGAATTTCAGCGGAATTCCATCCAACTAACAAAGGAACATGTGCCTGCTTGCCTTCAGCAAAAATAGCGGCAGGCGTTTCAGGTAAAAAATACCCGTCAACAAGTACAGACACTGAAAATGCGCCGGGCTTTGAAGCTGCATCTAATAATTGGGCGGCAGGCATTGCGCGCAGGTCTGCTAATGATTTTGCGCCAGCCTTTGCAGCAAAATCAATTCCTTTTTTCTCGCCATCTGCAAGCGGTAAAGGGCCAATAGACGGTTTAAATAAACCACCGCTTTCGCCTATAGCTCCGGCAATCAGGTCTTTAGATAATGGTGAAGCCATTTGTGCAGAAACCGATATTGATCCCGCAGATTCACCGGCAATAGTTACCTTTTTGGGGTCGCCGCCAAATGCCGCAATATTTTTAATTACCCATTGCAAGGCCGCATTCTGATCCAGCAATCCATAATTGCCTGAAGCATGGTGTGGTGATTCCTGTGTTAACTCAGGATGCGCAAGAAAGCCAAACACGCCGAGCCTGTAATTTACCGTAACGGCTACAATACCTTTGGCAGCCATGCTTTCTCCATCATAACGGCTTTCAGAACCATCGCCTGCAACAAAACCGCCCCCGTAAAAATATACCAGCACCGGCAGTTTTTCTTTTGCTGATCTTGCAGGCGTCCACACATTTAAATAAAGGCAATCTTCACTCATACTGTCCGCACGGAACATCATATCACCAAATACATTTTTTTGCATAGCATTATGGGCAAAATGATCAGCTTTGCGAACACCGGTCCAATTGATAACGGGCTGCGGTTCCTTCCATCTTAAATTGCCAACCGGGGGCTGCGCAAACGGAATGCCTTTAAATAACCGGATACCTCCTGGATCTGTAATTCCTTCTAAAATTCCATTTGAAATTGTTACTCGCGTTGAGTTTTGCGCTATCGCGGAAAGAAAAATTAAATTCACCAGCAATAAAACAAAAGATATTTTTTTCATAACAACAAGTTGATATTTCGAAATGCAGGTTTCCGGTATTTATTGTAACATTTTGTTACAATAATAGCCCGCTTTGCCGAGATTATCAAATTTTTCGTTTACTTTCAGGCAAATTTTTTTATGGAGGAGGGATTTATTCCGGATGTGACGAGGGCTAATGGGAAAGGGTACATTCATTCAATTGCGATAGATGCGGTTATTTTTGGCTTTCACGACCGGCAGTTAAAGGTTTTGCTGCTGGAATATAAAAGCACCAACCTGTTTGCATTACCGGGCGGGTTTATCATGGAAAAAGAAGACCTTAACAATGCCGCTACAAGAGTAGTAACACACCGCACGGGGCTGAAAAATATTTTTCTTGACCAGTTTTATGCATTTGGCAATTACAGCCGTTATGATCCGCAGCCACTTAAAACTATCATGACGGCTAATGGAATAACACCAGGTGATAAGCACTGGCTTTTAGGCCGCTTTATTACCGTGGGATATTACGCCCTGGTAGATTTTACAAAGGCCGTGCCTGCGCCTGACGGGGCATCAGATAACTGCAAATGGTATGACCTGAACAAATTGCCAAAATTAATGTTAGACCATAAGGTTATTATAAAAAAAGCCCTTGAATGCTTACAGGTTAGCCTTGACCAAAAATTAACCGGCTTTAATCTTTTGCCTGAGTATTTTACCATGGGCGAACTGCAAAATGTATATGAAACCATCCTCGGTAAAAAATTTCTGCGTGCGGCTTTTCAGCGTAAAATGCTTGGGCTTGGCATATTAGAAAGGGTTTCAAAAAAGTTTACCGGCAAAGCGCACAAAGCGCCTTACTTGTATAGGTTTGTTTCAGCGCACAAGGCATGATCACTCTTCACAAATATCTTCTCCAAAAATATCTGCACTCACATTCTTTTTCTCCGTCAACATTATTCCCCAACTGCATAATATATTACTTTAGCAAACTGAAAACACAAACAGGTAAAACAATCATCAATAAACAAAGCCACATGAAACATTTTTCACGCGCATTAATTACAGCCTTTATAATGGCTGGTTTAATAAGCAAAGCAACTGCACAGCAACAAACCATGAAGCCGGAAGAAACAGAGTTTTACAGCCCTGTGCCGCCGGTGGTAACGCCGGGCACAACCGTGGGCCAGGCCCCCAGCGATGCCATTATTTTGTTTGATGGCAAAAACCTTGACGAATGGGTTAACGTAAAAGACAGCATGCCTGCCAGCTGGATACTTGCAGACAGTGTAATGACTGTTAATAAAGCTACCGGCGATATTCAAACCAAAAAGAGCTTTAGCAGCTACCAACTGCATATTGAGTACCGCATACCCGCCAACATTACCGGCAACGGCCAGGCACGTGGCAACAGCGGCATATTTTTAGCTTCGCTGCCATGGGGTGCAGGTGGATACGAATTGCAGGTGCTTGACAATTATAATAATAAAACTTACACAAACGGCCAGGTGGGCAGTATGTATAAACAGGGAGCGCCATTGGCCAATGCCTGCCGCCCGCCCGGCGAATGGCAATCGTACGATGTGATATGGACCGCACCTGAATTTAACAGCAATGGCGGCCTTAAAAGCCTGGCGCGTGTTACCGTATTGCATAATGGCGTATTGGTGCAGAACAATACCACGCTGCTTGGCGATACTCCATACATAGGCTACCCGTCCTATCACAAGCATGGGCCCGCGCCAATAAAGCTGCAAGCCCATGGGGACAAAAGCGAGCCTATAAGCTATCGCAATATTTGGGTGAGGCCGCTGTAAGAAAATGCAGTTGACAGATGAAAGGAAGAGGTCATTGAGTCATTAAGTCATTAGTCATTAAGTCAGAAACTTCGGACATTGGGAAGAAGATGACAGACGACAGCAAAGAAGTCATTGAGTCATTAGTCATTAGTCATTGGCCCGAAGCTTCGGGCATTAAGAAAGTTGACAGGTCAGATATCGTCATTGCGAAAAAATCAGCGGAGGTTTGTGTACGGGGATTTTTGTGGCAATCTGCTGGATAATAGTTTGACAGATGAGAGTCATCGGGTCATTAAGTCCTAAGTGGCCAATTGACTTAATGACCAATGACTTTTTATCTAAATTGCAGCATGAAAACAGCTTATATAATTGATGCGGTACGAACACCTATTGGCCGTTATGGCGGAAAACTTAGCTCATTAAGGCCTGATGACCTGCTGGCTTATGTTATAAGGGCTTTAATAACCCGCAACGAAGGCATAGATGTGGGATTGATTGAGGATGTAATTGCCGGTGCTGCAAACCAGGCAGGTGAAGATAACCGCAATGTGGCGCGTATGGCGGCATTGCTGGCGGGTTTGCCAACATCGGTTGCGGGCAATACGGTGAACCGTTTGTGCGCAAGCGGCATGCAGGCGGTAATGGACGCGGCAAGGGCCATTATGTGCGGTGAAGGCATGATGTATATTGCCGGCGGTGTGGAAAGTATGACGAGAGCGCCTTTTGTTATGCCTAAAAGCGAGGCGGCATTTAGCCGTAAACCGGAGATATACGATACAACCATAGGATGGCGGTTTACCAATAAATTTCTAGCCGAAAAATATTATCCCTACTCCATGGGTGAAACCGCTGAAAATGTAGCGCAGGAATGGCATATTACACGCGAACAGCAGGATGCCTTTGCACTGGCTTCGCAGGAAAAATATTTTGCTGCTTTAAAGGCAGATAAATGGATGGAAGAGATTGTTGCCGTAGAAATGATAAACGACAGGCTGATCAGCTGGTTTAGCAATGATGAGCACCCGCGGGAAACATCGCTGGAGAAACTGGCTGCATTAAGACCTGCTTTTGCAAAAGAAGGCTCGGTAACTGCGGGTAATAGCAGCGGTATTAATGATGGCGCTGCCGCGGTATTGCTGGCAAGTGAAGAAGCGGTAAAACAGTTTAACCTTTACCCTGTGGCAAAAATTGTATCTATGGCTGTTGCAGGCGTTGACCCTGCTATAATGGGCATGGGGCCTTTTCCTGCATCAATGAAGGTTTTGCAGCGTGCAGGCTTAACAGTGAATGATCTTGACCTGGTTGAATTAAATGAAGCATTTGCCTCACAATCCCTTGCCTGTATTAAAGAACTTGGGCTTGATGAGCAAAAAGTAAATGTAAACGGCGGCGCTATTGCACTGGGACATCCTTTAGGTTGCAGCGGAGCGAGAATTATAACAACACTGGTTCATGAAATGCGCAGAAGGGAAAGTAAATATGGCCTCGCAACCATGTGTGTTGGCGTGGGGCAGGGGGCATCTATTATTTTTGAAGGAATAACAGGGTAAAAATTTTTTTTTCATATTTTCTTAGTATTTTGACACCTTATTGCAACAAAAGTTTAAACCAAAAATCGTTATATGAAAAAATTGTTTTTTATTCTTGCGGGCGTAGTTATTTCGTCAGTAACCTATGCACAGGATGCTATGCATAAAGATTCTGCTTCATTCACTGATTATTACGGAAAATATAAATTTGAAGCAGGAAGCCCCGTTGAAGAGGTTGGCATTGAATGGAAAGATAGTGTGCTGGTTATTACCTCTGCCATGGGCGACGCCACGATGACACAATTGGGTGTTGACAGCTTTAGCATGAGTTATGAAGACGGCGTTATTCTTTTTAAACGTGGCGATGATAAAAAAGTTAAAGGCTTGGTTATTACTGTATCGGGCACGGTACTTAACGGCGACAGGGAAGCTGATACAAAAGGTACATCGTTACAGAGAAGAGATTTGTTTGAGGAAAGAAAAGCAGTAGCGGTAAAATAAAAAGAAGTTGTTATAAGAATAGTGCCCCGGAGAGTTTACCGGGGCATTGCTATTTATAGGGTGACGTGGTTGATAAGAAATGTCGTGACCAATCCTGAAAGGATTGAATGTTTATAGCGACGGTGTAACGTGCACATTCGACCCCTGATGGGGTCGTATAAACATACTGATTTTCTTTCTATAAACATTTGAACCCTTTGGGTTCAAAGAAATCATCATTCTATCCCATATAATTTAACCCTTCTTGCTTATCCCCGCGCTATTTATAGGATGATGTGGTTGATCAGCTCCTGTTGTTGCACAGTTTGTTGTTCCCCCTTTTTTAAATCTTTTAAAGTACAGGTGCCATCTTCTAACTCTTTTATGCCGATGATAACTGCGTAAGGAATATTTTTTCTATCGGCGTATTTAAATTGTTTGTCAAATTTTACCTGTTCGGGGTATATTTCGCAACGGATATTTTTACTGCGAAGTTGCTGCATTAAGCTGAATGCTGCCTTGCTTTCCGCTTCGCCGAGGTTAAAGAATAATACCTGTGTACCTAAATGCACCTCTTCGGGGAATAATTTTAGTTCTTCCATCACATCATAGATCCTGTCAACACCAAAGCTAATACCTACGCCCGGCAGGTTGGGTACACCAAACAGGCCGGTAAGGTCGTCGTAACGGCCACCGCCGCCAATACTGCCCATTTGTGCATTTCTTGCTTTTACTTCCAGTATGGTGCCGGTGTAATAATTAAGGCCCCGGGCAAGGGTGACATCAATAATTAATGTATTTGGCCAAATATTTAAGTTGTAATTTAAAATATATTCTATTTCTTCAAGCCCTTGTTTTCCAGTCTGACTATTTAAAAAGAATTTTTTTAACTCTTGCAAAATAATATCGTTGTTTCCTGAGTATTTTGAAATAAAAAGATACTGCTCAATTAAATTAATTTGTTCCTTATCCAACCCTTTTTGTGAAAGCTCTTCTTTTACTTTGTCAATGCCTATTTTGTCAAGCTTATCAATGGCGATAGTAATATCCATCATCTTATCAGTACCACCGCATAATTCAGAAAGAGCACCTAAAATTTTGCGATTGTTTATCTTTATTTCGACATCAATCCCTAATTTTCCAAAAACAGTAGCGTAAATATTTACCAGTTCAACCTCATTTAGTAAGCTGTTGCTACCAACCACATCCGCATCACATTGGTAAAATTCACGGTAGCGGCCTTTTTGGGGCCTGTCTGCCCGCCAAACCGGTTGTATTTGATAACGTTTAAAGGGGAAACTAAGCTGCCCGTAGTTCATAGCCACGTACCGTGCGAACGGGATAGTAAGATCGTATCGCAAAGCTCTTTCAGTTATACCTTCCGCATTTTTGCCTTCAAGAACCTTTTCAAAATCTTCTTTTGCTTTCAAATGTTTTTCAGGCCTCTCAAGGCCATTATTCAATACTTTAAATATCAGCTTATCACCCTCTTCGCCATATTTCCCCATCAGGGTTTCAAGGTTCTCCATGGCAGGGGTTTCCAATGGCTGAAAGCCGTATAGCTCAAAAACACTGCGTATAGTATTGAATATATAATTCCTCTTACGCACAACTTCCGCGCTAAAATCTCTTGTGCCTTGTGGTAAACCTGCCTTTACTTTTGCCATCTCAAAATGTATTTAAAGCCCCTTCAGGGGTTGGGGTTAACTATCTTCTCACAAGCCATATCCAGCATTTCATATACTTCATGAAAACCTTCTTCAGTACCAAACCAGGGGTCTGGTACATCAATATCTTCCCCGGGATACAGTTCATTCATAATTAGTTCCGTTTTTTTCGCATCCCAAAGCTCCCTGCTCGTTCTTTTTACTTCTTCATAAATGGCATTATCCATCACATATATCCTGTCAAATACCAGCATGTCTTCCTTCTTAAATTGCCTGCCCCGTTGCCGGCTTATATCAATGCCGTGCATTTTTGCCACTTTCTGCGCAAGATGGTGCGGAGGGCTGCCAATATGATAATTTGAAGTGCCCGCACTGTCAACCGTCCAGTTAAGCGCCGCCTCATCAGCTTTATGTTGCAAAATACCTTCTGCCAAAGGGCTTCTGCAAATATTGCCGAGGCATACCATCAAAATTTTCATGTGCGCAAAGATATAAGAAAGCCAGTCATTAAGTCAATAAGTCATTAAGTCAATGGGTCATTAGTCAATGGTCAATAGAGACCAGTAAGTCCGAAGTTTCGAACATTGGGTTCTACGTTCCGAGTTTTAAGTTGGTTGTTCTCTTTTATGTTTTATCACGTTTTTGGAATTTGGACTTTGGTATTTGCTTCTTATTTGGAATTTGTTATTTGAATATTGGTACTTGCCCCCGCCTTTACTTGGGATCTCTTATATGAATATCGGGATTTGGACTTTGGGATGAATTTTTGTTTTGATTTAGAAATTTAGTGTGTTTGATTTCTTATTAAATTGTTAAAATATACGGGAGGAAAATAAATGGTTGTGGAATTACCGGATAAAAAGCATCTTATCATTGAAATAAAGAACTGGGCGATGGGTTGCCGGCACAAATGCTTTAATGGGATTGATTCGCGGAAAATATGCCTCAACCGCCAGGTATTATTGTGTATGTAAAAATGTTGGCTAAGAAAATTTATAGCAACCAAAGTGCTTGCCGGTTGTAAAAAATGGTAGCCGCCTTGTATTATTGCAAAACAGCGGGAATGTGCGGCCAGATACGTTAAGCTGTGCAGAACACATGGTAAAATATTTTAATAGTACCGGGAAAAATGCCCAAATGGGTACCTCGTTCTCAAAATGGCAGGAACGTTGCAGTTTATTTTAAATTACCTGTGACATTGATGCCTGTTGAACAATAAAAAAATTAAGTATATTGCCAACTTTAATTCAATAGTTATTAATGGAACAGGAACCGAGGGAGCGGCAAAGGAAAAGTTATATTTTAATGCGCTCGGTATATGATATTGGGGTAGCATTGTTTATAATTATTATAGGCATAATAATGATGTTTGGCGATAAATTGGGTATTCCTGCACTGGCAGAATTTGTTGAAAACAGGGACCCCTTTTTATTAAAATTATTTGGCAGCCTTTGTTTTTTATATGGAGGTTTCAGGCTTTACAGGGGAATAAAACGGAATTATTAAGAATGGCAAGTTGTACGATACCGAAAGAAAATGTAAGTAAATTGATCTTTACCCTAATTACGGGAATGGTTGTATTTGCATGCAATCAAAATTCATCGAAAGAGGGGTTAATAGCAGATAAGCCGGATAACGGCACTATTTATATAAGCGTTGACGAGAGTTTTAAACCTGTGATAACAGAAGAGATAAAAGTGTACGAATCCACTTATCCTAATGCGCATATTATAGCGTCGTATAAAGCAGAGGCTGATTGTTTTCGCGACCTGCAAAAGGACAGTACCCGGATGATAATAGTGGCAAAAGGGCTTACAAAGGACGAAAGTGCGGTATATGAATCAAGATTGTCGTATAAGCCTGAATGGGATATACTTGCCTACGACGCAGTTGACGTAATTGTAAATCCTGCTTCTAAAGACAGCATATTTACTTTACAGCGGCTGCAGGATCTGTTAAGCGGGAAGGATACAGGCAAAATAATGGTGGTTGATGGCAAAAATGCCACAAGTACCGCCCGTTACCTGCTTGATTCGGTTTTAAATGGCAAACCTTTTGGAAAAAATGTTATGGCGGCGCAAGGCAGCAAAGCAGTGATTGATTATGTCATACGAAATACTGATGCCGTTGGTTTTGTAGGCTCAAGCTGGGTAGGCAATGATGATGATCCTGAGCAGTTGGCTTATGCCAATAAAATAACCATGGCAGTACTTGAGTGTAAATACTGTAAAAAAGGTATTTTCGCAAAACCTTCTCAGGCTACTATAACTTATAATCAATACCCGTTAGTACGGCCTTTGTATTATATACTTAAAGAAAATACAACCGGGTTAGGCAGGGCTTTTAAAAATTTTATGACCCTTGAAAGAGGCCAGTTAATATTTAGAAGAAGTTATCTTGTTCCCGGTAAAATGAATTTTAATGTGCGGTCGAGTAACATAAAATGAGCAAAGTAAAACACGATTAATCACTTGATAAAATGAAAACAATGAAGAAGACGGCCTTCACCTTTTTAGCAGTTGCGTTTGCCTCATCATTTGCCTTTTCCCAAACAGTAGATGAAGGGATAAAGGATATTTATTATGGCAAAACCAAAAGTGCAATACAGGCATTGGAAAAGGTAGTAGCGGGCAAGCCTAAGGATGCTTATTCAATTTACTGGCTTGGGCAGGCGTATTTAAGAGATTATGAAGCCGGGAATAAGGACCAGTTGGCTAAAGCTGCAGTAACTTACCAAAATGCATTGCAGGCAGGCGTTAACGATCCGTGGATATGGGTGGGGAGCGGGAACGTAATAATAATGCAAAACGGTGACATTAATAAGGCTAAACAAAATTTTGAGCAAGCCATAACAAGCACAAAAGGCAAAAAAGGTGCAGAAAGTGCCGATATTCTCAATGCCGTTGGCCGTGCAAATGCAATGGGCGACAGTAAACAGGGTGATGCGCAATATGGCATTGACAAATTGAAAAGAGCGGCCGAGCTTGATCTAAAAAACCCGGATATCGATATAAACCTGGGCATTTGTTATTTAAAGCTCGGAAGCGATCACGGCGGCGAAGCTGTACTGGCTTTTAACGACGCTATTGCACGCGACCCTAAATATGCAGCCGCCTATTACAGGATAGGGTTAATTTACCAAAGCCAGAACAATAAGGAGGCGATGGACGAATGGTACGCAAAGGCTATAGTCGCAGACCCTGCTTATGCACCGGTTTACTATGAATATTACAGATATTATTCAGAGAAAGATGTGAATGCAGCAAAAGAATATATTGACAAATTTGTAGCCAATTCAGACCAGGATTGTAAAACAAGCTATTTCCAGGCTGATTACCTGTTCCGTGCCGGCAAATACCAGGAATCAATGGATAGGGCTAAAGCAATGGCAGCCGGGGATTGCAAAACATTCGCAAGGCTGAACCTTTTATTTGCCTATGATTACGACAGGCTGGGCGATTCAGTACAGGCAAGAAGCTATTTGCAAAAATTCTTTGCAACAGCGACTGAGTTTCAACCTGATGATTACGAATTTGCAGGAATGTTATATGCAAAATTCCCGGGTGATGCAGATACTGCTGCTAAGTATTTAGAAATAGCGATTGATGTTGATACGATAAAAGCGGATAAGATCGTGTATATAAACACTGCTGTAAACATCATGCAAAAAGCAGGCGAATTAACGCAGGAAGAAAACTTGATGAAGATCAGGGAAAAACTAAGAGATCAAACTAAACTGCCCGAATCTGATTATTATAAGTTAGGCACAGCAGCAGTTGCCGCAATTGGTACTGCACCTGCAGACTCTATATCAATTATAAAGGCCTACACGCTTGCAGATTCTATAGCTAAAGCATACATAGCCGATTATCCTGATAAGCCGCAGGGTTATACTATCAGGGTAAATGCTGCCAAAAAGGCGGACCGCGATACCGCCTGGGGCTTAGCAATTGAACCAATTACAACGGCAAACGCCTTTTTTTTGAAAGACACATCTGCTTTTGCAAAGAATTCTGTTTTTGTAAATGATTACTACCTGGTACTCTATTATTTGAACCATTCAAAGATGGCAAGAATTGATCAATACAGAAAGGCGATCACTCTTTTGGATGAAATGGCGTCTGTTACGGCACCGGGCAGTGACGGTAATACATTTGCAACTAAAACCGGTGATTCTCTTAAAGCAGCTGTTGCAAAATATGAAGCCTCACGTAATAAAAGCGGGGGGGGCGGTAGTGGTGGTAGCCCCAAACCAAATAAATAAAAATGTTTTCTATACCAAAAACTCCTCTCCCAAAAAGAGGAGTTTTTTATTTTCCTTTCATGCACTTACTTTTGCCTTATAACCACCAGTATGAATTCTCTTAACATACTTCTTGATGCTAATGCGGCTAACAGTGCATCTAATTATTTCCCCGTAGGCCTTCAATTAATATTTGCTGTGGGGCTTGTGTTAACAATTATGCTTGTAACACATTTTATTACCGGCCCTAAACGGTTAACGGCTGATAAATTAGAGAGCTTTGCAAGCGGTATTGAAAGCCATGGCAATGCAAGGGCGCCAATGGCTATTAAATACTTTTTGGTAGCTATACTTTTTGTGCTGTTTGATGTGGAAGTGATATTTTTTTACCCCTATGCCGTTAATTTTAAAGAGCTTGGCTGGCATGGCTTCGGGGAGTTGCTTCTTTTTGTAGGTTTTTTTCTCGCCGGTTTTATTTATATCATAAAGAGGGGTGCATTGCAGTGGGAAGATTGAATTTGTAAATATGCAGGCATTGCTTTGTACAACCTTTAATATAAGCAAATATGGTGTGAATTTTATTCAGCGTAGAAAATGCAGCGCTGAAAATTGCCCGTTGTGTGTTACTTTTGCACGTTATTACATGGTAATTAACAGGCAGCTGTTAACTTTTCAATGTTCAAAGTTGTTTTAATATAACAAACTTATTCTATGGCACGTCCTGTACGGTTTAATATACATCCCAAACAACCTGATATTCATGATAATGTAGCCATTGCAGATATGCCCGAGGGTTCAATGGGTGAAGGTTTTTTTGCCACCAGTTTCGAAAAGGTGGTTACGCTCGCAAGAAAAAATTCTCTCTGGCCTTTGCCTTTTGCCACATCCTGCTGTGGTATTGAATTTATGGCAACCATGGCATCTACATACGACCTTGCCCGTTTTGGTTCTGAGCGTTTAGGTTTTACTCCCCGCCAATGCGACCTGTTAATGGTAATGGGCACTATTGCAAAAAAAATGGGCCCGGTGTTAAAGCAGGTATATTTACAAATGGCAGAACCACGCTGGGTTATGGCGGTGGGCGCCTGTGCATCCTCAGGCGGTATTTTTGATACATACAGCGTACTGCAGGGTATTGATCAAATAATTCCTGTTGATGTGTATGTGCCGGGATGCCCCCCAAGGCCTGAAGCTATTATTGATGGTGTTATACGCATACAGGAACTTGTGGAAAACGAAAGCCTGCGCCGCAGGAATAGTGAGCATTATACAAAATTATTGGGCAGCTATAATATACAGTAGATCGATATGGAAAAAATTTTGGAACCAATATTAAATTCTCCGCGGCTAAAAAATATTGTGGCTGAATTGCAGGAGTATTTACATTCGGAAGAGGCAAGGAGGGATTTTTTCTATAATAAAATTACAGACCAGGAAAAAGCAGAGTTTATTAACGGGGAGATAATAATACATAGCCCGGTTGTATTAAGGCATAATATAGTAGTGAAACATTTACTATATGCAATTGATGGTTTTGTAATGCATCATAAATTGGGTTTAGTGGGATATGAAAAACTTATGATAAGGTTGACGAGGAATGATTATGAGCCAGATCTGTGTTTTTTTAATACAGAAAAATCGCATTTATTTACGCAGGATCAGAAATTGTTCCCGGCACCGGATTGGATTGCTGAAGTATTGAGCAGTAGCACAGAAAAAAATGACCGCGGCATAAAAATGGAAGACTATGCCTTGCACGGGGTACAGGAATATTGGCTTGTTGAGCCACAGGAGCAATATGTAGAGCAATATTTTTTAAAGCATGGTTCGTTTTTTCTGAATAAGATATACAGCGGTGAGGAAGTGATTGAATCGAATGTTTTAAAAGACATTAGCCTGCCGGTTGAAGCAATATTTAGCGAGGACGCAAATAAACAATACCGAAAGCAATTTTTTTAATGATGGCACTTACCAATGATATAATTAAACAAAGCCTAGCGGAGAAATTTGGCGAACAGGTTTTTAATTTTGAAGAACCTTATGGCATGCTTACGTTTGAAGCGCCCAAAGAAATGAATTTAAAAGTATTGCAGTTTTTATATGATGATGCGGAGTTGTGTTTCCAGTTTTTAACAGATATTACAGCAGTACATTACCCTGCCCTGAAAGGAAGAGAACTGGCTGTTGTGTATCATTTGCATAACCTTGCGGCTAATGTGCGTTTACGTTTTAAGGTATTTACAAATATTGAGGAACCTGATATTTATACCGCAACCCAATTGTATTCTTCAGCTAACTGGATGGAAAGGGAAACCTTTGATTTTTTTGGGATCAATTTTGTTGGGCACCCTAACCTGAAAAGAATTTTAAATGTAGATGAGATGGATTATTTTCCTATGAGAAAAGAATTTCCATTGGAAGACCAGTCAAGAAGAGATAAGGATGATGAAATGTTTGGCAGGGGAGGCTCTGTTTGGTAGGGGTTTGGTTGATTGGTATTTGGTTGATTAGTAAAGAAGTAAAGAAAGTTGATTGGTAAGAGAGGAGGTGATTAGTAAGAGAGAAGGTGATAAGTAAGAGAGAAGTTGATTGGTAAGAGAGAAGTTGGTTGGTAAAAGCGCGGCGACATGTGCAACGAAGCCTTACAAATGGTAAAGGACGAATTTAAAATAAGAACGTAAAAACTCCCCTTTAGGGGATGGGGGCATTATGTCTGATATATTATTTCCGGGAGAAAAACATATAAAGCTGCCAGAGGGCTCGATTGAAAAGCAAACTACCACGCTTAACCTTGGGCCAACGCATCCTGCAACGCATGGTGTTTTTCAAAACATACTTGAGCTGGATGGTGAGCGTATTGTATCTTCCGAGCAAACGGTGGGCTATATTCACCGTGCATTTGAAAAGCTTGCTGAACGCAGGCCGTTATATCAAATAACAACATTAACTGACAGGTTAAATTATTGCTCAAGCCCCATCAACAATATGGGCTGGCACATGACCTGCGAAAAATTGCTTAACGTTAAAACCCCCAAGCGTGTTGATTATTTACGTATTATAATAATGGAGCTTTCACGAATTACAGACCACCTTATTTGTAATTCGGTAGTAGGCGTTGATGCTGGTGCATTTACGCCTTTTTTGTATGTAATGCAATACCGTGAACTGGTGTACGAAATATATGAAGAAATTTGCGGCTCACGCCTTACCACAAATATTGGAAGGATAGGTGGATTTGAAAGAAATTTTACTAATACTGCTTTTACCAAGCTTGAAAAGTTTTTGAAAGAATATCCTGCAGTACTGAAAGAGTTAGAAAATCTCCTGCAGCGGAACCGGATATTTATGGAGCGCACTATTGGTGCGGGCCCCATAAGCGCTGAACGGGCACTAAATTATGGATTTACCGGCCCTAACCTGCGTGCAGCAGGTGTTGATTATGATGTTCGGGTACATAACCCTTACAGCAGCTATGAAGATTTCGATTTTACCATTCCCGTTGGCAAAACCGGGGATTGTTACGATAGGTTTTTGGTACGCGGCCAGGAAATGTGGCAATCGCTCAAAATAATAAAACAGGCATACGAGAAAGTTCAGGAATTTAAAGGCGCCGATGCCGAAGTGTACCATGCAGATGTACCAGACTACTATTTGCCGCCAAAGGAAGATGTATATACAAAGATGGAAGCATTGATCTGGCATTTTAAAATAGTAATGGGCGAAACAGAAATTCCCAAAGGCGAAGTTTACTTTAGCGTGGAAGGTGGAAATGGAGAACTGGGTTTTTATTTAATAAGCGACGGTGGCCGCACGCCATACCGTTTGCATTTTCGCAGGCCATGTTTTATTTATTACCAGGCATATTCAGAGCTTACAAAAGGCTCTATGCTTAGTGATGCAGTAATAACAATGAGCAGTTTAAACCTGATAGCGGGGGAAATGGATGCCTAAAAAATAACTGTGTGAGGAGAAAAATATTTTTATTGTTCTTTGTTTTAATGCTAGCATGCTTCCGGTTGTTACAGGCACAGGTAACAACAAAATATGGCGACGAGGTGAGTACGCTTGATGGTATAATGAAGGCTTATTATGATGTGGTTACCGTTAAAAAAGGCGGGAAAGTAAGTTATGAGCGGGATAGCCTTTTGCATATTACAAATGCCGGTGTGGGAATGTTGCAAATTGATAAGGAGGGCAAAACGGTTTTACAGTATATAACTTTGAAAGAATATCACAGGCTTTCGGATGCTTATTTGGAAAAGAATGGTTTTGATGAAAAAGAGATAAACCGTAAACTTGAAAAATTTGGAAACATTTATCATGTTTGGAGTACTTATGAATCAAGAAACACCGCTGACGGGCCGGTTATAGAGCGTGGGATAAACAGCGTGGAATTGTTTTTTGATGGTAAAAGATTTTGGATCACCTCATGGATATTTGATTCAGAGCGCAGGGATAACCCAATACCAAAAGAATATTTAGAGAAGTAAAATGAAAAGTGAAAGAAAAATAGAAATAGTGGGCAGGAAATTGTCTTTTGCGGAAGCGGAAGATGAAGATGATAAATTTTGGGCAAACGCGAGTGTTGACGAAAGATGGAATGAATTGGTAAATTTAAGAATGATGGTATTTGGAATGAAAAATAGCAAGCCTTTACGAATAGCAAAAGTTGTAAGAAAACGCAGCCTTTATGCAGAAGATGATGAATCTTGAAGGTGATTTGTTAGATTTTATCAGGCTGTGTAATGAGCACAAGGTAAAATATCTTGTTATTGGGGGATACGCAGTAAGCATTCACGGTTACCCCAGGGCTACGAAAGATATGGATGTGTGCATTAAGTTAAGTGAGGAGAACGCAGAAAAGCTAATTACTGTAATAAATGAATTTGGATTTGCTTCGTTGAAACTTGAAAAGAAGGATTTTTTAAAAAAGGATTTTATCACGCAATTAGGCTACCCACCTTTACGAATTGATATTATCAATGATTTGAGTGGAGTAGATTTTGATGAGGCATGGAAGAATAAAAAAGTTGTACAGATGTTTGGTGTACCTGTTGATTTTATTGGATATAATGAGCTATTAAGGGTGAAAGAAAAAGCAGGCAGGCCACAGGATATAGCTGACGTGAGCAAATTAAAAAAAAGAAAATAACCTGAAATAAATGAGCGTTCAGTTTTCACAGGAGAAATTAGAAAAGGTAAACGAGATTATTTCTCATTACCCGCAGGGCAAGCAAAAAAGTGCTTTGTTGCCCCTGTTGCTGCTTGCACAGGATACCTTTGGCGGATGGTTAAGCTCTGAAACAATGGACTATGTTGCCGAATTGCTGCAAATTAAACCCATTGAAGTGTATGAGGTGGCCACTTTTTACAGTATGTACAATTTATCGCCTGTTGGTAAGTATATGTTCGAGGTTTGCCAAACCGGCCCCTGCATGATAAATGGCTGTGATGATATAATTGCATACATAGGGGAAAAATTAAGCATTAAGCCCGGTGAAACAACCGCTGACGGTATGTTTACACTTAAAACGGTCGAATGCCTTGGTGCGTGTGGGTATGCACCTATGATGCAGCTGGGTAAAAATTATCGTGAGCATTTGACTAAAGAAAAAGTTGACCAAATTATAGAAGAGTGCAGGCAGCGTGCTGCAATAAATAATTAAAACCCAGGGATAGATAATTGTATGGGCATTACTACTGCTTTATTAAGGGTAAGGGAACATCGCAAAGCAGAGAAATTTGCTGATGTTGAATTTTTAGTGGACAGCGGAGCTATATACAGTGTGGTGCCAGGTAGAGTTTTGGATGAATTGAATATTGAGCCTTACAGGGAAATGAGTTTTTCGTTAGCCGACGGAACAACTTTAAAAAGAAAAGTAAGTTCAGCTTATTTTGAGTTTGAAGGCGAAGGGGGCCCTGCACCTGTGGTATATGGAGAAGAGGGTGATTCCCCATTATTAGGCGCAACAACATTGGGGTCAATTGGATTGGTATTAAATCCTTTTACCCGAACATTGCACCCGATGCGGTTACTTATGGCAGGATTAAAAAGCTGAATAATGATTTCGCAGCACAAGAGTGCGACGCCAATAAAGTTGAATAAAGAATAAATGCCGGCTACATATATTATATAAATTTAATTACTCCTTTTAAAGGGGCGCATGCATGAAAAAAATATTATTAGAGAACGATCATATTGAAGGCATAAGGTTTTACGATGCGTACCGCAAAAATGGCGGCTATCGCAGCGTGGAAAAGGCCTTAAAAACCATGAGCCCCGAAGCAATTGTGGACGAGGTTAAAAAAAGCGGGCTTCGCGGCCGTGGCGGCGCAGGCTTTCCTACAGGTTTAAAGTGGAGTTTTATCGCTAAACCGGAAGGTGTACCCCGCCACCTTGTTTGTAACGCGGATGAAAGCGAGCCAGGTACATTTAAAGACAGGTATTTGATGGAATTTCTTCCGCACCTGCTTATTGAGGGTTTGATCGTTAGTTCTTTTGCCCTGGGTTCTAATGCCACCTATATTTATATACGCGGTGAGTATGCATGGATAGTTGACATTTTAGAAACTGCCATTGGTGAAGCAAAAGCAAACGGCTTTCTCGGTAAAAATATACTGGGCAGCGGCTTTGATTGCGAAATATATATTCAGCGTGGGGCGGGTGCGTACATTTGCGGTGAAGAAACTGCTTTAATTGAAAGCCTTGAGGGCAAACGTGGCAACCCGAGGATCAAACC
>Ga0206922_1116_pt1 | contig 20061 bp, 16 predicted proteins | sample Alteio_BWOrgHeat_63_FD_152976 | JGI IMG/M metagenome (GOLD analysis project Ga0206922, IMG submission 152976) | Enriched cells from forest soil in Barre Woods Harvard Forest LTER site, Petersham, Massachusetts, United States -... | ecosystem: Environmental > Terrestrial > Soil > Temperate forest >... | reverse complement strand
GCCATTTCACGAAAGACATCGTTTAGCTGACGAAGCCGCTCTTCGTCTGGGTTTGCGTCGAAAATTCCGTCGTACTTTGCGGCGAGCTCCATCAATTTCATTTGTTCGTCGCGATCTTCCGGCAGAATGCCTTTTGGATCGTAACTAAAGCTTGTCGAGGGCAAATCCAACGGCGGTCGTGACGCACGCGGCAGGACAGAGAAAAAGCGTCTCACATCAAGACGTTCAAGAGAGTAGCGGAACCGTGTGTAGTCCATGGGAGAGTCGTTCTCTATCTTGTAACGAAGAAGATCCTTAACCCCGCTTGCCTTGATCCATCGTGACGCAGGTGGATCGATGTGGCCAATCGTTGGCTTGCGCATTGACTCCGCTTCGAGTTCGGCGAGCAGCTTCCGATTTTCTTCCAGCTTGTAGCGAAGGTCAGGGAAGCGAAGTGTGAGGGCGACAAACTTGCCGATCTGCTCAGGCGTAGGAACCTCGGCGTCTAACGACGCGCGGTCGAAAAGGCCCTGATCGCTGGCGATGTAGAGGGCGAGACGGAATGTGTTGATGAACTGCTTGATGCGGCGGGGGTTGTTTTCAAAGAGTGGGCTGACCATGCGGACGATGTTGCGAATGCGGTCAGAGTCCTCTTTGATGTCGACGCGTCGATATTCGATGCTCTGCGGTGCTTGATCGGGTTGCGAAGCTGGAACGGTGGCTGGAGCCGTTTGTTGAAGAGGCGTGGTGAAGCCGGTGAATGGGTCGCGTTTACGCGGAGGGAATAATCGGTATTTCCAATATTGCGAGAAACGTGTGCGCCAGGCCGAAGGCTCACCGATCGGACGTTCGCGCAGGAACTCGTTGAGTGTGGCATCGTCGTTCGCAACCGGGAGAGAGAAGCTGATTTGGATGAACTTTTCGAGATAGGCGTAGCCAAAGTAGAGAGGTGTAACGTCGTCGTCTACACCGGGCTTCCACTGGGCGCTTTCGCGCAGAAAAGGGAACAGATCTTTGTACTTGAGTGCCACGCCGGCCGCTACTTTTTCGCGATCCATGCCGAGAACAAAAATAAGATTGCCCGCATCGCCGATCATCAGATTGATCGCCTGCATCAACTCTGCAGCGCGAGGAACATCGCAGCGATCCAGATCGTCGACGAAAACAAAAACACGCTTGTTGCCCGCGTACGCCTCGATAAGGCGCCTCAGATCGCGATGAAAGTTCTCAATAAACGCCACATGTCCCTGGTAGTCGGGCTTGGCGAGGTATTTCTCGAGATTGAGCGAAAGCGGCATCTTGAAATGCTTGCCGAACTTAAGAATGCCGGCGAAACCGATGGCGGCGAAGGCCCCCCACGTTCCACGGAGAGCAAGTGCCGTAAGCACGGGCGACACGGGTGGGGCGTATTTGGGCTTCTCGGTTTGAGCGAGTTTTTCGAGCAGCGATCGGATCTCGCTTACAGTCAGGTGCCCGGCATAGTAGTACAAACCAATGATCGCGATTATGAGAATAACGAGGGAGAGCATCAGAAGCGCAAGCTGCAGCCACCCGCGAACACCACTCAGGCGTTTGAGAAAGAGCTTGAGGTCGCCAAGCCACGCACGCCGAAACCCTATCTCAGAGCGCAGAGACTCAACAAACGCCAGAGCAAACGCCGCCCACACCGAATCCTGCTTATCGTGGCGCCACGCATTAAACCGCACAGTGAGCGGCGGACGCGGCCCTCGAAGTTTCTTCCATGCTGCCGAGAGCGACCCCGATGCGCTTTCTCCGCCAAGCCATACAGGCAGCGCCTTCGGAAAAGCATCAAAGCGCCGTTCACCCACGATGGCGTCCTCAAGCTGCAAAAGGAACGAAGACTTGCCGCTACCCCATTCCCCTTCGATCGAGATCGTAATTGGAGGCCGCGTCTCATCCGCAAGCAGAAACCCTGCAATAGCCTCGACGTAAGGCTTAAAGCCAAGACTGTCCGAATGCGTCGGATGATCGCCAATCGCGCTTCCGGCAATTCCACCGAGCTGTTCGTCTTCGCGGGATGGATCAGGGCTGGCCATGATTTCTGCTGTTGCCGAGTGAATAGGACTCTAGCAGAAGAGAGTGAATGGGGAAATGGGTAACACCGTGGGAAGTAAGTTGTGCAGGCAAAGGCAATTATTTCTTTGGGCTCGCCCGTTGCAGAACGGATTGCCAGAAGAAGCCGTTCTGGAAAGCGAGCAGCCCGAAAGAAGCGATCTGGACTGGTTCCAGGTCTTTGACGGACTGGATAGAGCCCATCAGGGGCAGAAGAAGAAGCGGCGAGATGCAGAGAGGCTTGAGGAAGTCGAGCCAGGAGAAAGAGCCTTTGAGATAGAAGATGTAGCGGGCAACGGTTCCGAGCAGAATGCACGTGAAGATCAGAGCCAGCACAGAGATACTCGGAGACGCACCGGGGCCGAATGTGACGTATCCTGCGTTTGCGCTGGCGATGAGAACGTCGAGAAGAATCAGGGCGAGGAGAGGCAGGAGTTCGAGAGCGAAGCGTTTAAAGCTACGTGAGCGCACAGTATCAACGACGATCAGAAGAAGATAGAGAGTAGCGCAAATCTTGAGTATCAGCGTGATTGACATAGGCGACTATCTGGGCAAATTCTTGAGACGATCGAGAGCCTTGTTGTTCCCTGAATCCGCTGCTTTCTGGTACCACTCCCGGGCCTGTGCATAGCTTTGCGGCAGGTTTGGGCCGCCTCTCTCATACAGATATCCGAGATCGTACATGGAGTCTGCGTCGCCGCCTGCAGCGGCCCGCTCATACCACTCACTGGCCTTTTTGTAGTCCCCGGGTGTTCCCTGACCGTACTCGTGTTGCATGCCGAGGACATTCATGGCCGTCGTACTTCCGGCTGCAGCGGCTTTTTCAAACCACGCATAGGACTGCTTGTAATCTTCGGGCACGTGGCGCCCGAAGTAATAGGTATAACCAAGCATAAGCATCCCGCGCATCTCTCCTGCCTGCGCGCTCTGTTCAAGCCAGTAACGTGATTTCGCATAATCCGGCGTTACTCCTTTTCCGTTTTCGAGGAAATCCGCCAATTCATACATCGCATATCCATCGCCGCCCTGTGCGGCCTGTTCAAAGAGAGGGAATGCCTGTTTGAAATCATGGGATCCTCCCTTACCATAGGCGATGAGAATCGCAAGATCGGTCACAGCCCCTGCGTCTCCTCTTGCCCTTGCCTTTTCGTACCACTGGCGGGCTTGGTTATAGCTTTGAGTTACTCCCTCGCCCACGCTGTATAAGTCACCAAGGCGGCGCATGGCGCTTGTGTTTCCTGCATCGGCGGCTTCATGAAAGGCCTCCGCTGCGTCGAAGTAGCGCTTCTGGCCGTATGCGGTCAGCCCTCGCTCGAAGGGGCTTGCACTCTCGGGTCCGAAAGAGACGAGGTCGGCCGGATTCCACGGCTTTGAATTTCCAAGCTGGACCTGGCGGGCGCGGTTCAGGAAAAAGAACTGACCCACGCTCCCGTCGCGGGAGATGTCACCATCCATTGGTATCTGCGTGTAGTTGGTTGCGCTCGGCACCTCTGCGAGGAGGTAGGTATCGAGCTCGCGGTAGGTGACAATGCCATCCGCGGGTTCCTTGTCGGCGATGCCACCCAGCGCGGCGAAGATCTTTTCGAAGAAGACACTGCCCGGGCCCACGGAAGCGAGCGCGAGGCTTTCCTGCGTCTTCCTGCTGGCCATGATCGCGTGGGCGCCGTGGTCGCCCGTATTGAGAGGATCGCCGAAGGAACGGCGTGTCAGGAACGCTCCGCTCTGGCAGGCGTTGATCAGGACAAGCGTCTTTTCGGCGGCGTCGATGTCGGGAGAAAGAAGACTACGCAGAACACTCAGATCGATGCGACTGTCAGGATCTTTTTTTGATGTTGCTGTGCTGGTGAGAAGGAAGCCTCGCGCAGTGTCTGCGGTGCTTTCGGCATAGCCATGTCCGCTGTAGGCAAAGAGAAAGCGTGCATGCGGCGATTTTTTCAACTGCTCAGGAAAATAGTTCTCGAGGAAGTAGTTGAGAGTGTCGAGATTCATGTCGCCGTCTTTCAGGACGACGATCTCATCGAAGAACTCCTGATCCTTCAAATAAAGCTTGAGCTTTTCAATGTCGACCTGGGCTGGCTTGAGAAACCGGTCCTTTTCGTCGGAAAAGTTTGGGTACTGCGTGACTCCCGCGATGAGAGCGAAGCTGCGGCCGACGGGACGCGTTGGTAGGCCGAGGGAATTGACGGCCTTCTCATAACGATTTGTGTTATTGGCGTAGTAGTAAAAGAGGCGCTTGTATTTAGCGGGCACCTCGAGCGGAGCCTGCGCGGACAAGAACCGGCCAAGGCCACTCACACAGGCCACAAGCATCGCAGTCAAGACAAGGTATCTGCGCACGAGATTGCCCCCGCCAGATGTTCCTGAAGGATAGCCTACGGAATGCGACGGCGCAACGGTGAAGAGGAGTGCGGCAGCGTAACGAGAAGCTACGATCAGCGCTTCATTTCTTTCAGGTGCTTTGCAGCTTCCCCGTCGCCGGCCGCTGCGGCTTTTCCGTACCATTGGCGAGCTACGCTGTAATCCCTGGTCACACCTTTGCCGTTCTCGTAGATATATCCAAGATTGGACATCGCGTTGATGTTGCCAGCGACGGCGGCTTTTTCATTCCAGTCTCGCGCCTGCCGCAAGTCCTGCGGAACTCCTCGCCCGAAGAAATAGAGGGAACCTAGGTCAACCATGGCGTTGGCATCTCCGCCTTCGGCAGCTATACGATAGAACTGAGCGGCTTTGTTGTAGTCCTTGGGCACACCTTTGCCGTTCTCGTAGAGGAGCCCCAGAGCTTCATCGGCAGGTATATAGCCTGCGTCTGCTGATTTTTCGTAGAGCTGGCGGGCTTTCTCATAGTCCTGGGGCGTGCCACGGCCCATCTCGTAAAGGCGGCCGAGGCTTTTCATGCCGTGTGCGTTGCCTGCCGCTGCTGACTGCTCGTATAGCCGAAAGGCCTGCTGAAAATCCTGCGGGACGCCATGGCTGTCTTCGTAAAGATGACCGAGGCTGAGCATAGCGTTTGAGTTTCCGAGGGCTGTCGCTTTCTCATACCACTGACGCGCAAGGTCGTAGTTCTGCGGCACACCGCTGCCATCGTTGTAGAGGCGACCGAGATTATTCATCGCGGTCGCGTGGCCTGCGGTTGCGGCCTTCTCATACCATTGGCGGGCTTGATCGTGGTCGGGACGATCGACGCCGTATCCGTGTTCTAAGCAATATCCAAGGAAGGTCTGTGCTTCCATGTTGCCTGCTTCGGCGGCCTGGCCGAAGGCCTGCACTGCGGCGATATATCGCTTCTCGTTGTAGGCAGTGCGGCCACTTTCGAGAAGATCCGCGGCCTGATCGCCGAAGGTTGCAGCGGTGCCGGGATTCCACGGCTTTGAGTTTCCGAGCTGCACCTGGCGGTTGCGGTTGAGGAAGAAGAATTCGCCAACGCTGCCATCGCGCGAGATATCGCCTTCCATGGGGATCTGAGTGCCATTGGTAACATAAGGGATTTCGGAGTGGAGATAGGTGTCCAGCTCGTGGTAGGTGACAACACCGTCACTGGGAGACTTGTCGGCGGAGCCATTGAGACCGGCGAAGATTTTTTCGAAGAAGACACTGCCGGGACCAACGGTAGAGATAGAGAGACTCTGTTGTGTTTTGCGGCTGGCGAGAATCGCGTATGCGCCGCGGTCGCCGGGACCGAGGGGATTTGGGCCAAAGGAGCGGCGTCCGAGAAAGGCTCCGCTCTGGCAGGCGTTGATGAGGACCAGCACCTTTTCGGCAGCATCGATGTTAGGGGAAAGAAGGCTGCGCAGGATGCTGAGGTCGATGCGGTTGACGGGATCCGTCCGGGTTGTGGCAGGGCTGGTGAGCAGAAATCCGCGTGCGGATTCGTCGCTGCCTTCAGCGTATCCGTGACCGCTGTAGGCAAAGAGAAAGCGGGAGCGGGGAGACTTCTTCAACTGCGCGGGGAAGTAGGTTTCGAGAAAGTAATTAAGGGTGTCGAGATTCATGTCTCCGTCCTTTAGGACGACGATCTCGTCGAAGAACTCCTGATCTTTGAGGTAGGACTGGAGTTTTTCGATATCTATCTGAGCGGGTTTAAGGCTCTGGTCGAGCGGAGGGAAATTCGGGTATTGTGTGACTCCCGCTATGAGAGCAAAGCTGCGGCCCACGGGACGCGATGTCATGCCGATGGAATTGAGGGCCTTCTCGTAGAGCTTTGTATTATTGGCGTAGTAGTAGAAGAGACGCTTGTATCTGGCGGGCACGTCGTCGGGAGCCTGCGCTGACAGGGGCCGGCCGAGGCCACTGACACAGGCCGCGAGCGTCATGGTTAAGATAAAATACCTGCGCACGGGATGGCCCCTGGCAAATGTTCCTGAAGGATAGCCCAGAACATCTGACTGCGCAATGACGCAGAGAGATGTGACAGTGTTGTGAAGAGCAACCGAATCTACCGCTTAATTTCTTCAGGTGTAGTGCGGATTTCGCGTCGCCGGCCCTCCGATTTTTTCATGCCATTGGCGAGTCATGTCTCAGAGCAAGAGAGCGGTTGTGGTGGTGGTTTATAGTTAGTCGTTCTCAAAAATGGGGAGGAACAATGGTGTTTCGTATCACGGCGTCGCTGGCAGTTCTCACTTTGGCAACTGCAGGCATAGCAGCAAACGCGCAGTCCGGCGGCAAGTTGGTGGTCGCGCTCAAGGGCGAGCAGAGCGTCTCCATAGTCGATGGATCATCTGGTTCCGTGACTGCCAAGGTGCGCGAAGGAGATCCGAAAGGCAAGGATACAGCGCATGAAGTGGCGGCTTCGCTCGACGGAAAGCTCGCGTATGCGCCCATCTATGGCGACTCGGGCGTCGGCAAGCCCGGTACCGATGGGCGGAACATGGTCGTTATTGATCTGGCTTCTCGCAAGGTTGTGGGCGATGTGGACTTCGGGCATGGCGTGAGGCCGCATTGCGCAGTGATAGTCGCCGCATCCGCGGCGCATCCCAATGGATTGTTATATGTGACGACAGAGCTGGATAAGACTCTGACGATCATCGAACCTAAAACCTTCAAGATCCTCGGCACCGTACCCACTGGTTCCGCAGAGTCGCACATGCTGGCGATTTCGCACGACGGCAAGCGCGGATACACGGCAAACGTGGGACCGGGAACGGTTTCGGTGCTCGATCTCGAGACGCGCAAAGTCGTGAAAGTGATTCCGATTGCGAAGATTACGCAGCGGATTTCGGTTTCGGTCGACGATAAGATGGTCTTCACTAGCGACCAGACCAAGCCGCAACTCGCGGTGATCGATACAGCGACTAATACGGTCAAAAAGTGGGTTCCGCTGGCGAGCTACGGTTATGGAACCGCCTCAACACCGGACGGGCGCTGGCTGCTGGTGCCAATGATGGACGTGAACAAGGTCGCTGTCGTGGACCTCAAAACCCTCACCGTAGCAAAGAACATCGACCTTCCCGCAGGCACGCATCCGCAGGAGGCGCTGGTTCGCCCTGACGGGAAAGCAGCCTATGTATCCTGCGACCACAGCGGCCAGGTCGCCGAAATCGACCCAGCCAACTGGACCCTCCGCCGCATGCTGGACACCGGTAAAGTCTCCGACGGCCTCGCCTGGGCCAAGTAACTCAATCCGGGAGTGAGTGCTTTGCCCGCCACGCACTCCACTCCTCCCGGGTAGCCTCCCAATATTCCGAAGGCAGCCGCCCGCAGATATAGTCGCTCTCGCCCGTATCCACCAGCCTCATCCCCGTCTTCTCAGATATCCTTCGCGAAGTAACATTCGCCGCAGCCTTGCTGGTTCGCATCTTCAAAAATCCAAGCGTCTCGAACCAGTAGTCGTTCACCGCAACCACGGCCTCCGTCATCTGCCCCCGATTGCGATGTTCAGGCGCAAGCCAGAATCCGCGATTCGAGTGCGCAGCATCCTCTGGCTCCGGGTCCCGCATCAGCCCAATCGCCCCTACAATCGTCGCTGGCGCAGCCTTCAGCCGTATCGTCCAATGCCACTCCTCGCCGCGGCCCACAGCCGGCAGCGCAATGTCACGGTAGTAGGCCAGCACCCCATCCTCAGGAAACGGCCACGGAAACCGCGCTGCAAGATACTGCACCACCTCCCACTGCGGAAAGAGTATTTGCACCTGTTCCGCATCCTCAACCTGTAGCGGTTCCAGCACAAGCCTCGGCGTTTCGAGCCTGGGAGTCATACAAGTGAAGCCATCCTACCAGCGCCGTGGGATCAACCGCTCATTCGCGGGACAGGCCATCCAATCGGGGGGAGCAAAAGCCCAGCCGCTACAATCATCGCCATGAGCAAGCGATGGTTGGCAGCGGCCCTATCAGCAATCCTCCTGCCCTCCAGCCAGACTCCCCTCCCCACCGCCGGTCAACGACTCACCCATCTCCGCGAACAGGCCGCCACACTAGCCAAGTCCAGCGACCATCAAGCCCGCCTCGCCGTAATCCTCGAAATCCGCAAGTTCCTCAACAACTCCCCACGCTACATCGAAAGCGCAGCAGCAGCCTACGCAGTCGTGGGCGACACCAACCAAGCCCTCGCCGCCCTCGAAGAATTCGCAGCCATGGGCCAGGCCGACGATGCCCTCCTCCCCGGCAAAGACCCGCGTCTTGCCCCGTTGCAAAATCTGCCGCGCTACCAGGCCGTCCTTAAGCGTATGGCAGCCAACAGCGTCCCGCTCACCCGCAGCGAAACGGCCTTCACCCTCAGCGATGCAAACCTGCAGCCCGAAGACATCGACTACGACGCCACCACTGCTACTTTCCTGATCACCAGCGTCCGCGAAAAGAAAATCATCCGTGTCACCAAATCCGGAACGGCAACCGACTTCGCCCGTTCACCCAGCAACTGGCCCATGATGGCGATCAAAATCGACACCACACACAAACTCGTTTGGGCCACCGAAGCCGCCCTCAATGGATTCGCTTCCGTCCCAAAAGCCGACTGGGGCCGCTCCGCCGTCCTTAGCTTCGACCTCGCCTCCGGCACCCTGCGCCAGCGCATTGAGGCTCCAAACACCGCACTCGGCGACCTCACGCTCACACCGCACGGCGAGCCTATCGTCAGCGACGGCGAAAACGGCGGCGTCTATCGCATCCGCAACAACAAACTCGAACCCATCAATCAAACCGACTTCATCTCGCCTCAAACACCCGTCGTCCTCCCCGACGGCAATCGCGCTCTCGTCCCCGACTACCTCCGCGGCATCGCCCTCCTCGACCTGACCACCGGCCAAGTGCTGTGGCTCGACTCAGCCAAAACCGCCCTCAGCGGAGTCGACGGCCTCTACCTCCCTGGCACCACGCTCCTGCTGACGCAAAACGGAACCACGCCCGAGCGCGTCCTCCGCGTCCGGCTCGACCCCACCCTCACCAAAGTAGTCAGCGAAGACACAATCGAGCGCGCCACCCCCACCCTCGGCGACCCCACTCACGGAGTCCTCGTCGGCAACCAGTTCTACTACATCGCAAATTCAGGCTGGGACAAAGTAGGCGACGACGGCGAGTCGCAGACCGGGCAGACCCTAACCCCGGCGCGTTTGATGCGCTATCGCCTGCGGTAACCCGCCAGCTCTCACGCCTGATAGCGATCGAGCAGATACAGCTTGATGCTCCTACCGTAGGACTCGAGTTGCCACCGCCGCTCCGTCCCGGGTGGCTGCAGGTAATAGAAGAACGGTGTATGAATCACCTTAGGAAAGTTATTGCGCATAAACGACTGGCACGAAGGGCAAGGCTTGCGCTCCGTAAAAACCTGCATCACCTCGCCCGGCAAGCGGTAGATCTCCGCCACCACGTTGACCTCAGAATGAATGCCGCCAAATGTCGGATATTCGTTGGCGCTCTCCTTCGCCTCGTCCTCGGTCATGCCCTTCTTCATTCTCAGATCGACAGCCTTCTGGAAGACCGCCTTGCCGCTATCGTTCTCGCGGCAGACATAGTCGGTTCCCCCGCCCGGCTGCGCAATCTTCCATACCGAAATATTCAGCTTGAAATCCTTAGCCTTGAGCAATTGATTCGATACGCGATGCTGCCACGCCCTCGTCAGCAGCTCAGGATCGCAGGCGACCTCCGCTCCGCGGTCTCGCGAAATATATGTCAACGATGGCTTTTTCGGCGTGCCCATAGCCACAAACCTCTCGCGCAACGATCATCTTCTCAATCGTCACGCTGACTCGTGGCCATCCTACAAGGCCCCCGCAGCCATGTAAATGGCTCTGCGCCTACTTCACGCCATTCTCAGGATTCCAAACACCCTGCTCTTTGCGCACAAAGATAATCTGCCCCACGTGATAAGCATTGTGCGCTCCCACATGAGCAATAGAGCTGGCCCATGCCGCCAGCTTCTGGTCATCCGCAGCTTCCACAGCCTTCTCCCAATCCGTCAGCACTGCGTCGAGATTCTTCACCGTCTCATTCCACTTCTTCGCGTCAAAGTCGTTAAACGTCTCGTCGTTGTTACCGTTGTAAGCCTGTGGCTTCTCGCCCTTGAACCGCGCAAGCTCATGCTCATCCCAAAACAGCAAGTGATTCGCCAACTGCCCGACCGAGTGATTCCCCTTGCCATCCGTCCACTTGGCCTGGTCAGCAGTAAGCCCCTCAACCGCCGTATTCACCGGCACAAACCAGTCCTTCTTGTTATGCGTGGTCTTAAGCTGCTCAAGCAGCACTCCGCGTAGCGTATGCGGAGCCTTTGGGTCCGGTCCCGGATCACTCTGCGCCACAGCGCAAAGCGGCAGAGCGAGCAGCACCAACAAGACAAGTCTCTTCATAGCGTCAATCCTCAATCCCCAAACGTTATTGCGTGACAGGAGTATATCTTCCGCCCTTGAAGACCGATAAACATGGAGTAGCTGAATTGTGACGAGTAAACCCAAATCAGGGCCGAACAAAGAAAGTCCGCTAACTCTTCTTCTTCGCCGCAGCAGCAGCAAAGGTATCCGTCTTCAGAATCTTCCCACCCTCCTGCACGACATACAACCGATTCAAATCCAGATCCTTTAGCGTATCCACCGCACCCGAAGGCCAGCGAATCTCCAGCAAATCCACCTTCTTCGCCTGATCCAGTCCGAAGTGCACCCGCAGATCATTCTGCGAGTAGTAACTCCCCCCCGATCGCACTTCGTCAATCTGGACCATCGGCTTCGCGGCCTTGGGATCGGTCATCGCCGTCACCTGCAGTCGCGCCCCAATCCCCGACCGGTTGCTTTTCGTTCCCACCGTCCGCACCTTGATCCAGTTACGCCCGGTCGTCGAATCGCATCGCAACAACTGCGGCCCTGTATTCACACAGTTCACAACCACATCCACATCGCCGTCATTGTCATAGTCGCCAAACGCGCATCCCCGCGCCGGTGCAGGATCAGTAATGCCAGTCCCGCCAACCTTCGTAACTTCCTCAAACTGTCCATTGCGCAGGTTGCGATACAGATACTTATGCTCCGCATAGGGAGCGTCAATATGCGTTCCATCCACCTCGGGATACACATGCCCATTCGAAATCAGAATATCCAGCCACCCATCGTTATCCATATCCAGAAAGCCCACTCCCCACCCAAGATAGCGAGTGTTAACTCCTAACCCGGATAAGTAGGTATGGTCCTCAAACGTTCCATCGCCCAGATTGAGATACAGCGAATCTGTATCTCCCGCAAAGTTAGTCTTCACAATATCCAGCAGCCCATCTCGGTTAAAGTCCCCCAGCGAAACCCCCATCCCTGCCTGCGGTTTACCATCCGGAGAGTACGCAATCCCCGCCTCGATAGCTACATCCTTAAAGGTTCCGTCCTTCTGATTCTGGTAGTAAGTCGCAGCCGTCGAGTCATTCGCGACATAGATATCCGGCCACCCATCGTTATCGATATCTCCCACCGCAACCGACAGCGCATAAGTGCCGATCGTCCCCCACATTCCGGCTTTTTCACTTACATCCTTAAATGTCCCGTCGCCCTGGTTGTGATACAGAATGTTCTTTCCACCCTCCAGCCCCGGCGGCCCGCACGCCACCTGGATGCCCTTATAAGCGCACCCCGCATCCTCAGGCAGCGGCGCTGTCTTCACATCAAAGTCAATGTAATTCCCCACAAATAGGTCGAGATGCCCATCCTTGTCATAATCCAGAAACGCGCATCCTGAGTTCCATCGCAAGTTAGGCTGCAGCAACCCCGCCTCTTTTGTAACCTCCGTAAAGGTCCCGTTGCCGTTATTGCGATACAGCGCATTCTGCCCGTAATAGCTGATAAACAAATCATTCCAGCCATCGTTGTTATAGTCGCCTACACAGCAGCCCTGACCCCAGCCCGAGCGCCCCAGTCCCGACTTATCCGTAACATCAGTAAATGTCCCATCGCGATTGTTCTTGAAAAGATGACAAACCGGCTCCTGCCCCTTCGGAAACCCCTCCAGCCGCCACCCGTTCACAAGAAAAATATCAAGCCAGTCGTCCTGGTCGTAGTCAAAGAACGCAACCCCGCACCCGGTCGTCTCAAGCAGATACCTGTTCTTGTGCTCACCACCATAGATCGTTTTAGCGGTTAGCCCAGATTGCTTCGCCACATCCACAAAGCTGATCCCCAGGGGAGTGCCGGCAATCGGCGACTTCAGCCCTCCCGGCGCGGGCCGCGCTGGAGCCTCATAAGCCTGCCTCGCCATTCCGGGCGACTGCGGCGGCGGTTGCTGAGTTGCCTGCCCAAGCGCAGGCCGCGCCAGCCGCAACACATCTTCAAGCGGCAACACCAGCGCCGTCCGCGACAGCGACTTCAAAAACCCTCGACGTGACCACTCCAAATCGCTTCTCCGCGCTACCATTCATGGCATACGCCTCGAAGTATACCGGGCCAAGGATGCAGCCGGTCTTCCGCCCAAAGATGGAGCCAGGCCCGGCCAGCCGACAGAACTTATTTGTACTCAGAAATTTCCGGCGAAAATCCCATTTCCCTGCGAAGCGAGGCCGCTTTCACACGATCAATCGCTCTCTTCCGCAGCAGGAAGGGAAGCCCAACTAGCAACACACCCGGCAGTGCGATCCACCACGAGTGTTGAAATGTAGCCGTAATAAAGATCACCAACTCCAGGCCAAACCAGCCGTAGACTGACGCCACCTGCTTCAGGTGCGGTTTCGTCTTCTCAAGCACGGCATAGGTCATCTTGGGATGCATAGAATAGTATTTAACTTTTCCAGTCGCCCGCGTGCGTTTGCTGTGAATCGGCAATACCGGCAAATAGGCACAGACAAACCAGAGCGTAGTGACATACGATCCATCGGACCGAAAGTCACATTGCCCGTAGTGCATGGCACCAAAACCGCGGAAAGTGAAGGCCAAAGGCGGCAGTCCTCTTAGCTGTAGGGAAATCTGTAGTTCTTATAACGCCTTCGCCGCGTCGCACGCAAAATAAGTAACAATAAAATCCGCCCCAGCCCGCCGAATCCCCACCAGCGACTCCAGCATAGCCCGCTCAGGCTCCAGCCATCCCTTTGCAAAAGCAGCCTGCAGCATCGAGTACTCCCCCGAAACCTGGTAGGCCCCAAGCGGCACATCGTACCGCTCCCGCGCCGCCCGAATCACATCCAGATACGGCATCGCCGGCTTCATCAGAATCATGTCCGCGCCTTCGCCAAGGTCCAGTTCAATCTCCCGCATCGCCTCGCGCAGATTCGCCCCATCCATCTGGTAACTCCGCCGGTCGCCAAACTGAGGCGCAGAGTCCGCCGCCTCGCGAAACGGCCCATAGAATGCCGAAGCGAACTTCGCCGCATAGCTCAAAATCGGAGTCTGCTCGTGCCCCGCCACATCCAGCGCATCGCGAATCTCGCCCACGCGCCCGTCCATCATGTCACTCGGAGCCACAATATCCGCACCCGCCGCCGCAAGGCTCACCGCAGTCTTGGCAAGTATCTCCACTGACGAATCGTTCTCCACCTCAAAGCCCGCGCCCGTCTCGCGAACCACCCCACAATGTCCATGGCTCGTGTACTCACACAGGCATACATCCGCAATCAGCACCAGGTCCTTCGCCGCAGTCGTAGCCTTCAGCACACGCAGGGTCTGCTGCACCATCCCCGCATCATCCCACGCCCCGCTGCCCTGCTCATCTTTTGCTTCCGGAAGCCCAAACAGCAGCAGCCCGCCGATGCCAAGCCGCGCAGCTTCCTCGGCATCCTTCACAGCCTCATCCACGCTAAGGTTGAACACTCCAGGCATCGAGCCGACAGCCTTGCGCACCCCCTCACCGGGGCAGATAAAGAGGGGAAGAATAAGCTGCCCCGGCTCCAGTCGAGTTTCGCGCACCAGGCTGCGCAAAGCCTCAGTGCGCCGCGTCCGCCGCATGCGAATCAGGGGAAAGTCCATCTCTGAATTTTACGGCCTGAGCCCACAGCCAGCTCAGAAGCCCGGACGGTACCCGCGTTCCTGCACCATCGCATCGTATCCGGCCGCATTCGCGCCATTTAGCAGCACCACCAACGTCCACACGCCGATCGCCGTTCCAAATGGCAAGTGAAGCACCCCCAGTATCGCTGCCAGAATCGCCACCCAGCGCCCCCACGAAGCCTTCTGAAGCAGCCCAACGCCCGCAGCCACCGCCAGCAGCACACGGCAAATCAGCATCGGCACAGCAAAGTGCATCCAGAACGGCATAAAGGGCAGATGCCCAAATCGCGGGCCAAAGCCATGATCGCCCCAATGCTCCATGTGGTTGCCCATAAATGCGTGGACAAACGCCAACCCCATAAAGCCTGTAACGAAAATCAGCGCTGCGTAAATACACCACGCCACGCCCAGCGCATTGATACGCCGCTCAATCAACGCCATCGGCAACATACCAAAGAACCCAGGCCGGGACGGCACGTAAGGGGGAGGGACCGGAACCCCAGCTTGGTTTTCCTTTCCACAACGAGGGCAAAACGCCTGGCCGGCAACCAGCGCCTGGCCACATCCATTGCAATACATAAGCGCCTCCAGTCGTCCCGAAATTACAAAGGACTCAGCACTTGTTGCGAAAGGTTACGCAGCCGGTGAGCGAGATGTTCCGGGTCATGGGAATTTTTTTCGGGGCGGTCTACTTCTCGCTGCTCGGCGGCACCAGCCCCTTGAGGCGCATGTAGAGCGCCAGCGTCGCATATTGCTCGTTGTCGTGCGAAACAGTCCCCCACGCATAGCCGATGCGCGCCCGTGTTACCGGCCCACTCGTCAGCATCTGCAAAGCATTCGCGTCAGTGAGCGAGGCAAAGGCCTTGTCGCACTCGGCAAACGACGCCTGCAACGCCGCAACAATCGCCGCCTTGTCAGCCGTCTCCGCCGGCACCTTGCCGCGAGCTTCGGCAGGCGTCTGATTGATCGCGCCGCAAGCACGGATCTGCGCTTCGCTAACGTGGTTGACCACACGCGCAAACGTCCTCACATCGGGAGTAGGACGAAACGAATAAGCATCAGCCGGCATGTTCTGAGCAGCCTTCAAAATATTCGTCTTGAGACCGGCATAGCCGCGCTGCACATCCGCCGCCGGCCCCAAAGTCTGCGCAGGAGGCGCCGCATGATCGGCGTGATCGCCAGCCGCAGGCGCTTGCCCCTGCGCAGCCAAACCGCAGCCTGCAATGGTAAGAGTTACAACGGCTGCGCAATACGACAAAAATAGTGTCGGCTTCAAGATCACTCCTCCGCGTCAGACTAAATATATCCCAGCCAACAGTCTACTGCGACCGCCAACAACTTCGTCTGCTCGTACGAAGTGGAATCCCTCGGTAACTCTCGCAATACAAGCTCAACGCCTCGGATGTTATTGTGACCGAGACGGTTCCCAACACTTGAATTTCCTCAACCCACAGACCCCGGGGGTTAAGGTCCATGTGTCAGGGACAGTCATTAATTGTGAGGAACAGTGGAAGAAGCCATCTCAGCGCACAGAGTCACTAAGAACTTCGGGCGCACTGCAGCACTCAGAAACGTCAGCTTCAGCATCCCGCGCGGCGCGGTCTACGCGCTCGTCGGAGAAAACGGCGCCGGCAAAACCACCCTCATCAAGTTGATGATGAACATCCTCAGCCCCACTGCAGGCCAAATCACTGTCCTCGGAACGAACTCACACGACCTCATCGGCAAGAGCTTCGTCCGCATTGGCTACGTCTCTGAAAATCAGGAGTTCGCGGACTGGACAACCGTCGGCGGCATGCTCAACTACTTCCGCGGCTTCTATCCGCAATGGGACCGCGACCTCGAGCGCCGTCTCATTCGCCAGTTCGATCTCCCTCTAAAGCGCAAGTTAAAGCACCTCTCCCGCGGCGTGCGTATGAAGGCAGCCTTCGTAAGCTCTCTCGCCTATCGCCCCGATGCCATCGTTCTCGACGAGCCTCTCTCCGGCCTCGACCCCTTTGTGCGCGACGAACTGGTCCAGGCCCTGCGCGACGAGGCCCGCGAATCCACCATCTTCCTCTCCTCCCACGACCTCGCCGAAATCGAAGCCTTCGCCACCCATGTCGGCTTCCTCGAGCAGGGTCGCATGATCTTCTCTGAAGGAATGTCCATCCTCATGGAGCGGTTCCGGGAGGTCTCCGTAACTCTGGCCGAACCCCTAGCCCAGAACTGGACTCCGCCCACCCACTGGCTCAACCCGGAGCTCTCGCCGCAACAGCTCCGCTTTATTCACAAAGACCATCGAGCCAACATCAGCGAAGAACAGGTGCGCGCACTTCTCCCCACGGCCACCGCGATCCGCATCGAGCCTATGCGATTGCGCTCTATTTTCCTCGCCATGGCAAAAGCCGCCAAGGCCAACCGGTTGGAGCTCGAAGTTGACCCCTCGCAGGAAGGAGCCGCGGCATGAATCAAATCCTGCATATCTTCGCCAAAGACGTACGCCGATTCTGGCCCGAGATTCTTATTTCGCTTGGAATCACCGCAGCATTTGTATGGGCGTATCCGGTCAACTGGGCTTCCGTCAGCCGAATCAATTTCTCGTACGCTGACACGCGCAGGCTTGAAATCGTGGCAAACGTGCTCACCGGCCTGGTTCCGGCTAGCTGGTGGCTATTAATCACGAGAGTGATTCACGCCGAGTCCTTAGTTGGCGACCGCCAATTCTGGATCACGCGCCCCTATGAGTGGCCAAAGCTGCTCGCAGCAAAGGCCCTCTTCATCGCCGCATTCATATATCTGCCATTCACCGTAGCGCAGTGGGCACTGCTCATCCAGGCGGGCTTTCCTCCGTTCAACTACCTCCCTGGGCTTCTCTTCAATCTGCTGTTCGCCACAGCAACCGTCGTCGTCCCGCTGGTCGCAATCTCAGCCGTCACACGCAACTTCGTCCGAATGACGCTAACCTTGCTGGCAATCCTGCTAGGCATCGTGGCGGTGGCAATTCTGAGTGACTTCGCCGAATCGAGCCCTGTCGGTACCCCATACGGAGACGTCTATTCATTTCCCCTCGTCCTCATCGTAGGGATCTCTGCAGTCGTGCTGCAGTATGCGCGGCGCAAGGTATGGCTAACCCGCGCCTTGATAGCCTCGGCACTTGTATGCATCGCGATAGCTGCGATCGTGCTGCCCACACAAGGCATGGTGGATGCCGCATTTCCACCTCCTGCGGGATTGCCCGATATAAATCTCCATCTATCGCTCGATCAGGAGGAACGCAAAGTATCGGTTAGCAACAGTGAAAAGAAAAATCAGGTCGACGTTGGCATCCCACTCATCGCTGAGGGAGTTCCACCGCAGCACATGGTCGAGATCAACGATGTAAAAGCATCCATCGACGGCCCTGGCGGCCTGCATTGGACTTCACCGTGGCACATAGTCTATAACCGGCGCTTCATGCTCGGAGCCTGGACATCAACGGTCGAGTTCACCATGCCCAAGCGAATTTACGAGCAGTTCGGCTCCGCACCGGTCACCCTCAAACTAACCCTTGCCACCACCGAGACTCGGGCCGGCAAGGCAACCAGAATGCCTCTCAGCTCCCAGGCATTTTCCGTGCCCGATTTCGGCGTCTGCCCCGCCAATGCCTATTGGGCAACGAGTGCAGTGTCGCCGGAGATGACCTGCAGGGTGGCGTTCAATCAGCCGAGGCTCACCTATGTGACCGCATCCGAATCAACAGAGCCTTGCAAAATTGCCTTGGCACAGCCGCAGCAGACAGAAACCGTCGGCACCTGGGTAGGTTCGCTCGATCCCGGACTCGCCGAATTTGGAATCACCTCCGTTTGGACCACGTCGGTAAACCTCGCCGGTGAAGTGAGCTATCCCAACCGCCGCCACCATGTGTGTCCGGATGCATCTTTGACCTTCACTCAATACGAGCTCGTGCGCCGCACACAATCGGATATGACAATACCCACGATCACTCTTCCCAAGCTCAAGACAGCAGCCGAGACGATTCTCTTACGCGAGTGACCTGCTCTGAAAGCTCCTCCACCGCCAAACCGCTAACATGAAGCTATGTCTGATGCCGTCCCAAACCCGCAGACTGAATCAGAAACACTGCTCGATCCCGTCCCCTCGCCGGTAGCCAACCTCGATGCCTCCGCCCTCGAGTGGCATCCGCTCCTCTCACTCGTTGCCGGATACGCCATCTCCCGCGTAGGCCGCGAAGCAATCGAGTCCCTCACTCCCTCGACCGATCAGCCGTGGATCGAAAACCAGCACCGCCACCTAGCCGAGCTCCGCGCCCTCCTCGACTCCGGCGCATCCATCCCCCTCGGTGGTCTCTTCGACCCCACGCAGTTAGCAGCCAAATCCTGCATCCCCGAAGCTGCCCTCGAAGCAGCTGAGCTCCAATCCGTCGCGCGCCTCGCCAATGACATCGCCGCCTGGCAATCCCTCCTGCGCAATCCCCCAGCCGCAGTCAACGCAGCCTCGGGCAGCATCGCTGGCCTCGTCGAAATGCTCACAGCTTCCCCAGCCCTCGCGCAAAGCGTTGCCCCGCTCACGGAGCAGATCAACCGCAAGCTCATGCCTGACGGCTCTCTCGCCGACGACGCCAGCCCAGAACTCTCCCGCATCCGCCACGAGCAGCAGCGCCAGCAGCGTGTCATCGAAGAATCCCTCCGTTCCGCCCTGCGCCGCCTCTCCTCCGATAACCAGACCCAGGACGACCTCATCACCATCCGCGGCGATCGCTTTGTCATCCCCGTCAAAGCCGAGCAAAAGCGCCGCGTCTCCGGCGTCGTCCACGGCGCCAGCTCCTCCGGCCAGACCGTCTACGTCGAGCCTCTCGAAACCATCGAACAGAACAACGAACTAGTCCGCCTCCTCGAAGAAGAACAGGCCGAGATCCATCGCATCTTTGTCGCCCTCACTCGCCTCGTCAGTACTCACGCCGAGGCACTCGTGGCCGGCGCCCGCGTCCTCGCTCTCGTCGATACGCTGCAGGCCCGCGCGCGTTTTAGCATCGCCTACGACTGCGTCCGCCCCATCTTCTCCGCCGAGCTCTTCCGCCTCGAGTCAGCCCGCCACCCACTTCTACAAAAACGTCTTCGAACGAGCGGCGGCGCCATCGTCCCCGTCACATTGCAGCTAGAGTCCACCGCTCGCCAGTTAATAATCTCCGGCCCGAACACTGGCGGCAAAACCGTCACCCTCAAGACCACCGCGCTCTGCGCCCTCATGGCTCAGTCCGGAATCCCCGTTCCCGCAGCCGCCGCCACCATGCCTGTCTTCTCAGCCTTCCTGGCCGACATCGGCGATGCCCAATCAATGGAGCAGGCCCTCTCCACCTTCTCCGCGCACATCGTCAACCTCGACCGCCTCTCGTGCCTCGCCGGCCCCACCTCACTCATTTTTCTCGACGAGCTCGGCTCCGCCACCGATCCCGATGAAGGCTCAGCCCTCGCCGTCGCAGTCGCCGCCTACTTCCTCGCCTCCGGTGCGTGGACCCTCATCTCCACCCACCACACATCTCTCAAGGTCTACGCAGCCAATACTCCCGGCGTACTCAACGCAGCCGCAGGCGTAGACGAAGTAACCCTCGTCCCCAACTACCAGCTCCGTCTCGGAGTCCCCGGCGCATCTGCCGGAA
>Ga0206922_1123_pt1 | contig 20160 bp, 11 predicted proteins | sample Alteio_BWOrgHeat_63_FD_152976 | JGI IMG/M metagenome (GOLD analysis project Ga0206922, IMG submission 152976) | Enriched cells from forest soil in Barre Woods Harvard Forest LTER site, Petersham, Massachusetts, United States -... | ecosystem: Environmental > Terrestrial > Soil > Temperate forest >... | reverse complement strand
TCAGAGGCTGTGTCTGAAGAAGGGTTGAACATGCGCCAATTTCCCTTCGCGCCATCGACAGTGGAGTAGTGGTCAATCGGCGTTGCGACGCCAAACGTATCGGCGACGACGAGCGAAGTGATGTTGACTTCTGAGCCGATCGAGACGGGCAACGGAAACTGGAACCAGTCGTTTCCATAGATGAGCGCAAAGTCACGCAGCAGAACACGTCCCAGGTCTTCCGCGGCGGCGGAGAGCTCAGCGATATTGATGCTCGCATCTTCCATTTCCCAGAAGCGCCTCGCCGGCATGCCTCGAAACGTCACTGGTGTAGCGGTGAAGCTTTTTGTGGTGCTGACAGGCTTACCTGTCCCGCCGACTATTGGAGTCGACGAGCGATTAAAGGTATACCAGTCTACGCTGCCGCCGTCGTATTCCTTGGCAGTATAGGAAGTGGTATCTGCTGCAGCGCCCATCGCGAAGCTGTACTCCATGCGGCCGGAAGACCATCCGTTGGGTTGCGTGGGCTCATTAAAGAGAGTGCGATACCACGTAAGCCAGGTACGCGTGACGCCTAGAACCGCGGCCTGTTGAGCGGCCGGTATGGCCGGGAGAGCGGGAAGGCTGTTTCCAGCAGCGATCAGCTCCTGATGGAGCTTTATACCGTCGACGACGCGTCCGGCTACGACCGATGAGATTGTCTGCGCATTGCCCGCAGCACTGGCGAGCGGATAGTGGGCGAGATACAACGCAGAGACCGAAGCAGACAAACCCGCGGCATCAAGGAGACGCAGGAAGTAGAGGCCTGCCTCACTCGCCTGGCGGAAGTCGTCGGTAGCATTGCCAGGCCGTACGGCTTCCTGTTCGATCAGAACTTCGATGGGCTTGCCATTGACGTACGGTTGCGGCGGCTGGCCGTTAGACCGCACAACTGCATGGAACATAAGCTTGCCGAGCACGCCTCCTCCAGCCGCAGACGCGTTGCCGCACTACCGCCTGGGTTCGTATGTGCCCGATTACTGGATACCGTTTCTCCCTATGAAGGGCAAAGCTCCAAATGGCTCCGTAAAGTTGCTGCGTGGGAAGCTTCCGACAGCCACAACCGGCGCTCTCGGACGAATGCTCAGCGAGACAAACAGTGGATTCCTTCTTGAAGAAGTACCTGCGGAAGGCGTGTTGTTGGAGCGGCGATATCGCAGTGCAAGAGGACTCGATGGATCACCTTGTGTATGGATTGGACGACTGAGATCTATCGGGCAAGGTGAGGGCCGTAGCGGATTGAGGTTCGATTTCCTTGAGTAGTTACTCAGGAAGTGCGAAATTTTGTGACGGCGTTTTGCTTATGCAAAACCGATATTGCAGTCGCGGTCTCTCGCTCTGTTCTGTCGCTTTCTGCAACCTATTTCCGATATCTCAATTGAGGGCGTAACTAATCCAAATTGACTGCTATCTCTGGCAGGCCCCCTCAGCAATAACTGCAATCTACCGGAGATAGATCTCAACAGTACGCCCTTTATAAGGGAGATATCGCAGTGAAACAGGTCATCAAAGCCGTCATCTTCACCTTTGCCGTTCTGGCTGCCGTAAGTAGTGCGATGGCGGAGGAACATAGCATCAAGGTAAACATTCCCTTCAAATTCATAGCTGGCAGCACTCCGCTACCTGCAGGAAGATATACCATCTCTTCGCAGGACAACCTTACAGTAGAGATTCAGAACAGCAGGCAACATGGCACGATGGTTCACAGCATACCCATCTATGACAGCGAATCAGAAACCGGAAAGATTGTATTCACTATGCGTGGCAACCGATATTTTCTGACTAAGATTCTTTGCCAGGATGTCGACCTGAACGTTGAATTACCAATCTCGAAGGACGAAAAAAAAGGCAGCCACGAAGAAAAAAAACTTCACGGAAATGATGAGGTCGGTATCTGGCTCGACAAATAGAGGATGATTCATTCCTATAGAAACCGCCTGATTGCCAGTGGAATCAGCAAACTGTAGAAGGGAATACGAGCGTGATTCTTGAAGCCTACGCGATTCATGAAAGTCCGCAACAATTGACCCCTGCCCCTGCAGGACGGGACTGGATGGAAGAGTTCGCCGGCAGACACGCCTATCGCTGTTTACCGGTTGCCATCGGAAATACCTATGGTTGGCAGCTATTGCTTCCCGTAGATGTAACTGCTGAGTGGAATGGTGGCTCCGGTGTTGGAGATATCACCGTTCACTGTTCACATCTGCACCAGGCTATCAGTCATTTCCAATGTGGAGTACTTACCTTTGACGTGGCGTATATCTTCAGGACACCTCCTGGCTACCACCTGCTGGTTACAGGCCCGACCAATGTTGTAAAGGACGGTATCGCGCCCATGACAGCTCTCGTTGAAAGTGATTGGCTGCCCTATACGTTCACCTTCAACTATCGTTTTACGCGTCCCGGCCGAGTGGCCTGGAAAGCTGGAGAGCCTTATGCGCAGATATGCGTCGTGCAAGCGAATCTCCAGCAGAGCGTGCAGCCAGTCATCCGCCGCCTGAGCGACAATGCGCAGTTGACTGCGGATCATCTTGCATGGCGAGCACGCAGGTGCGATCTTCTGGCTTGCCAAAGAGACGTCGGAGGAGCCGGCTGCAAGCGCACATGGGACAGAGATTACTTTTACGGCCGATATGCCGATGGGCGCAACGCGCAAACGGAACATACAGTCAAGCTCCGCCCCAAGACCCCGCTGGACGAGCGGACGCCCGAGATAGTGCCCACGATTGAAATCATGAGCCAGCAAAGCCCTGGCATGAGAGATTGACTTCGGGAAGTTAGTCGGCGAGGAAGAATTCAACGTGATTGCCACTAGTGCAGCGTCCTCTAGATAATTGGTTTTAAATTCGACGGAGAGGGATTGGATTCGCACTCTATCGTCAGACGCGAATCGCCAAGCCCCAATCCGAAATGGTCTATTTGGAATCGGACACCTTGCCAGACAGCAGATTCACATCCGAGGGCACCCGTCCGCTCGAGACCGACATCTGCATCGCTCAAGACGAGGATCTGGATTCAGAGGTGCTGCTTTTGTCCTGGCAAGGTCTGGAAACGCATCACGCGAAAAGTAGGCGGGAACTCCGTTACGACTGACGTAGGACAAAGCCGTGACCGCGCCCGATACAGCAAGTGCGCGCAAGTGATCCGTAGTGATCCCGATGTGCGTGAGTTGTGGTCATGACCACCCTTACGGTACTGGCGATGGGCCTGTAGAGGGCGAGTGGCAAGGACGCATTGTCCAATTTGGCCCATGCCCGTCTATTCGGATTTCTAATTCTAACTAATATAATAAAGATATGCATTGGGGCGGCTAGTGGGGATCGAACCCACGACATCCTGAGCCACAGTCAGGCGTTCTGCCGCTGAACTATAGCCGCCATCCGTAACCTTGATTGTAGCATCGAAGCAGAAGAGCGGCCTCGTAGCATTCAGGCGCCCGAACAGGCAAATTCATGTCGCCCTACACTCCGCAAGGAATCATCGAGCCACCCCTGCCTCATAACGACCGCTGGGGTCGCGCCGGAAGCCTCATCGGCAACGAGCGTCTGCATCAGCTCGAAATCCTCCTCGACGAAGCCTTCACCATCCCCGGCACCCGAATCCGCTTCGGTATCGATGGCATCATCGGCCTAATCCCCGGCCTCGGAGACATCCTCGCCGGCATACTCTCCCTCTTCATCCCCCTCGCTGCCTGGGTCCGCGGGGTACCCTACATCACCCTAGCCCGCATGCTCACCAATATCTCCATTGGCCTCATCATCGGCACCATCCCCATCCTCGGCGACGCCTTCGATATTTTCTGGAAGGCCAACCGCCGTAACTACCGGCTCCTCACCCTGCACATCGCCCAACCGCACCGCCATACTTGGCGAGATTGGGCCTTCCTCCTCCTCCTCGGCCTAGCCATCACGGTGATATTCGCCATTCCCTTGGCATTTCTGGCTTGGCTTCTCGTAAAATTGGCAGCCTGGAATCCAGCGCGCTGAGGCAAGTCAGAGAGCTCCAATCAAGGTACAATCAATAGAGATTCACACCGCTCAGGCCACTGAGCGCAAATGGTGTTTTCGGAGACGACCCTGCCGAAAACCCTTCAGTCGGGGCGTAGCGCAGTCTGGTAGCGCATCTGCTTTGGGAGCAGAGGGTCGGGGGTTCGAATCCCTCCGCCCCGACCATAAAATCAATAAAGTACCTCGCCAACTTCTCGAAGACGTATTGTAACGGGGGACTGCTTTTTTCAGCCAAGCGTGTGCACAGACGGGGCTTGCCCGGCTGGTTTAAGGCTACGGCAGGGGCCGAGCGAATAGGTAAAGACTGCGGGTCCGCCCGTTTCTCAGGGCGACACTCCGGGGTCAGAGGTTACCTCTGCCACTGTCTCCACCAAGCGCACGCCCCTGCTTTTGCTGCCCGTAACGTGAATTGACGCGACTCGCGATTGCCGCACCAGAACACCATCTGCGTCGTTGAGCTGCAATACTGGTTGATTTGAACCGGGAGCTGCGTCCATCCTCGAGTTATCGATCAGCAGGTCCTGTACTTGGTCGACCGAAAACCCTGTCCGCCATGTGGCAGCATGCGGCTCTTCCCAAGCTATCTCCACGTCGTTCATTTCGACGTCACGCGCATATTTCAGCTCCATCGCGGCGTTCGTGCTCTCGTAAGGCGCGTCTACCCCGTGCGAAACAAAGAGCCGGACATGGTTGAGACGAATTCCCCGGAGCCAACTGTCCGGATGGCCCTGGATCAGGGACGTGCCTTGCCCATGCGCGATGACATTGCTGATGGTCACATTGCGGATGATGCCTGCTGCCGGTTCGTGCTCGCGTTTGACGCCATCAATCTCACTGCGACGCTTGATGTTAAAGTGAATGGGATCGCCATCTCCCCACCAGAACCAGTCAAAGCGCCGGGTGTCGATGGTTACATTGTCAATCACTACGTTTTCAACGATGCCGCCATCGAAGACCATGAAGGCCAGACCGCGGTTTGAATTAGTGATGTTGACGTTGCTGATGGTAACGTTGCGAACTGCCCTACTGTTCCCGTCGCAAAACTTGATCGCGCTTGAGGACGAGGACAGTCGGCTGTTGGTTACGGTCACATTCTCCGTCGGCAAGATGGGCCCCCCAGGCATCGGTCGAGTAGAAAACGATCGCGTCATCACCGGTCTCAATGGTGCAGTTGGAGATGTGCACGTCCTGGCAGCCGTCGGGATCGATGCCGTCTGCCCATACGGCATCTTTCTGGCTTGAGTAGATATACACTCCATCAATTACTAGGTGCTTGCATGCATAGGGGTTGATGGTCCAGCTTCGGGACCGGAGGAACTTCAAACCAGTGATGCGTACGTCGATGCAGCGCAGCAACAAGACCATTCGTGGAAATACAGCATCCTTTGAGGGACTCACGGGAAACGACCGCATCAAGGGCTTGCCAGTTGCTTCCATCTGATGCTGGTTCGCGAGGATGTAATGATCGGTAATGTTGTTCGGACGCCATTCGTAGGCGGCTTGTCCATCGAGCGTGCCTGCGCCTTCGAGCGAGATATCGTGCAGGTCCTCGCCATAAATCAGCGCAGCCTTCCTTGGGTCGTCGTACTGGTGCGGATCGAAGGTGGCGTAGATCGTCGCGCCCGCCTCCACATACAGCCGCACTCCCGATCGAAGGTGAAGTTGCCCCGAGGTGTACTCCCCGGCCGGAACGTAGACTTGGCCTCCTCCTACTTTGCCGCAGGCGTCAATGGCCTTCTGCAGAGCGGGCCGAGCATCATCGCTCTTGTGGCCAGTTGCGCCGTATTCTCTGATATTGAAGACGCGCTGCCCTGCCGCTGTTTGACTAGCGACAGCCATTGCCACTGAGCTTATGAACAAGATGCTTAACCGCGTCGGAATCATCCAGCCATCATGCACCAATCGCAACAGACCCGACAAGGGCGCACTGTCAGTAAACCGGAAGTTTCGGCTTCATTGGGAACGAACTAGATCGCACAAATGGCTTTTGGACAAACTGTTCGGAGACTCTCCCGCTACGCGCGACTGAGGGCCACAGTCGAAGAAGGCTGACGATTGACCTATAAACGCTCTAAAGGGCCTCTAAGCGCAACAAAATAGGATTGAGGCCTTGGAGAAGAGGCTTCCCGCTGGGTTCTGCGCAGTCTAGGGCGGGTCCGAGGTTCGAATCCCTCCGCCCGACCGGCATCTACAACTCTCCCCCGTACACCCGGGCCGTCATCTTCTTCAGAAATCCGATACCGTCAAACGCCACCGCCTCCGGCGTAAGCGCCAGATCCCGCCAGACCGCCGTCGCTGCAGCAATCTCCGGCAAATTCGAATCAAAGCTCTCGATCGTCAGCCATCCGTCGTAGCCGATCTCCTCTAGCGCGCCAAAAACCTCCGCCCACTCGACGTGTCCGCTTCCCGGCGTCCCGCGGTCATTCTCGCACGTGTGCACGTGCTTGAGATGACGCGCCACCATGCGATACCCGTCCGCAATACTCTTCTCTTCGATGTTGGCGTGGAATGTGTCAAACAATATCCCCACGTTGGGATGACCGACCTCATCGCAAAACCGCGCCGCATCTTCAGCAGTATTCAGAAAGTAAGTCTCAAAGCGATTCAGCGGCTCGATCGCAGCCACCACGTCATGCTGCGCAAGCCACGGACCAAGCGCCTGCCAGCTCTCCACAGCGCGCTTCCATTCGTCTACCGTCCGCCGACGTCCCGCCAGATACCCAACCGGCGAATACATCGGCCCGGCTATCATCCGCGCGCCAACTTCTGCAGCGGTAGCAATGTTCTCGCGCAGCAGACCGACGGCCTTAGCTCGTATTCCCGCGTCATCTGAAATCAAACTGAGCCCGTCCACCATAACCGAGCAGATGGTGCACTCCATCCCGGTGTCATCGAGCCCTTTGCGCAACTCAGCCACCGCAAAGTCGCGCCCTTTGTACATCAACACCTCGACACCATCAAAACCCGCAGAGCGAATTCGCGGCAACAAAGAAAGATGCGACGCATCGAAGTTCGCAGTCCAAATCAACAGGTTTACGCCAAATTTCACAGGCTCCCCCGGCCCACAGTCGATCGCTGACTGATCTTCATCTACCAGGCAAGCGTCGGCGGAACAAACTCCGCAAACAGCTCATCATAGTAAGACTTCAGCTCCTTTACATCGGGCTTGGAGTGGCCCTTCGAGTAGAGATCGTATTGATTGAACCTGAGCACCCATTCGAGCATCGACCGATCCTTGTCGTTGCACAGATAGTCATACGCGCCATGCTTATGCCACGGATAGAACGAATGGAATCGAAGCATATACAGCGATTCATCGCGGAGATAGGGCTTCATCACTTCAGCAATGTATCCATCATGTCCAAATGACATGTGCACATTCTCAAGGCCACAATTAGGTTCATAAATCCCAAACTTTGTTTGGTACTCAGCCACATCGCGGTCAGGATTCTTCTCGAAATACTCAGGAAAAACAATATCCCGTGACCACGCGCAGCCTACCGGAAATGTATCTCCCACCACACTCCACTGAGGCTCGCCATAAAGGCAGAGACACTTGCCAAGATCATGCACAAACCCGGTGAACACCATCCACCTCGGCTGCTCATCCTGCCGCATAGCCTCTGAAGTCTGTAATAGATGCTCGATCTGCGTCAGGTCCGTATCCGGATCGCTGTCATCCACCAGGGTATTGAGAAACTCCGCCGCCTCCCAGATGCTCTTCTGCCCCTTGTTCAGACTGAAGTATTCCTTCTCTTTTCCGAGCACATACTCTACCGTCATGTTCTCGTGATTCTGCCGATAAAACTCGGCGACACCCGGCGTAGCCGTAGCGTCGTATTGCCGAAACTCGCTCTCGCTCTTGCCTTCCTTATATCTCCCGGCAAGGAAGTCGTCCCACTCATCAAGATCATGCAGCGGCTGATTGGCATGGACTATGGCCTGGCTCATTGGACTCCTCCCGCGATACTGTCCCAACATTGCGAATCCATTCTACTGAAACAATGTTACCGCTTAAGGTAGAACTCCTTTTCCACCTGGCGCAAAAAGAACTGCCACGCCGGGGCGTGGCAGTTCTTAGTTACCGGACGAACCCAGCCTGTTCCTTCTTTAGGCCAGATGCGCTCGTCTCACCATCGAAGCTTGGCTCCCAGCTGAATATGGCGGGAACCGCCCGATCCTACCACAGGGTTCGAAGCATATACATCCGGTGTATAGCGGGCCAGACCAAGTGACGAGGTATCCGACACATCTCCGTCAATCGCAGTCAGATTCGGATGATTCAAAATATTGAAAAATTCCGCGCGCAATTCCAAGTTGAGATGTTGCTCAAACGTAAATGTCTTGAGCACGGAAAGGTCGAGATTCACATAATCCGGCCCGCGAACGACATTCCGCCCCATATTGCCGAAAGCCCCCTCGGCAGGTGGAGTGATCGTCCAGTTCGGTCCAGCCCAGCATCCGTAGTACGCAAGCTGACCGTCGGTAACTCCGCTGGGATCGGCCGCAACGCACGCAGGGTTCGTCGTTCCATCGGCAAAGAAAGGTAGCGAGCCAGTCTTTACCCAATGAATATTGCGTGCGTCGCCAGACAGGTTCCAGCGATCGTTGAAAGAACCCGTATAACTGATGTCGTCAAAGCTGTCATAGAACAGCACTGGCTCGGCGCTCTGCATCGTGAAAATGCTATTGAAGCCCCAGCCCTCCATCATCTGCGCATAGCCCGGTTTGCCGTGAGGCTGATACGTTGCTGCGAACGTGAAGCGATTCCTGATATCGAAATCCGAATCGCCGCGCTCCGCCGCTGGATTGAAACTGTTCTGAATCGTATAGCCGCGATTGCTGCTGGAGTCATCAATGGAGTGTGCCCACGTATAGCCAGCCACAAAGAAAAGCCCGTTGGTCGTCTGCTGCTTCAAAGTAACCTGCAAACCGTGATAGATCGAGCTATCCCCATTGCCTAACTGATCGACAAAGCTCAGATAGGGAAACTTATCGACATACGGACGTCCGGACTGTTCATCACCTTCTGTATCGTTCGCATAGATGTTCTGGTTGAGATCGACGATGCTGTAAAGCTTCGACCCTTTATTGCCGACATACGCAATCGTCAGCGCAGCATTTTTCCACATCGCCTGCTGTACGTTTGCGTTCCAGTTCACCACATAAGGCACGACGAGGTTCTTATTCACTCCCAGGATCGGGCACGGCTGATCATAAGAGCAACTCAGCAGGTTCGGATCCAGATTTCCAAAAATCGGGCCGCCTGACTGCCAATTGCTGCTGACAGTATCTCCACTCAGCTGAAAGAAACTGGCATTGATCGTACCCCCCGCAGGAGTAACTCCCGCGGCACCAGTTGGAATGACGGAAAGTCCTTCCGCTTCAGCGCCGTTTTGCCCAATAAAGAGTGAAATATGCGGAACCTCATAGATCAGCCCACCACCTGCACGCACTACGGTACGACCGTTGCCGCCCACGTCATAGATGAACGATAGCCGTGGCCCTACGTTGTTCCAGTCTGTCTTGTACGGCTCGCTGATCTGCTTGCCCACCTGAACCAGGCCCAGATTGGGATCAAAATTTCCAAGCAAATTGTGTTGCTCTTTGATCGGAAAACTCACGTCGTAACGGAGCCCGTAGCTGATCGTCAAATTCTTCCTCGCGCGCCAGCTGTCCTGCATAAACAGTCCGAATGTCTTCTGGGATACATGCCGCCTGCTATCACCAATCCACGCATATCCGCGTGACGGATTGCCAGTCACAAAATCGTCGAGACTGCTGAAACGCAATTCTCCCGGCCCATAGTCATTGCGAGTATTGTCGGTGCTGCCGACGCGAAACTCTCCGCCGAAACGAAAGTTATGAGTTCCCCTCAGGTACGAGGCGTTGTCTGAAACAATATAAGTCTGATTCGGCGTCGTCAGCAGGGGATAGTCGACGTTTCCGCCCAGAGTGTGCGACATGAATCCGGAAATCCGTACCTCGGGCATTCCAAAGTTCAACGGATCTGTAACGCCAGTGTTCAAGCCATATTCCGTAGCATTGACATTATGGTCACCCTGAAACAACTGCTGCCATAGACGGTTGTATCCGACGTGCACCTGGTTGTTAAACCGCGCATTGGCAGCAAAATTCCACGATCCGCCAATAAGCTGTCCACGCGTGTCGGCATGAGACAGCCAGATAGGCTGAGCAACATTTACATCTTCTTCTATCTGATTGCTATCGCCGATAAAATAAGTCGCGTTGAAGCTATGCCGCTCCGTCGCGTGAAAGTCCAGCTTGACGATGCCGTTACCTTCTCGATTTTCATTGTTGTAATCCGTATCGATGGCGGTGATGTCATTCGGATCGGCAGTTCCGCCGGGATTCTTGAGAAATAAGGTCTGGCCATTCTTGTTGTAGTTCACAAGACTCATGCTCATCGGATCGCACGTACCTGCTTGCTGACAGGCCAGCACAGCGCTCGCGAGGCTGTCCTCCGTATCAAGAGATCCGTCCGAATTTGTAAGAACAGAAGTCACAGGCGAGTCAACAGAAACCGGATTTCCGACCACGTCACGCACGCCCTCGTAATTCGCGAAGATGAACAGGCGATCCTTGACAATCGGCCCACCACCCGAAGCACCAAATTGATGTAGCCGCAACGCCGACAATGGTGTGCCTACCGGATTGAAGTAGTTACGTGCGTCGAGCGCATTGTTGCGGCCAAAATAGTACGCCGTCCCATGAAACTGGTTTGTGCCCGACTTGATGCCCATGTTGATAACGGCGCCGGGTTTGTATCCGTAGTCAGCCTCCGGACTCGACTGAACGTTGAATTCCTGAATTGCATCGATAGGCAGATGCGTCGCAGGCGTACCGGTAACACCCGGCTCGTTCAACACAGTGTCGCCATAATAGGCGTCATTGTCATCAATGCCATCAATGATGAAGTTATTGTCCGTGGCGCGATTGCCATTTGCTGTAATGGATAGCATTCCACCGCCCGGCTCGCGCTGAATTCCCGGTTGCAATGTCACGAGATTCTGAAAGTCTCGTCCTTGCAACGGCAACGCGTTGATGGCGTCATTGGAAAAGGTGCTCCCAAGCACATCATTCGTCGTGTTAACCACCGGGGCCTCAGCCGAAATCGTGATCGTGGTATCCACCGATCCCGGCCGCAACGAAGCATCAACGCGAATATCGCGTGCGACCTCAAGTTGAAGACCCGTCCGTTGGAACTTCTGGAATCCGGGAGCCTCGATCGTAACGGAATAGGGCCCGGGTTCAAGGTTGGGTGCAGCATATTCTCCCGAACTCGTCGTGGTCACAGTGCGGGTAACGCTTGTCGCTACGTTGGTAACGGTTACCTGGGCCCCTGAGACAATGGCCCCACTTTGATCGCTTACAAGGCCCAAAATTCTGCCTTGATAGGTTTGAGCAGAGAGACTCCCCACAACGGACAGCATGAGCAAGAACCAAAAAAATACAGACTTTCTCACTAAACGAACTCCTTTTTAAGACCTACGGACCGCAATGTACTCGTGAGTGCACTGGACAAATACGATTCAGTCGAGCATAACGTTCCACATTGCAAAGCGGAATGAAATGTGACGACCGAACTTGTCAGAGGTTTGAAAGGCTCGATGGGATTTTCAAAATTTAGCAGTAACTCTTCGGTGATCTTGAGCAGAAGTGCAAGTGTCGCATAGTGGTACCTATCGTAGCGAACACGGTAGGTGTCACTATAGCCCCGCTCAACATAGCAGAGCGATCCCACGGATGCCAACCCTTGGGTGCCTTACTCGTCCGCCCACTCGAGTCTTAAGACGATTCGAGCTGCCGCCCTCGAGTCTCCGGCAGCAATAACGCGCCCGCAATCATGATCAGGTAAGCGCCCGACCCGAAGATAGCAATCGCCATTCCAAGCGTAGTGTGTCCGCTCACAAAGCCCACCAGCGTGGGAAAAAGCGCTCCGACTCCTCGTCCGAAGTTGTACGCAAACCCAGACCCAGACGCACGAACCGGGGTAGGAAACAGTTCGCTGAAGTATGCACCCATCGGGCTGAACGACCCCGACGGGAAGAACCCAAGCGGAAACCCAAGCACCAGCATCAGATGATTCGAAATAGGAAAAGCTGTATAGAAAAAGATCGCAAGAAACGAACACGCCGCAAACAGAATCAGGGTGCGCTTGCGCCCGATCGCATCGGTCAGATGCGCCGCCGTCAGATACCCGCAAAACGCCCCGGAGATAACGACAGCGAGATAAGTCCCCGTATTCAAGGTCGTCAATCCACGCGAAGCGCTTAGATACAGCGGCAGCCACGTCGTCACCGCATGATATCCACCCTGCGCTCCAAGAGCCAACAGCGAAGCAAGAAGCGTGGTTCGCAATAAAGCAGGCGAAAAAATCTCCAGAAAATTTCGGCTGCTCTTGCCCTTGCTGGCCGTATAGACCTCAGGCTCATGCACCTTGCTTTGAATGTAGACAATCAACAGCGCCGGCAGAATGCCAATCCAGAACATCACACGCCACGCAACATCATGGGAGAGTCGCGAAAACAGAATCGTGTAGAGAATCACGCTGAATCCCCATCCGATCGACCATCCGGCTTGCACAGTGCCAACAGCGCGACCTCGATACCGTGCCCGAATAGTCTCTCCCATCAAGGCAGCGCCTACTGCCCACTCGCCCCCGAACCCAAGCCCCTGCAATCCACGAAATAACAGCAGTTGCCCAAAATTTTGAGAGAACCCACTGAGAAACGTAAAAAACGCAAACCAGAAGATCGTGAGCTTCAATATCTGCACGCGCCCAAATCGATCAGCGAGAATGCCTGCGATCCACCCGCCCAAAGATGAAATCAACAGCGTCGCCGTACTCAGCAACCCTGCTTGCCCTTTGCTGATATTCCAAGTCACCAGCAATGTGGGTAGCACAAGGCTATAGACCATCACGTCCATGCCGTCGAGCATCCACCCCGAAAAAGTAGCGACGAATGCCGATCGCTCAATGCTGGAAAGCTGCCTTATCCAAAGGCCGGTCTGCGGCTCGCTGTCTCGCGCGCTTGAGTCATCCACAATCATCAGCCTTCCTCTCTCATGGAGTGACCCACATCGCCTGAAACAGATGTCCTATTGCACCTTCTGAGTCTGCCCCGCAACGGGACTCTGCACCTCGGCACTCGAGTCCGACATATCCGGCGGCAACACCGGCCGGTCGCGATCCACCGACCACTGCACGCCATCGAAGAAGTCTTTCTGTGTATGCGTAATCTTATACTTACCCTGCACAAAGTACTCCAGGTGCGCGCGATCAAACGCCAATCCCGCCGACGCCACTAGATGCAGAAACGCCCCATACGCCGTCTCATCGGGAGCCTCAGTGTACCCATCGTCATAAGTGATATCCGGATAACGCATCATGAAACTGTCCAGCGCCTCTGATGATGCGGACGGGCGCGCGCCTTTCAACGCCATGTAAATGCGTGTCCCTTTGTAAATCGGCTGCTGATACCCATTCACATCAAATCGCTGAAACCGCGCATACCGATCGTTCATGCTCGCATTTAGTTCCAGCACCCCGGGAGTCTTCGCCATGTTATCGACAATGCGTTCCCTCAGCGCATACGCCACCGTCTTGTTATCTTTGTGCTCCTCGTCGCCGAGATAGAACAAGCTCGTAAACCACCCTCGCGGAACCCAGTTATTTCGCCCATACTCGGCCTCTGTGCGCGTAATCACCCAAGCCGAATACTCCGAGAACGGCTGCACCCACTCATGCGTGGGATATCCATGCGGATTCAGAAACGCGTCCGGCAGCCACGCCTGCCATAACAACCGCCGCGTAGCCGACTCCGGATACACCGGATTCGGCTCCCACTGCGCCGTCGTCAAGTCCGAAGTAAGCGAAGCATGATACCCCGGATGCAACATGAAGTTAGGCGTAATCTTCGCAAGATCGATCGACAACTGCGCCCCATCCACATTCGTAATCGGGTGAATCACCACATTCACCTTCTTCAGCGAATCACGCGTCGCCGGATCAGTCACCAGTTGCTCCGCAAGCCGAAACAGATGGCTCGTGCTCGAAACCTCATTCGCATGCTGCCGCCCCGAGTAGATGATCGCCGCCTTCAGCGTCGTCTCCTTCGCCATCGAGCGCAGCTCTGAAGGCGAAGGCAGCATCACATCCGCTGCCCATATATCGCGCCCCAGGTACGTCTTCCCCATCCAATACACGTCGACTCCGGGATAAGTCGCCAGCCTGCTCATCAAATGCTCACTGTGAGCCGGATCGATCGGCATATCCCACGACACGAAATGCCCATTCTTATCTAAAGGCTCCGCAGTAAAGTCCGTAATCTGCGGCCGAGGCTTGGCCGGAGCAGCCACAGCAAACTGCGCACCGACAATCTCATTCTTCGTGTGCGCACCGTTGCCCGCATCCAGCGGCAGTTCAAACTCAAAAGCGAGATTCTTCAAATGAGGATAGGCAAACGTATTTGAATAAATTCCAGCTGCATGCAACTTCGCTAGCCAATCAAGCTGCCCCTGCGCCTGCTGCACCGACAGAATCGAGTGCTCCACACTTCCCTTCTCAGTCTCCACAATCCACTTGTCGTACTCATCGTTCTTGTAGTCCGCAGCAACGCGCCACGTCAGCGAACGCACACCCTCATCATCAGCAGCAACTCGCGCCGCCACAAGCCTAGCCTGCCCGGCACTTAACGCAGGCAGCTCGCGAAACTTCTTATGCTCCGTCGCATCCCCGTCAACCTTCCACGCCAGCCGCACCTGCGGAAACCCCGCATCCTTCGCGTAATACTCAATCCGCACATGCCCGTCCTGTCCCTCAACCGATGGATACGATACCGGAATCACGCGCCCCTGATAATCCATCTTCCCGGTAGACATCATGTCGCCCATCATGAAGAAGAAATTCTGCGTCGAGAAGAATGTATCCTCCTGCAGCGCCTCAAGCGAGGAGATCCGCTCCTGATCAATCCCAATCTCGTAATCCGGCTCGCTCATCTTGAACGTAATCTTCAGCGTGTCAAACAGCGGCTGAAATTCAATCTTCGGTCGCCCATCATTCTGCTGCACAATCTCCTTGAAAATTCTCGGCAGTGTCTCCGTCTGATAGTGTTCCCAGAAATATTCAGGATCAGTCTCAATGCGCTCATCTACCAGCGTATTGCCGCCCGACTTCATCGTGAGCCATCCCGTCGTCACATGCACCGTCTCGTAGTGCGGAAACTGATTGCTATACGGTCGAGTGACCGTTTTGACCGAAAATTCCTTCGTCAAAATCTCCTTGCCGCCGCCATCCCACGCATGCACCGTATAAGTCGCGCCACTCGCATCGCCCTTCTCCGCAAGCTCAATACTCTTCAGAGGAATCTTCAGATCACGCGCCAGCACCTCATCCACCGGAAACAGCTCCTCGCCCCACCGCGAACCAACGCTCATGCTCGACAACTTCTCCGGATCATCATGTGGCGCAAATTCAATCTTCATCTTCGCCACATGCATCGACTTCAACTCCGGCTCTATCTCATCCACAAGCCAGCTGTAGCCTTGCTTGTAAGCACTCAAAACATGCACATCCATCTGTTGCGGATTAGCCCCGGCCCCCTTCAGCACCGCAACAATCTCATCACGGAGCTTCGCCCGCACCTCCGTGCCCTCACTCACCCGCGCCTCAAGTACCAGACCCGTCTGCTTATCGATCTTCGATGACGCAGCGCGCACCGCATCCACTAATCGCTTTCCCTCCCACGGGATCGTCAAGTCCTCAGCAAACGTCGGTTCATGCTGCTTATAAGGAATCAAACTCGAGTTATTATGCAGCGGAGGACCGCTATCGCAGCACTTCGTTCCCGCATGCAGAGTACCCGTCACCACCTCAACATTCGCCCCATGCAGCTTCTGCGCAATCGCGTCATGAATAAACTGCTTCAGCTTCGGATCAGCCTCATCCAAATCGACCTCAACACGCGCCGAAGTTATAGTCTTGCTCTGCGCCGATGCCGCAGCGTCCGAAGCCCAGCTATCCAGGTGATACAGCGCCACAGCCGCCTGTCCCGCACTCGACCGCAGCGAGAAGAATCGCTGCACATCCAGTCGCATCTCATCCGTCGACTCAAACTTTTTCGACGGCTCCCACAGATAAGGCAACCGCTGCGATCCATACTGCAGCGCCGCAGCCTCACCCTTCGCATCGCCGCGCACCAGCAAAGCAGGGCTCTTGCCAAATACCCGGTCCACTACTCTCAGTTCGCCCTCACCCGCCTGCAACGCGCCAAGCTCAGCAGTCTGCGCGTGGCTGTACTGCCCCGGAAATACCTTCTCAAGATCAGTCCCTCCCGGCGCGCCCAGCATATTCGACGTATGCTCCGCCAGCAGCGAACCATCCTCAATTACGGGAATTCCCGCAGCCTGCACAGGTGAAACCCCACCGGCGGGAAACGCCAGCGGCAGACTCACGCCCACGCTCTCAAACGCAAGCCGCGCAGCAAGGTTTGCCATCGCAACTCCCGGTTCACCCGCGCCAACATACAGCCGCGCAGCAACCGAAGAAGGCACCATCTTCTTCGGTGAACCGGACAATAATCCTTTGAACGTATAGAGCGTGCCAAGATCAAGAAAGCGTACCTCATCCGCGGGCACCTCAGGCATCGCAGCAAGTGTGCGCTGTGACGCGGCTCCCGTAGCAATCACAAGTGGCGCGGCATTCGGCAACAGGATCTGCCACACATTTGCCGAGGTCGCAACCTCAATTACAGCATCTGGCGAAGGCATCAGCGCCTTGCGAATCGCCGACGCATCCGCGCTTCCGGTCACGCGCAGAATCGCCCGCTGAATTCCCTGTTTGCCGTTCAGGTAAGTCAGCCCAATCAACTCAGCATGCGCGGTCAGTTTCGCGCCATCGAGCTTCGCATTCATCGCCCCAGCCAGTGCACTCAGCTTCGGCCCTGGAACCGCCCATTGATACGGCGCGCGCGCTGCATATGCATTCGTCGCAGCCAGCAGTCCAAGCGAATCGGCGCCGACAAATCCCAGCCCATCGCCTACCGCAAACACGGCGCCCTCACCAAGCTGCAGTTGTGCTGTCAGATTGTTGATCTCATTCGTCTGCGCCGCTGGAACCGCGCCTTTGCCGACCCACACGTTTGCTGCTTGCGGCGTGCATTGCGCTTTGAATGCCGTACCCGTTCCCGCACTGGTAACAATTGGCAACGTAATGCCCGACGTCTCATAGCCAAGTCGCGCAGCAAGATTTGCGGCAGCAGCATTCTCCGCTTCATCTGAGCTGTCCGGCACAATCACATGCGCACACACGGCATCCGCAATCGCGTCGCCGTTCGTGTCTCGCAACAACGCGCCTAAACGGAAGGGATCCTCAATCAAGGATGCTGCAGGCTCAGCCGTCTTTGCCTGATTCGGCGGTGTCTGGCCCGCAGTCAGTACAGGCAAGCCCCATAAGACCACAACAACAAATACAAGATGCCGGAAGAAGCGCATGACGGACCTCCCCATTTCGCACTGAATTGTTGCAATACCTTTTTGACTCAAGCCTCAGCTTGCTTGCGGCTCATTCTTCAAATGCGCGGACTCGCCCCACCCGCCTCCGCCTGGCGTTTCAATCCGAATCCGACTGCCCTTGCGCACCTGCACGCTGCACTTCGAGGGCAACACTTGCACGTTCCCATCCCCGTCAATCAACGATTGACTTCCGCTAGCGCCCGGCATTCCACCAGCAAGTCCATACGGCTGAAACTTCCGGCGCTCGCACAGCAGCGTGACTTGCGAGTCGGCAAGCAATTCGATGTCGCGCACCAACCCATCCCCGCCGCGAAACTGCCCTTCGCCACCAGAGCCCCGCCGGTATCCATATGACCGCACTCGAAACGGATAAGCGTATTCAAGCGCCTCAATTGGAGTGTTCAGCGAATTCGTCATGTGGCAGTGCACACCTGAAATACCATCCATTCCCGGGCGCGCACCCATTCCCCCAGCAGTCGTTTCGTAGTAAGTAAAAGGCTGATTAGTGCGATGATCCATGCCGCCCACAGTCAAATTGCTCATCGTGCCATAACTCGCCGCAGGTACTCGATCCGGCGCTGCCTTCGCCAGTGCACGCAGCAGCACATCCACAATGCGCTGCGAGGCCTCTACATTGCCGCCCGCCACAGCAGCAGGCGGACGCGCATTCACAATCGTGCCGTCAGGCGCGAGCACGGTCACCGGATACATCAATCCCGCGGTCGCCGGAGCATCCTCTGCAAGCAAGCATCGCAGCACATAAAAGCACGCCGAATAAGTGATCGCGTACACCGCATTCACGCTGCCGCCAACCTGCGGAGACGATCCCGAAAAATCAATCACTGCCGACCCTTCGGCTGGATCAAACTCAATCGACACCGCTATCCGAATTGGCTCATCGTTAAACCCGTCATCATCCAGAAAATCTTCCGCAGCAAATCTCCCTTCAGGCAGCCGCTGCAACTCCGCCCGCATCAACCGGTCCGAATAATGCAGCAGCTCTTCTGTCAGCGCATCCACTGTCTCCAACCCGTACTTCTGCACAATCTCATGCAGCCTGCGTTCGCCCACCTGGCACGCCCCAATCTGTGCCGCCAAGTCCCCTTCACGCTCCACCGGCGTCCGCACATTGTGCAGAATTAGTTGCAGCACTTCATTATCAATCTGGCCTCCACGCACAATGCGGGTCGGAGGAATACGAATGCCTTCCTGAAAAATCTCCCGTCCCGGTCCCATCGATCCTGCAAACGTCCCGCCGACATCCGCGTGATGCGCACGCGCCGCCACATAAAATACCGGCCGTTTCTCGCCTTCGACAAACACCGGCAGCACCATTGTGATATCCGGCAGATGTGTCCCCCCCGCATACGGATCATTCAGAATGACCACATCGCCGCGCTCCAGTACGAGCGATTCCACGGCCACCTTCACCGACATCGGCATCGATCCCAGATGAACCGGCATGTGATCGCCCATCGCTATCACCCGTCGTTGCGCATCAAAGACAGCGCACGAATAATCGCGCCGCTCCTTGATATTCGGCGAAATCGAAGTTCGCCGCAGCGCCGCTCCCATCTCTTCAGCAATCGAGTGAATCGAGCTTTGAAAGATCGCCAGTGCAATCGGATCGGTAATCTTTGTAGCAGTCGCCATCAATGCACCTCGATAATCAGGTTGTCCAGCGCATCGACATGAAGGCTGTCGCCCGGCGGCAAGATCGTAGCCGAGCTGTACTCGGTAACAATCGCCGGCCCGGTAAACGAATCGCCGGGCAAAAGCGCCTTGCGATCATAGACGGGTGTCTCATAAAACTTGCCCTGAAAATACACCTGCCTGCGCGCAGTCAGAGCTTGATGTCCATCGCCGTCCTTTGACAGCTTCTTCAACGGATCGAATGCTTCACCGCGTGCAATCATTCGCACGCGTACGTTCACCACCTCAACCTCATGCCCTTCCTTCGTAAAGCCATATCTCTGCCGATGCAGATCGTGAAACGCCGCCATCACATCCGGACCAAACGGAACATTCAGCTCATACCCTTGTCCCTGATAGCGTAGATCCACCGAACGCACCGCAAACCCGTCCAATTCCTCCGCCTCAAACTCCGCCTTCCCCCGTTCTTCCAGCTCGACAAAAACCTCTTCGAGATCCGCATGCGAAGGCAACATCACCGTCCGTGAAAAATCACGCACCGCATCCGCCAGCAGAATCCCCACCGCTGACAGCGCCCCCGGCAACGCCGGCACCAACACCCTCGGAATGCGCAACGCATGCGCCAGCGAGCAGGCATGTAGCGGCCCGCCACCCCCAAACGCCACCAGCGTAAAGTCTCTCGGATCATACCCGCGCTCCACAGAGATCACTCGAATCGCTTTCTCCATCGAGGTCTCAACCAGTCGCAAAATTCCCGCAGCGAATTCCTCAACACTCGCAATCGTCTTCCGCGCCTTCTCCATGTACGCCACAGCCCGCTCGCGATCGAGCTGCACCGCTCCGCCCAGAAAACTCCCCGAATCCAGCCGTCCCAAAATCAGATTTGCATCCGTAACGGTGACCTCTTCGCCCCTGCCAAAACACACCGGCCCCGGCGAAGCCCCAG
>Ga0206922_1114_pt2 | contig 20291 bp, 16 predicted proteins | sample Alteio_BWOrgHeat_63_FD_152976 | JGI IMG/M metagenome (GOLD analysis project Ga0206922, IMG submission 152976) | Enriched cells from forest soil in Barre Woods Harvard Forest LTER site, Petersham, Massachusetts, United States -... | ecosystem: Environmental > Terrestrial > Soil > Temperate forest >... | reverse complement strand
GCGCTGGCGGAGAAGGAGCTGGATTTCGTGCTTTGCCAGGAGGTGCCGGCCAGCAGGGTCAGGCGATTATTGGCATCGAATTGTTTATTCCAGGTGAGGGTGTTCTCGTAAAAGACGTTCGCGTCCTGCGACTGTGCCTGGGTGGCCATCCCGTTGTTGGAGGGGCCGGTGCCGCTGGGGCTGGCGATGGACACGGTGCTGGGAACATAGTTCGTTTGCCGATAGCTGTTATAGTTGACGGAAACGGCGCTTCTGAATCTCAGGCTTTTCAGAATGTCATATTCGCCGGCGAGGGAGCCGATGAGGAAGATGGCGTTGGATCTGTTGATGCCTTTTAGCAGGGCCAGAGGGTTCTGGTAGCCCTGGTAGGCATAGGCGCCTACCTGCGAGGGGTCCAGGATGGCCACGGAGCCATCGGCATTGTAGGCGGGGAAGGTGGGGGGTGCAAAGAGCCCCTGGGTATACATGCCGTTGGTGATATCGCTGGTGGTGAAGCCATAATCGAGGTTGGTGTTGAAACGCAGCCGGGTATTGATGTCATTGTCCAGGCTGATCTTACCGGCGATCCGGCGATAGTCTGTTCCTTTTACGGAACCGTTGTTCTTATTATAGGTGAGCGATGTGTAATAGCGGGAACCGGCGCCCCCTCCCCTTACGGCGATGTCCGCGTTCTGGGTCACGGCATTGCGCAGCACGAGCTTCATCCAATCCGTGTTGGCTGTCCCGAGAAAGGCAGGGTTGGTGAGGATCTGGGTGGCGGTGGGATCGGGGGCCTGTGAAACAGCAGCCCGGGCGGTGTTGAGGTTTGTGGCGGCCTCTTTAAAGAGGGTGATGTACTGGTCCCTGTTCAGCAGTTTTTCCGGGGTGGCTTTTGTCAGACCGGCGTAGTAATGGGCGTCCAAAGAAGGTTTTTGGTTGTATTTACCTTTTTTGGTGGTGATGATGATGACGCCGTTGGCAGCTTTTGAGCCATAGATGGCGGTGGCGGAAGCATCTTTTAAGATGTCGATGGTCTCGATGTCGTTGATGTTGAGTCCGCCCAGGCTATTGAGATCACGGGCGAAGGAGCCTGAGATGGTGGTGTTGGGATCATCGTTACCGAATCTTTCCGTTGGGCTTACGATGTCGGCGGCGGCCGTCTGGTATCTGTCCTGTACCTGGAGCTGTACGCCGTCGATGATGTAGAGGGGATCGTTGCCACCGAGGAGAGAGGTCCCGCCGCGGATGCGGATCTTTGCCACGCCGCCAGGGGCGCCATCGGACTGGACCACCTGTACGCCGGCTGCTTTTCCGGCCAGGGCCTGGTCGATGGTGGCGAAGGGGACATCTTTTATTTCACCAACATTGACGGAGGAGACGGAGCCGGTGAGGTCTTTTCTTTTGGTGCTGCCATAGCCGACTACTACCATGTCGTCCAGCTTATTGATGCTGGGCTGCATATTGACGACCATATTTTCCGTGGCGCGAAGCTCCATCGGGGTATAGCCAACATGGGTGAATATAAGGATGGCGCCTTCCTTCGGGATATTGATGGTGAATTTCCCTTCCGCGTCCGTGGTAGCGAAGGTGGCGGTGCCTTTTATTTTTATGGTCACGTCGGCCATGGGGCTTCCATTATTATCCAGGACACGGCCATGGACCCCGGCGGCGGTAAAGAACGCGGAGATGCTGGCGGTGAAGGAAGGTGTCTCCGCCTGCAGCACGATGCTTTTATCGGGGGTCATGACATAGCCCACCGAGCGGGCGGGAAGGACGGTTTCGAGCACCTCTTTCAATGAGACGCTTTTAAAATCGACGTCCACGGTCTGCTGGTCATTGATGAGCTTATCCGAATAGAGGATCCTATAACCCGTTTGTTTTTTTATCTCATTGAAAACCTGAGCGATGGTTATATTTTTCTGTGTGAGGGTTATTGACTGTGCGAAACCGCGGGCAGAAACCTGGATCACAGCGAAGGTCATCAATATCGCAGTTAGTTTCATAACCAAGAGAATTTTTGACGTGCAGGACAGGGAAGGGCACGCCGTGTTAGTATATTTTCTATACATTTACTGATCAGTTAAAGTGCTTGGATAATTGTTTTCCGACAATGCTGGGCCCCGCAACTGATGATAGGGGTGGTCCTGTTTGCACCAGGGCTACCTTTTTTTATTGCGGGAAAGGGATGGGGGTCAGGGGTCGTTCTTGTAGTTGTGTTGCATGCAGTGTTTTCTTTTTAGTAATTAGTATTTGGTTAAATCAAATCCTGTATTTGCCCGGGCTATTTGCCTACGAAGATCTTTCCGCCGTCGATGTCAAATTTCACCCTGCCTGTCAGCTGGAGGGTCTTTAGCAGCTGGGACACCTTGTCGTAGCGGGATATGCTGCCGCTGAAGGTCTCATTGCCTGCTGCGTCATCCCTGAAGACGACTTCCACATCGTACCATCTTGCGATCCTGCGCATCATATCCCGGATACTTTCGTTGTGGAAGATGAACTCTCCATTCTTCCAGTCGATGACGCTGAGGGTATCTACCTGTCTGATGGCGCTGGTTTGTTCATCTGTGAGACACTGGTCGCCGGGTTTTAGCATACAGGTCCGGGATGAACGGGTGTCTGTGGTACGGACGCTGCCTTCGAGAAGGGTGGTGCTGGTGAAGGGTTCTTCTTTATAGGACTTGATATCGAAATGGGTGCCTAATACGGCTATTTCCTGCCGGGATGTTTTTACGATGAAGGGTTGTTCTTTATCGGGGGCCACTTCAAAGTAGGCTTCGCCTTCGAGCTGGATGGTCCGTTCTTTCAGGCCTGTGAAGTTCTGCGGGAACTTCAGGGTGGACATGGCGTTGAGCCAGACCTTTGTGCCGTCGGGGAGAAGGATCTTGTGCTGGCCGCCGGCGGGTGTTTCGAGGGTGTTGTATTGTGGATGCGGATCCCTGGCGTCTGCGGTATTTATATTGGTGATGTTATAGACAAGGTCGCCATTGGCCATTTTAACGATGGTTATGCCTGTGGGATTGGCGAGCTGGCCATCGGGGGCATCGGTGAGGCTGATCTTTCTGCCATCGGCCAGGGTGAGGATGGCTTTGTTCGTACCGGGGCTTATATCATTTTTATAGACGATGGGGGCCGGTGTGGTGTGGCGGTGGAGCTGGAAGAATATGATCCCTGCTCCCAGCAGGAAGAAGATGGCGGCGGCCGATCGCCTTTTGTAGAAAGGTTTCTTTTTTGTGCTTATGCGTTGTTTTACACGTTGTAAGGATGTTTCGGCGGCGTCGGGGCTCCAGGTGGAGAGGATGCTGTTGCGATATTCCGGGTCCTGCAGCCGTTGGGTCAGGATCTTGTTATCCGGGTGGGCGGCCATCCAGGCGTCCAGCTCCGCCTTTTCTTCGGTGGTCAGCTGCTGATGTGCGAGGCCTGCCAGCAGACGGGCTATTCTTTGGACTTCCTGTATGTTGTTGGTTGCCATGCCGGGTATTTGAAAGGAATACGACGTGGTGGGGAGAAAGTACTTATGGTGAGGAGAGTTTTTTTAAGGCTAAAGCGAACGGACGGCAGCTAGTTGATCAAAGCAAAGATGGCCAGCAGGGAGAATGCGTTTTTAGAGAGTCTGGTCTTGAGGAAGGTAAGTCCGTTGGTCTTGTAGTTCTTGACAGTCTGCATGGAGAGGTCCATTTCTTCCGCGATCTCCGCATTGCCACGTCCTTCGAGAAAGCTCATCCTGATGACCTTGGCGCATTGGCCGGGGAGATCATTGATGGCCTGGTAGATCTCCGCGAGGACTTCTGCTTCTATAATATGATGCAGGGGATCAGGATCGGGGGCTGTCTGTGCTGTAGTATAGGTGGTATCGCGGATGGCGGCGTTGCGGGATGTCTTTATATGATCAAGACAGGCATTGCGGACGGCGAGGTAAAGGAATGCCTTCATATGATCGGCTGTTTCAAAGCTCTTTTTTTTATCCCAGAGCTTTAGGAACAGGGTCTCTATCACATCTTCTGCAAGATCGGCTTTTATGAACCGGGAGGCATAGAAGCAGAGCCGGTGATAATAGGTTTTGTAGACCTGGTCAAAAGTATCAGTATGGTGTAACCTGATCAAAGCAGTGTGTTACGATGAAGTTTTGGTTAGTAATGACGGGCAATCGTCTTTCGGGGATAAAGTTAAACGGGATGGTGATAATACAATATTATTGAAATTTGTTAATTATTCCAAAATATTAACAAGTCATGGGACCGCAATTTGCGGGAAGACAGATCGCCGGTGGCGATCTGGATCATAAGAAGAGTTGGGATTGCGGCAGAGTTGTTTGTGGTTTATACCCTGCCCGGAAGGTATTTGTGATCGATGCGGGTGTGAGAACCGCGACCTTTTCTTCTTTTATATCGGAGAGGGGAATGCCTTTACCATAACCCCCCGGTGACCACGGGTGAAGAAGGTCATCGATTATGACATGGGGCTGACCGTTATAGCTGATAAAAGAACCATAGGGGAGATGTTTGATATATTCTTCATAAGTGATCTTTTCGCCATTGGCCTCCATTCTTTCTTTGTGCAGGATGTCATCTATCTGCTGGATGGACGTTTTTTCGTCGAAATGATATTCGGGATTTCCTTTGAGCCAAAGTGTTTTGAATTTTTTATAGTCTTGTCTGCGGCATTCAAAACAGGGGCGATGACCTGCGGCGAATGCGGTGGCTTCGTCGAAGAAGAAAAGCTCCGTATATCTGTCCGGGGCCATCACCTGTCTTTTTCTGCCGTTGAATTCCAGCAGACAGGTGATCCAGGCTTTTAGTCTGAAGGGACGAAGAATGTGCTGCTGATGATCATGCAGTACGCCCCGATTACCCATCCAGGAGCCGCGTGCGGTGGTTTTGATGATGTTGCCCTGTGGATCAACACGATTTTGAAGCATGGGAAAGTATCATTGAATCTCAAGGTACATGAAAAATGTATACATTAGCCGGCCATGGAGTTTGAAGCATCAAATATGATAATGTTATGAAAGATAATTTCTCAACACAATCAGCCGATTATTCAAAGTTCAGACCTACGTATCCTGATGCGCTGTATACCTGGCTGCTATCACTGGTGCCGGGCACGGAGAAGGCCTGGGATTGCGGAACGGGCAATGGACAGGTGGCGGAGAAGCTGGCCTGCTTTTTTGATGCAGTGGCCGCGACGGATATCAGCAGGCAACAGATGGACCAGGCAATCCCCAACGAAAAAATCGTTTATTCCGTTCAAAGCGCTGAACGGACTTCCTTTCCTGATCACTCCTTTGACCTGATCACGGTGGCGCAGGCCATTCACTGGTTTGATTTCGCCGCATTTTATACCGAGGTGGACCGGACGATGAAAAAGAACGGTATCCTGGCGGTGATAGGATATGGACTGATGCAAATAGAGCCGGGTCTGGATGGGATCATCTCACATTTATATAAAGAGGTGGTGGGACCCTTCTGGGATGCGGAACGAAAGTATATTGATGAAAATTATCAGACCATCCCCTTTCCTTATAAAGAGATCGCTGCGCCTGCCTTTGAAATGCGGATTGAATGGAGCTTTGAGCACCTGATAGGGTATCTTGGGACCTGGTCGGCAGTGAAGCATTATAAAAGGTCCCACCAGGTGGACCCGGTGGGACTTGTGTATGAGGGGCTGCGCAAATATTGGGGAGATGCGGAGATGAAGGTGGTGAGGTTCCCGTTGTTGCTAAGGGTGGGAAGAGGGCATTATTAGGAGGATTTTGTATATTTGAATATTACAAATGTTCAAGATGAAGCCTACCACACTCGAAGAGTTTTATAAATCATCGCCATTGGCGTTTATTCCGGCGGAGATCAGCAAGGAAATAGGGCATTTTAATGTCTTTGATACGGAGAAGCTTATGGACGACATCCGGCGTAAGCCTGTGATGCCTTATAACCGAAGGGCTTATTATAAGATCAGTCTGATCAGTGGGCATAACCGGGCGGAGTACGCCGATAAGGTGTTTGAGATTGAGCAAAGCGCGCTGTTGTTCGCAACGCCAAAAGTGCCTTATCACTGGATGCCTTATGACATGGACCAGGCCGGGCATTTTTGCATCTTTACAGATGACTTTCTCATACAAAGCAAGAGTGGAGTGGTGCTGGATGAGCTGCCTATTTTTAGGCCGGGGGGATTTCCTGTTTTCCAGGTAACCGAAGCCGCACGGCAGGAAATAGACGCCATTTTCAGAAAGATGCATAAGGAGCTGGCCTCCGACTATGTCTATAAATACGACCTTTTACGCAATTATGTCGTGGAGCTGATCCACTATGGGCAGAAGCTGCAGCCCGCCACTTCCCTCTATCCCACGCACACGGCTTCGGCCCGGGTCTCCTCCCTGTTCATCGAAATGCTGGAAAGACAATTCCCCATCGAGTCACCACAGCAGAAGTTGAAACTCCGGACCGCCAAAGATTATGCGGACAGCCTGGCCATCCATGTAAATCACCTGAATAAGGTGCTAAAGGAGAATACGGGGAAGACGACGACAGATATTATCAGTGGACGGATCCTGCAGGAGGCGAAGATCCTGTTGAAACAGACGGATTGGAGTGTTTCGGAAATAGCCTATTGTCTGGGCTTTGAAGAGGTGGCGCATTTTTCGAATTTCTTTAAGAAGCAGACGGCCTTCTCTCCTATGTCGTTCCGGGCTTAACGGATTTGAATTTTGTAAATGTCGAGTTACGCTGATGTCATTGGCGATGAAGGATATTTATCCGCAAATGCGTGATCCGTCATTAAAGATGAACCGGGTGCATGATGGCCATCCAGGCGGGCAATGAAGTGTTGTAAGCTCCCGGGTAAGCGCTCCAATTCCACTTCCCGGCCGATCCAGTCCGGGTTTAGCTTTGCATTATTGATATAGTTCTCTATTTCAGCCTGTATGATCGTCTTTAGCGGGAGCCGTTGCCTCCATCCTGCTCCAAACAACGCGATCCGGTGATGGGCGCAATTGCCACAGCACCTGCCGACGCCATGGGGGGCATTGGGGTTTTCACTGGCCCCATATACATCTCCTGTCTCTTTGTTGATGATGGTGAACCGATCAAAAGTTTTACCTCCGTTGTCGAAAATTATATACTTTTTCATCTTATTGTTCTTATGATATGGAGTGTATTCCAAAAGAGATACCATGCTGGAGGAGGCTTTCTCAATATGCGCAGGATCAGTAGGATATGTTTTGAAGACGAGGTGTTAAGCGGCTGGGCGCCTGTTTAAAACGGAAAGAAATTTTCAAAATAGCAGACTACAGTAAATGACGGCTATTGATGCACAGGGGCTATATGAGGATTGATGGACAGCGGCGCATACACTTGTGCGGGTGATGTGGATGTGACAGGGATCGGCTGCGAAGGAGGTATATAAGAGGGACTGGGCACGCGTTTTTTTCTATTCGGAGCGCCTGTTGACGTCCCGCCAAAGTTAATAAATTGGAAATCATTCCTCGAACTGCTGCCACCGCCTTTTCCTTTTGAGCTGATCACGACCAGGCAAATCAAACCGGCCAGTATTACTACTCCTGCCCATATTTTTAATCCTTGTTTTGCCTTTTTGCGCATGGTAAGATTATGCGAGAAAAGGTGGACGCTGAGAAACCCTACCGGGCCGAGCGTGATGCCGGCGACCAATCCCATGGTGCCTTTCCCTTTTTGATAGAACACTTTCTTTTTCGGGGGATTATCGACAGTGGATACGGCGACGCCATCTGTGTTTCTCAGGGTGGGATTGCGGTCAAATTTAGGCAATGTAGCAAGGGGCGCAACGGCGAAACTGGCCTGGCAGCAGAGGAGGATGGTGGCTAAAAGAATAAGGGCTCTCATATGCGGCGTTTAAGTACGGTATAAAAGTGGACAAAATTTTCGGGTGGTGCAAACCAGTCGCCGTTAAAATAATGCTAATAGGGGTTACCGGCCGTTTTGCGCCTTTTACCGAGTTTTTCGACCGATTGGCAGTAATCGACTAAACAAACATAGAGTAGGGGAATATCTTTGTGGCTTAAACTTAATGTTGTGAGAAAGCTAATTTTTACCTTATCTGCCTTTTTATTACTGACTATGATGAGTATGGCGCAGGCTCCTGCGGGAGCTGCCAGACCCGCCCCTCCCGCCATCGGTCGTGCATATGGAAAGATCACGGATTCGACGGGGCAGCCTATGGGTCAGGCGTCCGTCCTGGTGCTCAGACCTTCCGTTGACACCGCCACTAAAAAAAAGAAGCTGGTGCTGATGAAAGGAATGGATACAAAGACGAATGGTGAATTCAACTTTGAAGATCTGCCCATCGCCAGCCCATTGGTATTAAAAGTATCGGCCACCGGATATAAATCACAGGATGTTCATTTTATGATCATCCCCGCCGCTGCTGCCGCCACACCCGCCCCCAGGACGGGCGATCAGAGCAATCCTTATGGGAATATCCCTTCATTTAGCAAAGATCTGGGGGTTATCAAGCTGGCTACCGATATGAAAGAGCTGGGTACGGTGACGGTGACGGCAAAACCACCTGCCATGCGACTGGAGATGGATAAGAAAGTGTTCAACGTGGACAGGAATATCGTAAGCGCCGGTGGAACGGCCCAGGATGTCATGCGCAATGTGCCTTCTGTCAATGTGGACATCGATGGGAATGTTACGCTGCGCGGAGCTGCGCCGACCATCTTTGTAGACGGCCGGCCGACGACGCTGTCCCTGGACCAGATACCCGCAGACGCCATCGAGAGCGTGGAAGTGATGACAAATCCCTCCGCGAAGTACGACGCTTCGGGTGGCGGCTCCGGCATTTTAAATATTATTTTAAAGAAGAACCGCAAGCAGGGATATAATGGTAGTATTTCCGCAGGCATGGACTCGCACGGAGCGCCTAATACACTGGTGGGTTTTAACGCCAGACAAGGAAAGATAAATCTTAGTCTCAACGGTATGTATAATGGTACGAATGGGAAAACAACGGGTAATACGGACCGGTATACCTACCTGGCGGATACCACACACCTGCTACAGTCGGATCTTCAGAGAAACAAGGGACATTTTATGTTCGGCCAGGTGGGAATAGACTATTTTATCACCAATAATACCACCGTATCGGCCTCTTATATCAAGGTGCATGGAAATTTCACACCTACGGATGTATCGAATATCCAGACGGACAGTCTGGGGCAGGCTGGCGGTAAAAGTATTTATTCCCTGCGGAAGTCGACGTCTTCCCGCGAGTTTGACGTGAACGGGGTACAGGTGGGGATGAAACATCTCTTTGTCAAGGAAGGGGAGCAACTGACCGCGGACGGGTCTTATTTCGGAGCGACCTCGCATTCTTCTTCGCTGTATACCACGGATTATTTTGCCGGGTTGCCGGGTGGCGCCATCCTGGACACCACCCGCCAGCAGGTGCTGGGCACGGCTTCTCCCTCGTTTATAACGATACAAACGGATTATACGGACCCGCTGGGTCCCAAAGGAAAGCTGGAGGCCGGGCTGCGTACTGCCATCCAGAACCTGAATAACTACAATGATACCTATACGCTGGATGAGAGCGGAGCGCCAACCATCACTCCCTATGGCACAAGCAATTACAAGAGTACCAGCAGGGTCTATGCGGCCTATGTTACATATAGCAATACCATGGGGAATTTCAGCTATTCCCTTGGTCTGAGAGGAGAGAGCTCCAATTATTCAGGTGATCTGCTGAACACGGGACAGCATTTCCATAACAGCTACCCCACCAGCCTCTTCCCTTCCCTGTTCCTCAGCGAGAAGCTGGGGCACGACCAGGAGATGCAGTTCAGCGCCACCCGTAAGGTGAACCGGCCGGGTTTCTTCCAACTGATCCCCTACACGGATTATTCGGATACACTGAATATCACCCGGGGTAATCCCGACCTGGTGCCGGAGTTCACCAATTCTTTTGAGCTGTCGTATATGAAGACCTTCCCCCACAGTAACACGCTGCTGATCTCGGGCTATTATAAGTATACGTCAAACCTCATCACGCGTTACCAGGACAGCGGGGTAAACCCTATCGGTGAACCGGTGCTGATCAACACCTACGAGAATGCCAACAATGCATATACAGTAGGAGGCGAGATCACCTCCACGGATAATATCACGTCCTGGTGGGATATTACGGCCAATATAAATATCTATAACTCCCATATCAATACAAATAACCTGAAGCAGCTATCGCAAGAGGCATTGACGAGCTGGTTCGGCAAGTTCAACAGCAATTTCAAGCTGCCCCTGAATTTCAGCATCCAGGCAACCTTTATCTATCAGTCGAAGACGAATATCCCCGCGAACCAGCAGCAGAATCAATTCGGCCCTCCGGGGTCAACTACGCAGAGCTCTTCACAGGGGTATATCAAGTCCTTTTATGGATGCGATATGGCCATCAAAAAGACCTTCCTGAAAAACAATGCAGCCAGTCTGACAGCGAGCATGTCGGATATTTTCAGGACCCGCAATTCTGATCAGTACAGTCACAGTGCCTATTTTGCACAAGAGTATGACAGACTGAAAGATCCGCAGCTGTTCCGGGTGGTCTTTGCGTATAGATTTGGCAAGATGGACCTGAACCTGTTCAAGAGAAAGGATATGAATTCGCAAGGACCGCCCGCGATGTAACGGCCTTAATGCACCTTGGCCCCCCTAAAAAAGTAAAAGCCCCTGTGGAAACAGGGGCCGTAACCAAAACTAACTGCTTATGAGAAAATTGACTGCTTGTGAGAATGTAAAGGTAGCCCCCCTTGTGTTAAAAGCCATGTTAATATAGCTGGTTTAACAGTAGATTTGCACTGATTTAATGTCTTTTTAACGCCTGATTCGGCGATACTGTAAAATCACTGCATATGTATGTATTCGCTGTTCTTCAACAGCCCTGGCCCTGGTGGATAGCGGGGCCTTTGATAGGACTTATGGTGCCCGCCCTGCTGCTGGTGGGAAACAAGGCCTTTGGGATCTCTTCTTCTTTGCGGCATATTTGTGCTGCGTGTATACCGGCCGGCATTTCCTTTTTTCAATATGACTGGAAGAAGGAACGTTGGAATCTTTTTTTTGTAGCAGGTATTATATTGGGTGGCTGGATAGCTGTTACATTTATGTCCGGTGATCATTCTGTGGATCTGAATCCTGCCATGGTGAAGACCCTGCATGGGGAAGGAGTATCCGATCTTTCGGGATTATTACCGGGAGATGTGTTTTCTTTTCATGCCCTTTTGTCTTTACGCGGAGTGATCTTTATCGTGGTGGGCGGATTTCTTGTGGGTTTTGGGACACGGTATGCAGGGGGCTGTACGTCGGGTCATGCTATTATGGGACTCTCTTCCCTGCAATGGCCTTCGCTGGTGGCGACCATGTGTTTTATGGCAGGTGGATTTTTTATGACCTGGTTTATTCTCCCTCATCTTTTAAAGCTTTGATCTTTTATGCGACTAATAAAATACTTATTACTGGGAATGGTGTTTGGTATTGTGCTGATCAAATCGCAGGTGGTGTCCTGGTTCAGGATCCAGGAGATGTTCCGGCTGGAGTCTTTTCATATGTATGGGGTGATCGGCAGTGCGGTAGCAGTAGGGGCTTTGTCTGTGTTCCTGATCAGGAAGCTGGGGATCAAGACGGCAAGCGGGGAGGATGTTGTTATTCCCACGAAGACCTTTAACTGGGGCTATGTCATCGGGGGCCTCATTTTTGGACTGGGATGGGCGATCACCGGTGCATGTCCGGGACCGCTATTTGCCCAGGTGGGAGGCGGCTTTCTCGTGGTGCTCGTGACCTTGCTGAGCGCGATTGCGGGGACTTTTGTGTATGGGTGGCTGCGGGATAGACTACCTCATTAAATAAAGGTTAAGTATTTACTTTTCTATAAGCCGCAGGGGATGTATCGGTGTATTTTTTAAAATAGTTGCTGAAGTGCGCTGATTCTGCAAAGCCCAGCCGGTAGGCGATCTCTTTTATGGAGAGGGTGGAATGTTGCAGGAGGGACCTGGCTTCTGCGATGGTCTTTTCCGTTACCCATGTGCCAACGGATTTGCCTGTCTTTGTTTTGATGACATTGTTCAGATAGTTGGGATGCAGCTGTTGTGCATCTGCATATTCCTGTATCCGAAACACCTTTTCTGCTTTTCCGCTGTTGATGTCCCGGTAATGGTTCTCCAGCATCTGTTTGAATTTTTTTACGATCTGAGAGCTTCTGTTCCCTTCGTAAAGCGGGTTGTAATCCTGCCAGAAGTATTCCTTTATCTTTAATAGCAAGACGACAAAGAGACTGGCGATCAGTCTTTTTCTATAGGGCGACTGCCCGATGTATTCTTTATGTATTTGTAAGTAAAGCCGCCGGAATTCTTCAAAGGTCTCCTCATTAACTTTTTTGACCGGGTAGATCTCCGAGAGCAGGAAAGGAAATTCCCCGAAGATGTCCGTATGTACATTCTCCTTTAAAAATGATTCGCTAAGAGTGATGAGAAATACTTCTTCTATTTCTATCCATTCAAACGATCTGAAATGCCCGGGGTTGGTGAAATAGATAGTTCCCGGTGTGGTCTCAAAGGTCTGTTCATCGATGGTATATTTCCCTCTGCCGTTCTTTACAAAGACAAAAGCAAAATAATTCAGTCTCTTCGCCGGGGATGTAAAGGGCAGGGGCATGGAGAGGTCCTTCACGTTAAATATCGTGAAGCCGGCCTCTGCATCGATAAGATGGGTGGGCACCCCCAAATGCCGGTAGAGGTCATGTAATGCATTGAAAATAAGCTCTTTTTCTTCCTTCATATCAAATGGGGTGAGCGTGTCTTTGAATTATGCATGTCTTCCTTTACATCTTACATTTTCAGGACAAATGTATTTCTCAATTTTACATCATCAATAAAAATTATAAAAAATGAAAGCGTTAAACAACAAAGTCGCACTGGTAACAGGCGCATCAAGAGGAATAGGAGCAGCTATCGCACTTGAGCTTGCCGCGAATGGCGCTGCTGTCGTCGTCAATTATTCCGGTAGCAAATCCGCTGCGGATGAGACGGTGGACGCCATTTTAAAGGCAGGCGGGAAGGCCGTCGCCGTACAAGGGGATGTCAGCCGGAAAGACGATGTCGTCCGTCTTTTTGATGAAGCCATTAAGACTTTTGGCAAGGTGGACGTGCTGGTGAATAATGCCGGCGTCATGGTCGTAAAATCTTTTAAGGACTCGACCGATGAGGACTATGCGAAACAATTCGACATCAACGTAAAGGGTGTTTTTTATACGCTGCAGGAAGCGGCTACAAGGCTGGCTGACCAGGGAAGTGTCATTAATTTTTCCACCACGGTGACCCGCACCAATTTTCCGGGCTATGGTTTGTATGTAGGTACGAAGGCGGCAGTGGACGCGTTCACACGTGTTTTTTCCAAAGAAGTGGGCAGCCGGGGGATCAATGTTAACTCCGTACAGCCTGGCCCTACGGCGACGGATCTTTTTCTCACCGGAAAAAGTGAAGAGCTGATCTCAAGACTGGCGGGGATGAATCCCTTTAACAGGCTGGGTACGCCAAAGGATATTGCCCGGGTGGTGGCTTTTCTTGCCAGTGATGAAGGGAAATGGATCAATGGGCAGAATATCGGGGCGAATGGAGGGATGGCATAAACTAACTTTTTAAAAACATTTAAAACATTTGTTATGAAAATCTTAGAGAATAAAGTTGCGTTGATAACCGGCTCCGGCCGTGGATTAGGAAAAGCTATTGCTGAAAGATATGCCTCGCTGGGTGCCAGCCTGGTCCTGAATTATTCCAGGGATAAGTCTTCTGCGGAAGAGGTGTTGTCCAATGTGAAGGCCATGGGTGTCAATGCCATCCTCGTACAGGCCGATGTAAGCAAGGTGGCGGAAATAGAACGGCTTTTTGCGGAGGGGATGGCTGCCTTTGGGAAAATAGACATCGTGGTAGCGAATGCAGGGATTGAGATGGTGGAAACGCCCGTGGTGAATTTTACAGAAGAACAGTTTGACCGCGTCTTCAGCATCAACACAAAGGGCTCTTATTTTACGATGCAGCAGGCTGCCAGACAGGTGACGGACGACGGTAGGATAATTTACATCGCCTCCAGCACTACCGCCTTTCCGGTACCGGGCATGGCGGTCTACGGCGGCAGCAAGACGACGCCCCGTTACCTTGTCAATGTGCTTTCCCAGGAAATAGGACATCGTGGAGTGACGGTGAATGCTATCATTCCTTTTGCGGTGGATCATTCAGGCATCTTTGCCGACCCAAATGCTTATCCGGAGCTCAGGAAGTCTTTACTGGCCAGCAGTCCTATGGGTAGACTGGCGGAAGTAGAGGATGTGGCCAATGTAGCGGAGTTCTTCGCCAGTGATCTGTCATCCTTTGTGAACGGGCAGCACCTGGTGGTGAACGGGGGCGCGAATCAGTAGGAGCAGGGGCTGGGAATACAAATATAATGCTTACTTTTCCGGCCGAAATCCCAGCTGTATATATGCGAGCATTGTTTTTTGTTGTCTTTCTCTTTTTATATTTCCCATTTACCCGTGGACAGGCTCCGAAGAATATTGATTTTTATTTGAATAATAAGGAGGTGTCGAAAGCTGCGAAGGAAAAGCGCAGAAATGCGCTGCGACATCCTTTAAGAAAGCGGAAAAGAAATGTAAACCGCAGTATAAAAAGAACCTGTCGGAAAAGGCCCATAGATTTGTCGTTTTTGTACACCATCAGTTGTGTTTTTCCGTAGTATGTTTGTATTGTCAAATGACGACGACTGTTAACTTTAAAAAAAATTAAAAATGGAAACGGCAAACAAAACAACAATTACGATAGAAAGCACTATTAAGGCGCCTGTTGAAAAGGTCTGGAAATTATGGACCGGTCCTGAGCATATTATGCAATGGAACACGGCTTCCGAAGATTGGCATACGACCCGGGCGGAGAATGATCTGCGGGTAGGTGGTAAGTTTCTCTCCCGGATGGAGGCAAAGGATGGCAGCTTTGGATTTGACTTTTGGGGAGTATATGATGTGGTGAAACCTCATGAGCTGATAGCATATACGCTGGGGGATGACAGAAAGGTGAGCGTGTCTTTTACTGCAAAGGGCAATGAAACGCACATTGTGTCAACCTTTGAGGCGGAGGGGACGAACCCCATCGAGATGCAGCGGGGGGGCTGGCAGGCGATATTGAATAATTTTTCGAAGTATGCGGAGACGAATTGATCAGATCTTTACAAAAGCCTGCGTATATTGAAAATTCCCCTGTATGTCCGCTACTTTCATAAAGTAACTACCGTTGCTGAGATGACCGATATTAATGGACTGCTGGTTGACACCGGCGGATAGCTGAACCTGGCTGGTCATTACACATATACCGGAAGGAGTGAATATACGGATGGCTACCTGACCGGCTTTTTCGCTGGTGATGTTATAGTTCAGCGTGGAGACGGCGGGGTTGGGGAACAGATTCATTTTAGCGTTATTGATCACAGTCGTATTATTATCCAGGGTGATGATCTGTGAAAAGAAAATGGCATCATCCCTGTCGACATGCCGGAGACGATAGTAATTATTTCCTTCCGCCATCGTCTTGTCTGTATAATGATAAGTATAGGCCACAGCTGCATTTAGGGATGCTACCATCCCGATGGAGTCGAAATCAACGCCATTGGCAGACCGCTCAATCACAAAATACCGGCCATCTGCTTCTTTTTCCGAAACCCAGGTAAGCTGACCGCTGTTGTCTTTTATTGCTCCCGTAAAGCTGCCTAATTGTACGGGCAGTGTGGTAGATACTGTCACAGCCTTTGAATAAGAGGCCATCATACAGACGCTGTTTGAAACAGCGACATTGACATTCTTCGTTCCCAGGCTGGCCCAGGAGATGTTGGAAGGGGTGGCGCTGGTGGAGGAAGCCTGGCTGGCGTCCGCAGAGAAAGACCAGCTATAGGAAACACCGGCGGGGCTATTGGTCAGGGAGAAATTATTGGGCGTCGAAATACCCGATGTGGCGGGACCGGCTATCGAAAGCAGGTTGGTAGAAGCCGGCGCCAGCTCAATGTCCCAGATAAGGATCCCATATGTGCTGCTGTTGTTATTCGATGCAAACTGGATATTCACTTTCTTGTCCGTGGAACCGGCAGGAATAGTGATGGTGAATGTGTTTGACTGTACCACCCAGGTGGTATTGGTATATGGCTGTATGGTATTTACATAATCGGTATTCGAAGTGGTCCCCGTTACTTTTACCTGTATGCCGGGATGCGTCGGAGTGCCACTCTGAGGTCTCCGGGTAGCCTGGTAAGTAAATGTATAGCTAAGACCGGGGAGGATACATACCTGTTGATTGAGGGTGCGTTCTACGTCTATTTCCGTGACATAAATGCTGGATGAAGGACCACCATAAGTAGTCTGGGGGTTTACTTCGATGCTGCTGCTGGTGCTCCAGCCGGTGTAAGAGCCGCCGGTGAAATTAGAATTGGTAACGAGGTTCTGTGCTTGCAGACCCGGAGTGTTTACCAGGATCAGGGCTCCAGCCAGGATCAGGCTGCTGAGCAAACGGGTAGCTTTTACAGGATGGAACGTTTTCATAACGGTACGATTTCAATGTATAGAGATAGAAAAATCGGACCAGTTACACAATCGTATGGTTATGAATGATCAATACATTGATTGAATTTATTTAACTTTCCTGAAATGGGAGAAGTTTCCGGATTTGGTGCTCTTTCCACGCTGCTCATTGTCCACTTAACCATGATGTCCGGTGGAGGTTCGGATACTAAGAAGAGCTGGCTATGTGAGTAGGCAAGCTCCCTGAGTGGATTTGCTTGAAAAAGCAAAACCGCTCAGGGGCATGAGCGGCTGCTTCGCGATAAGTTGTCTAAGTCATTTGATAAACAGGAACTGGATTTTAAAATAAAGGATAAGGTTTTTTTGCATCATTGGCAGATGATGATCGGTTGTGATATTCAGGACTTATTCTTGATTCATTATTTTGGCCTTTTGGTGCAAATATTCATTCAAAGCCAGCTCCAGGATCTTCCCTTCTTCTATTTTGCAGTTCCTGGCAATTTTGAATAATTCGTCCAATGTAAATCCTTCCACTTTATTCATTAAAGCATTAAAGCGATCTACCTTCTTTCCCAGATCGGTAGCGACGACAGTTTTTGGAATGTAATCGAAAATGTCATTGAAGGACCTTATCTTTCCATCCCCGATCATTGGTTTAATAAAATTGTATCGCTTGTCTTTCTCAGACATAGTTCAATGTAAGGTTTTATATACTTTTTGCGCAATGTTACTCCCGACTATTCCCTCAAAAAATCCCAACTTTTCAGTTTCCGCATCCCGAATCTTCCTTTTTGGCGGGAAGCGATTAGTTTTCGGTTAGTGATAGCAGTTTGTATCCTGATTAAAAGAAAATAATTTGCGTGAATTAAAAAAATTTTTCAACTGAAATTTTCATCATTAGTTACTAACAGGACAATTTGACTTTTGAAAAACCCCATATCGTCCGTTTCTTACTCCCGATATTTCGTTCTCCCGTCGCTGTTGGTTTTTTTCTTTTACGGAACTTTTGACCCTCAAAAAAATCCTTCCGTTCCTCTTTTACACCCCGGTGTTTCTTTTTTCCACATCCATATATTCTTTTTTCCTGATCCCAAACTCCAAAATCGGCTGGAAGCCCTATTCAGTCCCCTTTTTCATAGATTAAAGATACTAATATTTTTAGTATTTGAATGCTAAATTTCTTGGCACAATGTCTAGTTTTGTTTTCACAAGACCTTACAATGTATCTTTGCAAGACCTATTTTAGTTTTAACTACGGCACCTATTCCAGCGAAACATTAGTGAAGGCCGGAGCCGATACCGGTGCTACAACGCTCATACTCACCAATATCAATTCCACCTGTGATGTCTGGGACTTTGTACAGCACTGCCAGGACCAGGGGATCAAACCCATCGTCGGAGCGGAGATCCGCAATGAAGGCAAACTGCTGTATATATTAATAGCTGCCAACAACACCGGGTTCGGGTGGATAAATAAATTCCTATCTGTCCATGCGCTGGAAAAAAAGCCTTTTCCTGAACGCAGTGTGGATGCGCCTTTTTTTGATGGGACTGCAAATGGGTGGGTCATTTATCCTTTGCATGGAAAATCACCGGAAGAACTATTTGTGAATGAACGTATTGGCGTACAGCCTCACGAAGTGAACAAGTTGTTGACAATGCCATTGGCAGCCCACAAGGATAAATGGGTGATCCGACAGCCGGTGACCTTTCACAATAAAGTATATTACAATCTTCATCGTCTTCTCCGCGCCATCGATCTGAATACATTGCTGACAAAGCTGAAACCGGAAGATCTGGCAGCCGAATCGGAATATTTTCTACCCCTGGCGGATGTACTGACAGCCTTTCGCTCCTATCCTTTCCTCATTACCAATACATATCGTCTCATGGATAGCTGTAGTATCTCCATGAACTTTGGCGTGGACAAGAATAAAAAGATTTTCAGCGCCTCAAGGGAGGACGATAGGGTGTTACTGGAAAAGCTTGCCCGGGAAGGTTTCCGGTTTCGGTATGGCAACAACAGGACCATCAGGGACCGCCTTCAAAAAGAGCTCCGCATCATCGACCAGATGGGTTTTACTGCCTACTTCCTTATCACCTGGGATATGATCCGGTATGCACAGGGCCGGGGATTTTATCATGTAGGCCGGGGAAGCGGGGCTAATTCCCTGGTGGCGTATTGTCTGCAGATAACGGATGTGGATCCCATCGAGCTGGATCTTTATTTCGAACGTTTTCTCAATCCGCAACGGACGAGCCCGCCCGATTTTGACATTGACTTTTCTTACCGGGACAGGGACGAGGTCATAGATTATATGATGAAACGATATGGTAAAGAACATGTGGCGCTGTTAGGGATGTATCCTACGTTCCAGTATAATGCCATTGTCAGGGAGCTGGGGAAAGTGTTTGGCCTGCCAAAGGCGGAGATAGATGGCTTGGGCGGCAGACGATTTTATACCAGCGATGGCGCGCCGGATAAGATCCAACGGGCCATTTTGCAATATGGAAAGCTGTTACAGAACTTTCCCAGCGCACTGAGTATTCATCCGGGCGGTATCCTCATCTCCGAAGAGCCGATCAATAATTATTGTGCCGTGCATATGCCGCCAAAGGGCTTCCCCACAACGATGATGGATATGTTCGTAGCAGAGGATATTGGTCTTCACAAGCTGGACGTGCTGAGTCAGCGGGGACTGGGCCATATCAAGGAATGTCTGGACCTGGTGAAGATTAATAAACGCATCGACATCAATATACGGGAAGTAGAGAAATTCAAACGGGACCCGGTGGTGAAGGAAAGGCTTAAGGTGGGGGATACGATAGGCTGTTTTTATATAGAGTCGCCGGCCATGCGACAATTGATACGCAAGCTGGATTGTGACAACTATGAAACGCTGGTGGCGGCCAGCTCTATTATCCGGCCTGGCGTGGGCAGCAGCGGTATGATGAAGCAGTATATCCTGCGGCATCATGATCCGACGGGGTTCACCTATGCGCATCCGAAATTAAAGGAAGTGCTGGGGTCTACCTATGGGGTCATGATCTACCAGGAACAGGTGATCCAGGTGGCGCATGAGTGGGCAGGGCTGGATATGGCAGATGCGGACCTGCTGCGGCGGGCCATCAACCCCAAATATCGCAACAAAGGGCACCTGCCCATGCTAAAGACGCGCTTCTATTCGAATTGCGAAGCAGCGGATTATCCCATAGCAGCCGTTGAAGAGGTTTGGCGACAGATTGAAAGCTTTGCGGAATATAGTTTTTGCAAGGCACACTCCGCCAGCTATGCCGTGGAGAGTTATCAAAGTCTCTATCTGAAAACCTATCACCCCATGGAATTCGCCGTAGCCGTCATCAATAATTTTGGCGGCTTCTACAGCCGGGAGCTGTATTTCTATGAGTTGATGAAGACGGGCGCCAGGGTACACCGCCCCTGTGTAAATAACAGCGACTATTATACGAATATAAACGGCGAGGACTGTTATGTGGGATTTGTACATGTCAAGGGGCTGGAGCTGGCCTTTGTCGAACGGATGCTGGCCGTGCGGGCGCAGGACGGCCCTTTTACCGGGGTGGCCGACTTTGTGGAGCGCTGTGCCATTACTCCTGAACAGCTGGACCTGCTGATCCGTGTAGATGCCCTGCGTTTTACGGGCAAACGTAAAAAAGAACTTTTATGGGAAGGTGACTTCCTGCAGAAACGGGCTTCCAGGATCGGAGATCCGGCTACCCCCCCCCCC
>Ga0206922_1121_pt1 | contig 20294 bp, 9 predicted proteins | sample Alteio_BWOrgHeat_63_FD_152976 | JGI IMG/M metagenome (GOLD analysis project Ga0206922, IMG submission 152976) | Enriched cells from forest soil in Barre Woods Harvard Forest LTER site, Petersham, Massachusetts, United States -... | ecosystem: Environmental > Terrestrial > Soil > Temperate forest > O... | reverse complement strand
AGTAGCATCCACGCCCGCTAACTGCGCTATTTCGCTAAACGTTCCGTCATGGTTATTCAGCTGCAGGCAATTACTGGTAAACTGGTGATGAAAACCCAGTTGGTTCCTGGCATTTTGCACATTATATTCATCAAATTTGATGGTTGTTTTTAAACGCTGGTCACTTTCAGGAAGCATTTCTGTTGTAAAGATATCGAGGTAGCCATCGTTATTAATATCTGCCATATCAGAACCCATGGAACCATTACTTATATGCCCCATAGCATCGTCAATCACTTCTTTAAATGTTCCGTCATGTTGGTTAATATAGAGGTAATCCTTTTCAAAAAAATCATTTGATACATATATATCTTCCCATCCGTCATTATTTACATCGCCAACTGTAACGCCCAACCCAAACCCTATTTCACTGCCATAAATTCCTGCCTGCGCGGTTACATCTTTAAATTTACCGCCATCATTCCTGTATAAACGGTCGCCATTTAAAGGGTCGCGTTTATTCCGCAAATTATTATCATACCCAAAACTTTCGATTGAGCGGGGGCTATTATTTAAAACAAAGCAATCAAGGTCTCCATCATGGTCATAGTCAAAAAATATGGCCTGTGTTGATTCGCCTTTGTCGTCCAGCCCATATTCTTTTGCTTCCTCTTTAAAGGTGCCGTCTTTTTGATTTATATACAGCTCGTTTGCCCTGTTATCACCATTTATTATACCGGCATTGCATACGTAAATATCCAGCCAGCCATCGCCGTTTATATCAACCATTGTTACACCCGTATGCCATTTATGTGTACTGTTAATGCCTGCTTTTTCGGTAACATCCTCAAACTTCCAGTTGCCTTTATTAATGTACAGTTTATTCTGCCCCTGGTTTGATGTAAAGAAAATATCGGGTTTACCGTCATTATTCACATCGCCTATAGCAACACCGCCGCCATTGTAAAAATTGTGGTAGTTAAAAATATTCATCTCTCTTGTATCAGTAACATGGTTATTGAAATCAATACCCGTTTCTGAAGCAGGCAATAACCTGAACAAAGTGTCCTGAACCAAATTCTTTTTTGGGGAATTGCACGATGGAAAAGATATTAAGATGAAAATAAAGCCAACCACACAAACAAATGAGGTACATATGGCATATATTCTTATGGCTTTAAGAAAAGGCATTCGCTAAGTTTTATTTTGGCTTATCACTAAATTGTATCACCATGGTACTGTCATTATTCCTTGCTAAAATGTATGCGGGTTTTTTTGCAATATTTATCCCGCTTATATGGCGTACCTGGCCTTTAACCTGCAAGCCATTAATGTTTTCGCAGGTAAATCCGCCATTGCCTTTATTTATTAAAATGGTTCCAAAATCGGCATCATTTCTGCCCATCTGTATATTATTTTCATAATAATTACCCATCAGCAATATATCCGGAAGACTGTCATCGTTTGCATTTACCATAGCTGCAGCCCTGTAAGGCGTTAGCTGTGCCTGCCATGGCAGCGCCTGCAAGCTAAACTGCATATTGCCTTTGTTAATCAGTACAGCATTCTGAAAATAATTAGCCGTTAATGTATCCGCGGTTTGCAGCTTTTCTTTGGTAAACAGTTCTTCCAGCGAAGCTTTTGCAAAATCGCCTGCGTACAAAAACCGTTTCTTAAGCACCGGCAACTGTCTTTCAAGTTCACTCATATTAGCAAAAGGCAATTCCCGCCCCTGCATATAAAAAGTGAGTACCTGCTCTTTTTTGCCATTATCGTCAAAATCATTGTAATATAACCGTACAGGTTCTTTTTCAGAGGCCTTTAAACGGCTGTTCAGGCCAAGGTTACCAACTATAAAATCAATCTTCCCGTCATTATTAATATCGCAGGGCAAAATAAAGTTCCACCATCCTTTCTTATCAGTAAGCATTGTCTTTGTAAAATGCCCGTTGTTATTTATGAATGCACAAATGCCACCCCATTCCAAAGAAACAACAAGGTCTTTTTTTCCATCACCATTAACATCACACCAAACAGCATCTGTAACAAAACCAACATTCTCTAATTCTTTTGCATACAAGGCAGTAACATCTTTAAATTTTCCTGTGCCGTCATTCTGCAACAAATACGACCGCGGTATTTGTCCGTATGCCCAGGGCACAGAACGGCCACCTATGAACAGGTCTGCGTAACCATCGCCATTAAAGTCGTAAGGCACCACGCAGGACGCGCTTATATATAAACTGTCAAATGCATTTCTTCGTTTTGTAAAATGCCCTTTCCCATCGTTCAGATAGACACGCGGCGTTAAAAAGGAATCTTTTCCATAATATTCATTACCGCCGCTTGCCACCACTAAGTCCATTTGCTTATCATTATTAACGTCCACCCAGCAAGCACCGTCATCCTCGTAGGTACTATCGTTTTCGAGCCCCGTTGCTACTAATCTTTCAAAACGGCCCGTTGCCTTTTGCACAAAAATGCCGTTTTTTTCGCCTTTGGACGACCCAATAAACACATCTTCCAAACCGTCGTTATTCATGTCGCCCACGGCAAGGGCCGGCCCTTCTGTTGAAACCATGTGCGGTATAAGGGGCTCACGGTCAAATTCTCTAAATGGGTTTTCCGTGTGTTTGTAAAGCAGGTTAACCTGCTTAGTAATGTCGGTTGCAGGCTTTGTTTCATTTTTATAAAATTCCGTTATCTTTTTATAATCAAATTTTGGCAATCCCGTTTTATAGGCAATCGTATCAAAAGGATTGCCCTGTTGCCATTGCAAGGGTTGATAGGTATTATCCGGCCAAACTACAAATGCTGAATCTACCCGGGTTTTATATAACCCTATGTGCATGGGGGTTTCCATGCTGGATAAAAAACCTCTCACCGGGCTTTTTTCATATGTTCTTATTCCACCGTTTGCATACAGTATAATTTTTGTACCTATAGCGTTAATATTTTTAGGTGGCCCTTTTAGTTTTATCTCAAGAAAAGGTTTATCATTTTTATCATTTGACCTGTTCTCATACACCAGCGCAGGATCGTCAATATTATTTACCACCACATCAAGGTCTCCGTCATTATCAAGGTCAGCATATACTGCCCCATTTGAAAACGTTGGCACATCATCTTCTATTTCGTTGCCCATATCTTTAAAAGTCAGGTCGCCCGAATTACTAAAAAATTTATTGGGTATCTTTATTTGCGGAAAATTGTCAATCAGTTTCATATCCTGTCCCCCAATGTCATTACCTCTTATCTTGTTCTGTATCTCGTCATTCGAAATATAATTAACGAAATCAATATCATTCATTCTTTTTGGAATCCCGTTCGATATAAAAAGATCTTTTAATCCATCATTATCAAAGTCCATCCACAATGGCGCCCACGACCAGTCGGTCGCATACACGCCCGCGTACAACCCTATTTCGCTGAACATGCCATTGCGCCGGTTTAACTGAAGATTGTTTCTTGTATATTGATAATTATAACCGTAGCTGAGCTTGCTGTAAAAAAGGTCGTACTCATCCTCGCCAAGCGATCTTTTAAGAATATATGGATCAGATGGCAGCATATCCATTGAAATAATTTCGGGGTAGCCATCATTATTAATATCTGCAACATCCACACCCATGGAAAACTGGCTGGTATGCATGATCCTGTCCGTAAGTTCGTCCTTAAACGTACCATTATGCTGGTTAATGTACAAGTAATCATTTTCATGAAAATCATTACCTACATAAATATCAGGATAGCCATCAAGGTTAATATCTGAAACAGTAATACCCAAACCATAACCTAATACTGAGCTATTGATGCCTGATTGGGCCGTAACATCTGTAAACTTGTTGTTACCATCATTGCGGTATAACCTGTCTCCTGAAACCGCAGATTTTGAAAAAAGCATTAATCCGCGCGGCCCAAAAGTGCCATTTTGATGGATAGAATGATTAAGCAAATACATGTCAAGATCGCCATCGCCATCATAATCAAAAAAAACGGCCTGTGTGCTGAAACCGGAAAAATCCAATCCATATTGATGAGATTCGTCTTCAAAATAGGGTACGCCGTTTTTATCAATACCCTTGCAGATCAGCAGTTGATTATGGCTATGCAATGTTTCATAATTTCCTACCCGGCATATATAAATATCAAGCAGCCCGTCATTATTAATATCAACCACCGAAACGCCGGTTGACCATCCGCCATCCTGCGGAATATGCGCTTCGGCTGTAACATCTTTAAATTGCATCTTGCCGGTGTTGATAAACAATTTATTTCCGCCTTCGTTAGAAGCAAAAAACAGGTCAACCAGGCCATCATTGTTAAAATCACCTGCGCCTATGCCTGCACCGTTAAAAAAGTACATGTAATGAAACAGGTTAAATTGCCCGGTTGAGGTAAGCGCATTTGTAAAATTTAAGCCTGTTTTGGTATAGTCTAAAACGCTGAACAACGGATCCATTTTTGCTTTGGTATTACAATTACAAAACATTGTTATACAAAACAACGAAGCAAAAAATATATACCGTTTTATATAATGGATCATAAACTGTTTTAAAGGAAATTATTTTTATTCTGTATTAATGGTTAAGATTGTTGTTTTCAAGATACAAAGAAGGGTAATCATTATTTCTGAGAAACAAAATATATTTTTTATTCTTTGCTTTTAATTCGGCAATATCTTTTATTTCTCCTTCAACCTGCAACCCCGAAACAGCGGGCTTCACCCATGTAAAGCCGCCCTTGCCGTTATTTAAAAGAATATCCCCGAAACTTGCATCCAGCCTTCCAAACTGGGGCGGGAAGGCAGAACTGTTGCTACCTAATACAAGATCTGGGCTGCCATCGTTGTTTATATCCGTGCAAAGTATTGCATTTACGCACGATAGCTGCGCCATTGCAGGTAGTTTTTGCACGGTAAAATTGCCACTACCGTTGTTAAGTGCAATACATGACTCAGTATAATTAAATTGTTTAACAAAACCTTTGCTAAGCAATTGGCTGGAAAATAGTTTTTGAATGGATTGTTTTGCAAAAGTTGCATGCCTTAGGTTTTGCTTTTTTAGGGATGGAATTTCATGTTCCATATCATGTTTCAAAAAAACAGGCTTATCTTCTCCATCTATTGTGCTTGTTAAAATACAGTCAGTTGTTCCGTTTTCATTAAAATCGTTTACCCATAATTTAACCGGCCTTTCAGTATCGGGTTTCAGGTAAAAGTTATCGCCAATGTTTCCCAGTACCAGGTCTGTTTTTCCATCTTTATTTATATCGGCGGCCGCCACAGTCTGCCACCATCCGTACATATTGCTAAGGTTAGTTTTAACTTCAATAAAATGGTCCCCGTTAAAAGAAAAAACATGCGGGTACATCCATTCGCCTACTATCACAAGGTCTTTGCTGGTGCTGCTTGTAATATTTGCCCAAACCGCGCCGGTAACCATACCTATATGTGCAATATCAGGGTTTTTTGTTGCCGCTATATCTTTAAAATTTCCGTTACCGTCATTAATATAAAGATAACTTGAAGGGTCAACCCCATATTGCCTGGGCACACTCCTGCTGCCAATAAACAAATCGGGGTAACCATCACCGTTAAAATCATACGCTAAAGCAACTGCCGTATTTGCTCCATTTGAATTATTAGGAAATGCATTCGCACTGATGGTGAAATTTCCTTTGCCATCATTTTTAAATAAGCGGAACTGCATTTGCCTGCTGTAAGGAGGTGAGTTATTACCACCCGGTCCAACAAACAAGTCTAAAGTACCGTTGTGATCAGCATCAAAAAAAAGTACCGCTTCGTCTTCAAAATCATTAAACTGTTCAAAAGCGGGTTCAGGTTTTTTTACAAATTCACCGTTGGCGGTTTGCAGGTATAGCTGCCCTGCATGGCCCTTTGTACCGCCAATATATACATCTTCCAAACCATCGCCGTTCACATCGCCATACGCAACTTTAGGCCCCTGGCGCGATAACATTTCGGGCAGGTTTCTTTCGTAATAAAAATCAACATTGTCGTCTTCCTGGTGTTTTTCAAAATTACTTTTTACAGGTTTAACTAAAGTTGCGGTTGTATCTTTTTTTACCTGCAAAGCAAAAGCCCTTGTATTTGCCGGTTGCTGAAGTATATGCACGGTATCTATTGCCGGATGAATGTAAACAGACGATGTATGATCGGGCCATGTAATTACCATTGAGTCAACCTGCGACACTCTACCAAGGCCTATGATCGTTTTGTAATCAACAGAAGATTGAAAGCCCCGTACAGGATAAACTTCTCGTGTTAATACCTGGCCATTTTCAAAAACCTGTATCTTACTTCCTATGGCAAAGGTGTTTTTATCTCTCCCTTTTAAAAATATTCCTATGTAATTATTTTTGTTTATTTCCCGTGCGTTGTTCTTATATATAAATGCAGGCTGGTTTTCGTTGTTTATTACCAGGTCAAGGTCGCCGTCATTATCAAGATCGCCATAAGCTGCGCCGTTGGAAAAAGAAGGTTGCGTAAACCCCCACGATTGGCCCTCGTCGGCAAATTGAAGGTTACCGAGGTTTCTAAACGCTTTGTTTAAAATTGGGTTTCGCGGAATTTTTTTTAATATCTCATCAACATTTTGCTTTTTGCCGGTAAGTACCATTTTTTGAATAAGGTCGTTTGCAAAAAAATCAAGAAAATCAAGGTCTGTTACATCCCTGTTAACCCCATTGCAAACATAAATGTCATTATATCCGTCGTTATCTGCGTCAAACATCAGAGCGCCCCAACTCCAGTCGCTGGCGGATACACCGCTGTAATTGGCAATTTCAAGATATTTGCCATTGCCATTATTCAACTGGAGGCAGTTTTTTACGTACTGATAATACAATCCCGATTGAAGCTTACTTCTGAAAAGGTCAATGTTATCAAAACCACCCGTTGTTTTTAAACGGTAATCATCACCGGGCAACATATCTGTAGTAAAAATATCAGGATAACCATCATTATTTATATCAGCAATATCAGCTCCCATAGAAGACATACTGGTATGCTGCACCCATTGCTCAAACTCATCTTTAAATGTGCCGTTCTTTTGATTGATGTATAAATAATCACGTTCATAGCTATCATTTGAAACATACACATCAGGCCAGCCATCACCATTAATGTCCCCTACCGATACGCCTAACCCAAAACTTAACAGGCTTCCATGAATACCAGCTTGTTTTGTTACCTCTGTAAAATGGCCGTTATCATTTCTGAATAAATGATCACCGCCGCCCTTCAAAAAATCTGCCACAGGCCAGTCTTTGTCTGGCAGGTCGCGCCTGTTGGCATAATTAAGCTGGTTAACAGGGATGGGGCTGTTATTTATCATAAAACAGTCAAGGTCGCCATCATTATCATAATCAAAAAAAGAAACCTGGGTTGTGTAGCCCGATATATCTAACCCATATTGTTTTGCAGACTCAGTAAAAGTAAGATCATGATTATTTATGTACAGCTTGTTCCTTCTGTTGCCTGATGACATATGGCCCGAACTGCAAACAAAAATATCAAGCCATCCGTCATTATTAATATCAACCAATGTTACCCCTGTGCACCATTCGCTATCCTGCCTGAAGCCTGAACGGTCTGTAATATCATCAAATTTAAAATTGCCCTTGTTGAGATACAATTTATTACTGCCCATGTTTGAAGTAAAAACAATATCGGCCAAACCATCGTTATTAAGATCACCAATAGCTACCCCACCCCCATTGTAAAAATTACGAAAGAGAAAACTGTTCTCAATCTTGCCATCCTCAACATTATTTTGAAAATGAATACCGGTATTATCCATTAATTCGAATAAAGCCTTTGGCTTACCGGTTTTACATGAAAATGCAAATAAGATATAGGGGATACAAAAAAATTTAAAAAAAAATTTCATTTTGGCTTCAAAATAAATGATAAAAATTCAGGCACAGGGCAAAAATTGTATCTGCCTGTCCTCTGCTCTTCATATTCCAAATTTTCCTGAACACTTTGTTTTTGGTCCAAAATTTTCATGTGTGGCTTGCTGATATTTCTGCCTTTAATTATAATATGCGGGGCATATAAAAGCAATTAAAAATATCTATTACCCCTTGTTGCGAAAATAGCATATCAATTATTAAAATTATTAAATTATTTTGCTGTCTTCTAAAATTATTATATGAAAAAATGGTTTGCAGGAATATTGTTTGCAGTATTGTTATCAATTACCAGTGTTTATATATTTATACCTTCAAAAATTGCTGTTTCCAATGTAAGGTTTGTCCTGGCATACCAGAACGGCGTACTTAGATTTTTTAATGACAGCGCAAAGTTCAATAACTGGTGGAAGTCAGTGGCGGCGACAAACGGAAATGGCTACAATTATAAGGGATACGACTATCATATTACCAGGGTGCTATCTAACGTAGTTGAAATACGTATTAGTTCGCCTGCAATAAATACCTTAAGTACATTCATAAGTTTAAGCTACTACCTGGATTCGTCAGTTATCCAGTGGGGCACCGAAATAAACGCGCCGCTAAACCCCATTGAAAGAATAAAAAGATATAATGAAGCTAAAGAAATGAAGAGAAGCATGTCCGGGCTGATGGATATGCTTAAAACATACCTCGACAATTCAGCTAACTTATACGGAATAGTTGTAAAAGAGATACACCTGAAAGATTCACTGCTGATATCTACAAAAATAAAAACGGATAAATATCCCTCTATTAGTGAAATATACGGCCAGGTAGAGAAACTGAAAGAATATGCTGCAAGCAACCACGCCAGCCCAACAGATTACCCTATGCTGAATGTTACAAAAATTGATGACAAAAACTACCAGGTAATGGTGGGATTACCAATTAATTTGAAAATTAAGGAGACAGCGGATATATCTATAAAGAAAATGCCCTACTTAAAAAGCATGTTCGTATCAACCATTAAGGGGGGTAGTTACTCCATCAGTGACGGCTTTAAGAAACTGAATAAGTATCTGATGGATTCAAAAAGGGCCACGCCTGCTATACCTTTTGAATTGCTGATAACAGACAGGCCTAAAGAACCTGATACCTCAAAATGGGTTACGCAGCTTTATATGCCCGTTATGTAACTCCTTAACTTTATTGCCATCTTCCCGATTACATTATTTATCTCTGGTGATAAATATGATAACTGATAATTGACCGGTTAGGGATTTATATACCCAACCTTTCCGTATGGCATTGAAATATTATACCAATTAGATTTTGAAACAACACGTGCTCGTCTCCATAATCTCGTCGGGCCCTTCTCCGCGAGGAGAAGCCCGCCCGGATGACTGGTCGGACGGGGGTAGGGGATGAGGCGATAAAGCGGGAGTTAAACCAATGTCTGTGGTATTACACTACAGGAAAAACTAAATAAGGCGCAATCCATAAAAATTCTAAGCAGCGTTAAAAAGAGAAAGGCCAATTTTCATTGGCCTTTCAAACTATTCAGAATATAAATACTTATATATATATTTAGTAGCCGGGGTTTTGTTTAAGGTTGGGGTTTGCGGCCAATGCCTGGTTTGGAACCGGGAATACAAGATATGTAGCCGCATCAGACGGTTTGTACTGCCAGATCACGTTAAACATACCGAAACGTATCAGGTCAGTTCTTCTAACTGATTCCCAATATAATTCCCTTCCTCTTTCAGCGAGAAGAGTATTAACATCGTACAGGTTACCGGTATTTACAAGGCTGAGGCTTGCGATAGGTGCGGCAGATCTTGCAGCCCTTAGCTGATTTACTATTGCAAGTGCACCTGCAGGGTCAGCCGCACTTTGCCTTAATTTTGCTTCAGCAACCATTAACGCCACATCAGAATACCTGAAAATAACGAGGTCGTTTCCTGAAGGGCCCTCGTATGTGCCTGGGCCTGCACTGAGATCAGGAGGATATTTTTCTACACGAATCCCTGTAACTTCAAGATTGCTGCCTGTTTCTTTCATATCAGGAGATATTGTGGGGTCAAAGGCCAAAGGATGGCCTTTTCTGTCCATCTCTGCAACGCCGTTCTGATCGTACATCTGACCGATCATAAAACCAGGTTTTATGCCTGAAATATTAGTAACACCCGGATAATATTTCTCTCCTACCCTGCCGTCAACTGCAGAATCAGCATATAAACCGCTGATATTGCCGGCCGCAAATTGTGTAACTCCCACCATTGGGGTACCAACGCCGAAAGAGTTATAAAAATCACTTACAGTTGAAAAACCATTCCATCCTGCGTTAGGGTTATCAGGAGTGTATTGGTTGTAGTGGTTAGTCATCATCCAGCGTGCATCAGTACCGCTGTTATTGGGGCCCACACCCGAAGTGTTAACATAGGTAAAGATGTTTTCTGTTGAATTACCATTATTCACATCAAAGTTGTGAAAGTAATTTGCTTCATATGTATATGCACCGCTGCCCATTATTGACGTGCCCAATGTAACCACTTGCTGCATGTCTGCATCTGCAAAAGTTGGCGAAGCCCTGTTGGCCCATGCACCCTGGTTAAGTAAACATTTCATCAGCAATACTTTGCCCACCGTTTGGTTTGCATGCGAAGGCTTGTTATCAGCAGGCAAATCATTCATAATTGCATTCAGCTCACTTATGATAAATGCTGCGGCAGCAGCGCCTGAATAAACCTGTGGGGCATTAAGCAGGTTATCGCCGGGGTTTCTTACAGGGAATTGCCCATAAAGGTCAACCAGGTAATAAAGAGATAATGCTCTTAAAAATCTTGCTTCGGCGGCCTGCTGAGTTGACGGCTTGAAACCAAGCACATTGGTTGCGTCAAAGTTCAATTTATTAAGGTTGTTGAAAACCTGCAGTATCTGCCCATGGTCAGCGTTCCAGGTATGGTTGTGCATAACACGCCAAACGCCGTTATCATCCCAGTCGCCACCCCTCGTTGGAACAAGCGATTCATCTGCGGTATTTTCTTCAAGTGAAAAAACCTCGTCCTGCCCGGTAAAAGGGGTACCCAGGTCAACATAAGCCAATTGCAGCAATGTTTGAACTCCATTTGGCCCAAGAACATTTGTGAATTGGGCCTGCGTGTAAGTACTGTTCAAGTGTTCATCCAGCTTGGTACAACTTACTAAAGCTGAAGCAGCAAGGAGAACTGTGATAATTTTTTTATTCTTGATCATATATTTCATAATTTTTCAAATATTATAAAGAAAAGTTTAAGCCTGCTGAAATAATCCTTGATGTTGGGTAAGGAATGTATTCCATTGACCTTGAAGGATAACCACCACTGCTTTCATCTACGTTAACCTCCGGGTCAAATCCAGAAAACTTAGTGATAACAAACAGGTTGCTGCCACTAACAAATATGTTCAGGTTCTTCACATATTTTCCGGCGTTGCCAACAGAGTATGATAAAGTAACGTTTCTTAATTTAAAAAAATTGCCGCTTTCCAAAAATCTTGTGTTTGCGGCAACAGGGCTGCTTGGCATTTCAGGCGAATTGTAAGCATTCAAGCTTATGTTTCTGCCATTGGCTATACCGGCAATATTGGTAACGCTGGTAGCTGTGTTATTATAAATGAGGAAACCGCCGGAACCGCCCCCGTTTAAAACAAGGCTTACTTTCTTATAGGTTAAGGTAGTGCTTATACCATAAGTGCTCTTTGGGTTGGGGTCGCCTGCAAAAGAGGGATTAGCAGCATAAGTTTGGTTGCCATTATGGTCAAATCCCTGGAATTGTTTCAAATAAAACACATCAACCGGCTGGTTGTTTGCAATAGCCTCGCCAAGCGTACCAGACACCCCCTGCCCGTTTATCGCGCCCGTCTGTATAATCAGGTTAGGGTTAAAATTCGTCAAAAGGTTCTTGTTGTAAGCATAATAACCTCTCACGTCCCATGTAAAGTTTTTGTGCTCAACTAAAGTAAACCCTAAACTAACCTCAATTCCGTTATTGGAAACCTGAGCAGGTAAATTTAAAAAGATATTTGCAGTAGGAGCTGGCTGGATAACTACGGTTTGAAAAAGCAGGTCAGTAGTGTTTTTATTATAATAGTCTATTGTACCATATACACGGCCATTTTTTGATGTAAAGTCCAAACCTATATCCCATGAAGTGGTTTTTTCCCATTTCAAATTAGGGTTTACTGAGTTTTGCAAACCACCCGATCCATAACTGAAAATTCCATATTGGTCTTCGGCGGACCCTGCAGGAAACTCCTGATTACCGGTAATGCCCCAGCTGGCCCTTAAAGATAAATTGGATAAGGCAGTATTGCTTTTCATGAAATTTTCATTACTTATCACCCACCTTGCACCAACTGAAGGGAAGTAACCATATTTATTATTCGCGCCAAATTTGCTGGAACCATCTGCCCTGAATGTACCGGTTAACAGGTATTTATCAAGGTAATTAAGTTGTACCCTTCCAAAATAAGATTGTAACTCTGTAGTAGGATCTACATAAGCGGAAGCACCTAATGCATTAGCGCCCTGTATATTAGAAGTATATGGTACGCTTATTTGAAATTGGTTTGTATTTGTTTGAAAGCCAGACGCAGCGAATGAATTGTTGGAATAATCAGATTTCCAGTATTCAAAACCGGCAAGGGCATCTAAATGCAGGCTTTGGGTAAGCTGGGTATTATAATTTAATGTATGCGTAAATGTTTGGGAAGTGAGCCTTGCGCCTGAAATATCAGCCTGCCCAATGCCGCCGCCTATACCACCCTGTAAAAAGGCGTATAAATTGGTATTTCTTGTGCCAACGCTGTTATTGATAGCATACAGAAATTTGTATTCCAGGTTGGGCAACAACTTGTAAGATGCCGAAATATTAGCTAAAGTAGTATTAATACTCGCTATATCGCTGAAGGCAGCTAACTCTGCAATAGGATTATTGGAGCCACTTTGCGGGTAAATAAAATTACCGCTTGCATCTGTAAACGACTGGGTGGGGTTCCATTGAAGCGCGGCACTGATAAGGTTGCCTGTAGAACCTGAATTGTTTGCAACCGCCAATATATTTTCTGTAGAATGTGCAGTGATCAAATCAAAATTCAGGGTCAGCCTTTTGTCAAGAAATTTATACTGGCCGCCAAAGTTGCCAATATACCTGTCTAATGACGAATTTTTAAGTGTACCCTGCGCGGATGAACCAAGAAATGAAGCACGGAACCTGCCATTTTCATTACCGCCGCTAAAAGCCAGGCTGTAATTTTGTGTGACATTGTGATTTAATATTGCATCCAAAGCATCAACATTTCCGCCAAAATCCTGGCCGGTAACTCCATATTTTGTTAAGGCGCTTTTGTACTGGGTCTCATTTAAAACGTCATATTTTTTCATATATCCCGCGTTAAACCCGTAGCTTATGCCTGCTTCCAGCTTAGCAGCGCCGGAGGAACCGGTTTTGGTTGTAATCGCAATAACACCGTTAGCACCCCTTGAACCATAAATGGCTTCAGAAGATGCGTCTTTTAAAACGTCGATAGTCTGGATATCACTCGGGTTGATAAAATTAAGCGGGTTTTCATCCGGCGTAGAGCCAAATGAACTACCAGGGTTTGGCCTGGCAGAACGGCCATCTAAAGGAACCCCGTCAATAACATATAATGGGTTACTGGCAGTGCGGAGAGAGTTATTACCTCTTATTTTAACTGTTGTTGCTGTACCGGGCTGGCCGCCATTGCTGGTTATATCAAGGCCTGCTACTTTGTTTTGAAGCAGCTGGTCAGGCGAAACAATAACGCCTTTATTAAAGTCTTTAGCCTGCACAGATGCAACAGCGCCGGTTAAATCCCTTTTTCTCGCTGTACCGTAACCAATTACTACTACTTCAGAAAGCCCTGTATTATCTGGTACAAGGCCAACTGTTACGTCGGAAACAGACGCAATACTAATTTCCTGTGAAACATACCCCACATAAGAAACTACAAGCGTAGTTGCAGATGCAGGTACATTAATATGAAACGAACCTGCTGCATCAGTAGAGGTACCGGCGCGTGAACCCTTCACAAGAACAGATGCACCGGATACTCCAGCGCCTTTCTCGTCAGTAACTTTTCCGGAAACAGATTTTGTTTGGGCCCAGGATTGTTGCATGATCAGCATAAACAACGGGCATAAGAAGAGCGTTCTTAGCAATCGAGTTTTAGTCATAATAACAAGCAGTTTATTTGATAAAAGTAAATAAATTGTGTAATAATTACACAATTAGTTGAAAAAAAATTTAACACTATAAAATCCAGAACTGTTTTTAACCTTCTAAATTGACAACCAATTTGCTTTCAATGCTGCTCACTCAAAAAAAATTACCGTGATGAAGGAACATTTATCTAACCTATTCAAACCACACTTAATTCACGTTCGTTGAAACTGACAGCAGTTTTGGCCTTAAACCCTTAATTACGTGGTAAAAATAAACACTGTTCACGAACTTAACTTCATCTATATTTATTTTTTCTTTAACTCTATTAACATAAAATGTAGCTATTATGGTTTGCATCCCTTAATACGAATGAAAAATTTAGCCCTGCTTTGTGCCTTCCCCTAATGAAATCCACCAGGTAACTACTTAATAAGGAAGTAAAAGTGACGGGGTTGTTAGTACAGAATGCTTCCTGGCCGCGAAATACAACAAATTATTATTCGGTTTCTAACGCGGAATTTGCTTTCTCGCCATTTTATGTAAAAGGTTTGGGGCGAACCGGTTAACAATTAATGCTAATTTTTCTTTGCCGTTACGGCCAACAAAAGCCTCAAATTTTCCCGCTGCGATGGCTTTTAATATTTGTGCAGCGGCTTTATCTACGGGGAAACCGTTCTCAATGTCTTTACCGGTTACCGCATTACGGGAACCATCCCCCTTTACTGCATTCAAAGCTACATTGGTACGGATATACCCCGGCGTAATAATAGTTACCTGTATATTTTTATCAAACACTTCAGCACGAAGGCAATCAAAAAAGCCATGTAATGCATGTTTTGCTGCGGCATAGGCAGAGCGCATTGGTGTACCTATTTTACCCATTACGCTGCTTATTACAACAAAATGGCCGCTTTTGCGCTGTATAAAATGCGGCAGCAAATGATTAGTTAGTTCTACATAGCTGAAATAATCTATTTCCATTACCTTACGCTGTACGGCCATACTTGTTTCCGCCACATAAGAACGCTGGCTTATTCCGCCATTGTGCACCATAATATCAATATGCCCAAAAGCCGTAATTGCCTCTGATGTTTTATTTAATAATGACGGAGTATCAAGCAGGTCAAGCGTTACAATTTTAATGTTACCCTGGTTTATACAGGCCCGCTTTACCCTTTCAAGTTCATCTATCCGCCTGCTTGACAGAATGAGTAGTGCCCCTTCGGCAGATAATGCCAATGCCAATGCCTCCCCTATGCCAGATGATGCGCCGGTTATCCAAACAACCTTATTTTTAAAGTATTGCATAAATTGAAATGTATGATTGAAGATAGTGCAGTAATTATTGAGAGATCAAATATATACATTTCAAAAAAAAGGCCATTGTATTCAAAACTAACCCTCCGGCGAAGGATTGGCGCTTAAAGGCTGTTTTTGAAAACTATATAATAAGTACCCCAGGAAAGGTAAAATAAGCACGCTGCCGGCTAACAGGGCCAACCCCAATGCATTGATCGTTTTATCATTCGCCCCACTGTTGAATAATGAAAGGTTAATGCCATTTTTAATAATGATGAAATCAGGAAATTGACTGTACCCAATACTAAATAAGATCATTGTAACCTGGAAGCCTGCCAGCAAACGTATAATTTTAGTATGCCCCTGGTAAATGAATACCCATAATATTACCAGCGAAATCGCAGCAAGGGTCACCGCAGATAACCCAAACACATTTTCGAATATCCAATGTGTAAGAGGAATTCCTTCCACCCAGGCAGCGACAAAAACGAGTACACCGAAAATAACCGCGGCGATATTCATCATCCTTGTCTTTCTGATAAAACGCCTTCTGGAATTATCATCTTCCGCTTCACCAATTAAATAAATTGCTGCCAAAAAACCACTTAATGCCATCGTAAAAAAACCTACTGCAATACTAAACCAATGCAACCAGCTAAATATATATGCTGAAAGAAAAGTATCGGCATTGGTATCTATCCGCCCTGAAATAGCACTGGCCGCTATAACCCCCAGGAAAAAGGGTGTGATACAACTGGATAAAATGAAAATACGGTTATAGATGCGCTGCATATTATCTTTCACCGCATCATAGCTTCTGAAAACAAAAGCGGTGCCCCTGGCAATAATACCCATCAGCATAGCGAGCAAAGGGATATGCAGGTATAACGACATAGTAGTATAAATGCGGGGGTAGCCAACAAAAAGTATCACAATAGCAATTATAAGCCACATGTGGTTAGCTTCCCATATAGGGCCTATGGCATGATAAGATATTGTGCGGGTTTTATTCCTGTTGCGTTTTGAGGTAACAAGTTCAATGATGCCGGCGCCAAAGTCTGCACCGCCCAATAAGAAATACAACAGGATAGATAGAAAAAGGTATGTTATTACAACATATTGCATATCACCAATTTTTAAACTGCTTTAATTTTTCCGGGTATGTCATACAATACCGGCACCATTTTTATTTGACGGTGTAAAAGGAATATCACCACAAAACTCAAAGAAATATATACTGCTGTAAAAAGATAGAAAGTATAGCTTATGCCAGGCATAGGCGTAACTGCATCAACCGTACGCAAATAGCCATTTATTATCCAGGGCTGCCGCCCAACTTCTGTAACGGTCCAACCGGCTTCAATAGCTATAAAACCAGCAGGCACCGCGGCTACAAAAAATTTTAATAACCAGGTTGTTCCTAACCAGCTTCTCTTTTTCAATAAAGCAATAATGTACATTACCGATAACAGGAACATGCAAATACCAAGTATAACCATTATTTGAAAAGCATAATGTGTAACAGCAACAGGCGGTTGATCCGGTTCGGGAATGGCATCAAGGCCTTTTACTTCTTTATTAAAATCTTCATAAACCATAAAACTAAGCATGCCAGGCAATTCTATGCCGTAATTAACTTTTTTATTTTTAACATCCGGAAAACCTCCTATAAGTAAAGGCGCTGATTTTTGTGTGTGAAAGAGTGATTCCATCGCAGCGAGTTTTGCGGGCTGTGTTTTTGCAACAAATTTTGCTGACAGATCACCGGAGAATGGCTGCAATATTGCCGCAACAATACCAAACATCACTGCAATTTTGAAAGACTCGCCATGAAACGCTGTATTTTTCTTTTTCAATATCATAAAGGCATGTAGCCCCGCAACCGCAAAACCTGTAGCTGCAAACGCTGCAATTGACATATGCAACGCTTGTGAAAACCAGGCATTGTTAAACATCGCTTTTATCGGGTCAATATTTACGTATTGCCCGTTAATATAATCAAACCCTGCAGGGCTGTTCATCCAGGCATTGGCAGATACCACCAGTATGCCTGATAAAAAACCGCTTATACCAACAACTAATCCTGTAAACCAGTGAAACCATTTATTAAAACGGTCCCAGCCATAGAGAAAGAAACCGAGCGCGATCGCTTCAATAAAAAATGCAACACCTTCTAAAGAAAAAGGCATGCCAAAAATGGGCCCGGCGTGTTGCATAAATTTTGGCCATAACAAACCAAGTTCAAAAGAAAGAACGGTGCCGGATACGGCACCGGTAGCAAAAAATATAGCAACTCCTTTGCTCCATGCCTTTGTAATGTTTTTATAAACGTCTTTTTTGGTTTTCAGCCAGCGATAATGGGCCACTGCCATAAAAAATGGCATTACCATACCGATACAGGAAAATATAATGTGAAAGGCAAGCGACAATGCCATTTGTGAACGGGCGGCGAGAAAATCATCCATAAAAACGGTGTTAAAGGTTTTATATGGCATAGCAGATTGTTCAATAAAGAACAACCCAAAAAATTTCACGCCGCAAAATTACTATCAAAAAAAATGAATGAGGCTATTTACTTTAAAATAATTGGGATTTGTTAGAATAATAATTACTAGTGTCATGTCAACTGTAAAATGTCGCTTCCATTATTGCTGATTTCTTGATTTCGTTATTTTGAGATTTTATTTTACGTACAGTTTTCCAATAAAATCCCATCCCGCCGCGGCGGGACTAAATCCCAAAATCGTCAATTTATGCTTGACACCACACTAGTGAGGCCAATACATTTTTGGCACCCATCGTTCTGAAAGCGTGGCATCTTCGTTGCCACGCAAGCTTGTGCTTAATAACTTTAAGCAACGAATTGCTAACCACAAATTATAGCTCTTTTACCCGCACATTTCTAAACTGCACGATTGAACCGTGGCCTAAAAATCCGATATGGCCGGTTTGCCTTTTTAAACCTGGGTGCTGATTGCGGTCTATTGTGCCATTTTTACTAGCCTCATCAATATTGCCGTCAAGTATAACCGTGTTGTTAAGCGTAACTTTTATGTTGGGGCCGTAGGCAACTATTTCTTCATAGTTCCACTCACCAACCGGTTTCAGGTATCCTCTTTTCGCGGGTATAACACCATATACAGAGCCATGGTATTGATAAGGATGAAGATCTTTATACATATCGGCTTCATTATCCAGCACCTGTATTTCCATGCCCACATAAGCAGCGTCGCCTTCCAGCGGCGCTCTTATACCAATGCCGTTGTTTGCCCCGGGAGTCAATTGAAATTCAAATCTCAAAATAAAATTGCCGTACTCCTGTTTGGTAAACATATTTCCGGGATGTGCGTCAAGCGTATCTACATATATATTCCCGTCTCTTACCTTATAGCCTGCTTTATCGCCTGTAAAAAGGTCAAGGTTCGATCCATCGAATAGCACTTTAAATCCTTCCTGCTTTTCCTCGTTGCTTAGCGCAAATGGCTCCGACCCTGTTAATTCCTTTATATATAGGTTTCTATATGCTACGTAAGTGCCATGTGCCTGTAACTCTATTTGCTCTTTCGCAAAAATGGGTAAACTGCGGTCCCAATAATTTTCAAGTATTGTTTTATCGGTTACCAATATGCCGTTTAAATAAACAGTTACTTTATCGCCGCGCATTATTATATGAAAGCTGTTCCATTCGCCAATGGCATTATCAGCAAGCGCTAATGGCTTACTTTCATATTTCTGATTATTGTACAACCCGCCTGAGCCGACCTGCGCGCCAACGTTAACCCGAGAAGTGTCCCATATTTGTACTTGCGGGCTGCCTCGCAAATAAATTCCTGCATCACCATCTTTTGTTATTTTCCAGTCAACAAACATTTCAAAATCCCCGTATTGCTTTGTTGTACAAAGGTTTTCGCCGTCGCCGCTAAATACCAGTAAGCCATCTTTGGCAAACCAGCCCTTACGCATAATGCTGTCGGCCTTTTGTTGCTCGCGTGCAAGTGTATCAGCGTTCATTTTAGCCCGGTCAATAGGGTTAGCCACAAGCCCCTTCCATCCTGCAAGCCCTTTGCCATCAAACATGCTCACAAATCCATCACCCTGAGGCATTTCTGCAAGGTGTTTTTTTATAGCCTGCCTCTCGTAATCTGCATCTTTATCATTTAAGATACTCATTACTTTTATGAGAAGGCCTTTTACTATATCACCGTTAAACTCTTTGTGAGATAAAGCAATATCCATTACCGCATGCGCGGCCTCCTGTTGTATAGGTGCATAATCAACATAATCTCCCGCGAATATCAGCGCTAAAAAAGTCTGGCAATTAGCAGCCTCGTTCAATATTTCTTTTCGTTCATCATCGTTTTGTGCCAGGGCCATAGCATCTTTCAGCATGACAAGCTTTTGGTCAGCGGGAAAAACAGATGCATGAATAACAGCAATATAACCGTCCAGGGCTCTTTGCGTATATGCCCCGTTATCAAGCTGAGCAATATGCATCAACAATCTTGCTGCTTTGGCGCCAGTAGTTTTTGATAATGCTTCTATCGCAGCATTTTTTGTTTGAGCATCGCCATTTTCAAAAGCCTGCCGCAACTCATTAAATGCCTGTTTACTGCCTATCGCAGCGAGTACATCAAAATACAAAGCTTTTTTATCGCCCGCATTATTCATGGCAGTAACAATAACGGCAGTACGTTCAGCCGTATCCTGCATACCAGCCGAAGCCACGATAACAGCTTTCTGCAGGGGCTTTATATCAGCAGGTTTGGCAGCATTAAGCAACGGGTAAAGTGTTGAAAGGTCTTGCACTTTAACCACTGCATGCAATGCTTCAACAGCCGCCTCGTGTACTTTTATATCCGAGCTGTTAAGCTGTAC
>Ga0206922_1120_pt1 | contig 20422 bp, 9 predicted proteins | sample Alteio_BWOrgHeat_63_FD_152976 | JGI IMG/M metagenome (GOLD analysis project Ga0206922, IMG submission 152976) | Enriched cells from forest soil in Barre Woods Harvard Forest LTER site, Petersham, Massachusetts, United States -... | ecosystem: Environmental > Terrestrial > Soil > Temperate forest > O... | reverse complement strand
CCTGACCTTCGCGTCCAGGCAGTGTTTGGTTTGTGGTTGGCGGCTGGCTGTTGTCGGGCAGGGATTCGTATTGAGCGATTCCGGCTGGATTTGCATTGTTGAACAGGTTAAACATTTCAAAATACAGACTTAGCCGCCATCTCTCCCCGAATTTGAAGGCTTTCGAGACTCGCGTATCCAGATTGACGAACTTAGACACGCGATTGGAATTGCGAATGAAGTTCAAGTCCCGTCCACCATAGAGCCCGTCGCCATCGACATCCGGAGGGGCGTTCGAAAGAAGGGTATACGCAAATCCGGATTGCGCACGGAAGATCCCACTCAACTGGAAGCCGAGCGGTAAATCCCAGATGCCATGCGCTAGAAAGGTACTCGGAATGGAAAGATCGGACGGACCATAATCCAGGCCAGGGCCGTTGTAACGGGGCTGGACCTTGGGTATCCAGTTGCCATTACTGGCTAAGAATCCGCGCTGCGAATTGTTATCCCCGGAGACGGGATCAGTATAGGCAGGCACAGCCCCCACATAGCTGTCCGTGGGCACGCCAATGTAGGTCGCACCTCCATTGGTCTGCGCGTTGGAGTTGAGACTGGAGTTCAAAGCATCATCCCATTCCTTGGCATAGGTATAGGCGATGGATGCTTGAAAATGATGCGACATCCGCTTGGCCAGCTCGATCGTAAAGCCATCGAAGAATCCGCCCAGCCAGGGTCCATACCCGAGAACGCGTTGCGTGCCCGTCGTATACTCCGTTGACTCGCCCACTTCTCGGGACTCAAACGCCAGGTTCGTCACCCGCACCCCAAGAATGTGGTTGATATTGCGATGATAGTAATCCGCCGTGATGGTCATCGACGATGTAAGCTCCCGCTGAATGCCGACATGAATCGCGGTCGAGTACGGCGTCTTGAAACCCGGATCCACAGTTACCGGCACCGTATATTGAGCGAAGGCATCGTGGATCGACAGATTCCCAAAAGGATCCCATGTGAAATAGCCGCTCGGCTGACCAACTGCCGCCGCAGCTGCGGCCAGGAACTGATCCGATGAGAGGCTACTGACCGTGCTGACATTGCTTTCGTTCACTACCGTGTTCGGTGCAACACCTGTAGCGAGGTTCAGATGGTCAATGCCGTACAACGGAGTGCCACTGTCGTTACAGGCCAGATGCGCTGCCGCAATCTCCGCATCCGTCATGGAGTTGGCTACGCAAGGGACATTGCGACCGATGCTGTTGAAGTAGCTGGTAATGGTGCTGGGATTCCCGTAGAAGAGTCGGGGGAAGGACATATATTTCTGACTGGTGACAGTCGCGCCGCCGAAGCCAGGAATATCGCGCGCAATGCCCAGGCGGAAGTGATCGTAGAAGATACCATAGCTGGCGTGGAGTACCGTCTTGGGTAGAAATGTCCATGCCAGGCCGATGCGCGGGGAAACATCGCCCCTGCTCGGGAAGCGAGAATCGTAATCCCAACGCACACCAAGGTTCAGGGTGAGGCCGCTAGTGACTTTCCAGTCGTCTTGCGCAAAGATGCCGTTGTAGTAGTTCCGCAACCGAATCTGATTGGCAGCCGCGTCTCCGCCCTGCTCGCTCAGATAGTACACCCCGGAATTCGTGGGGCCGAACTGAGCCAGATCGCTCTCCGTGCTGAAAAGCTGGTTGAATAGCGCATTCGATTCGGTACCGTCCACGTGCGTATGTTGCAAGTCCCAGCCAATTTTGGGGTCATGCCGTCCGATATGTTTCGTGACGTTTGAACCGAAGGAGAGATACCGTTGCGAAATCTCAAGCGGCGAATAACCGGCACCGTAAGAAACCTGCCCCTGATCACCGAAGAGATCGCCGGTGTCCAGCCCGGAGAAGAGGTTATCCAAAGTATTCGCGATGCCGGCCTCCGGATGTGCCGCACTCTCCAAGCTCGGCTCGCCACGGTATTGCGCATACGAGGTAAGCAACACTGGATTGGATTTGGAACCAATCAGCCATGCATCCGATCCGCCAATCATAAGGTAACGCTGACCGATGTTACCGCGCGTGGAGGGAAGATTGGTCGTTGCGGCTAGAGGCAGATAGTCCCCAATATGGTTGTTCGTGTAATTGACCTGCTCACTCAGTTGATGCGAGCCGAACTGCTCGTCAAGCCGTGCCCGAAAGCGAGTATCGTTGGTGGTCGAGTGCTTGTCGTAAGCGGCCTCAGAAGCGCGCAGGCTGTCCGGCAGGCCCTCGGGGTAAACAAAGTTCAACTGGCGCGTCTCCGAAATACGCTCCGCGGCGCCGAAGAAAAACAGCTTATCCTTCAAAATGTGGCCGCCCACCTGCGCTGCGGGATCCCAGCGGAGAAGAAACGGGGGACTTGAGAGAGAGTTATCTGAAGAGTCAAGCTTGTAGTTACGGTGGAAGAACGAGACGAGACCGTGCCAGTCGTTCGATCCGCTGCGGCTAACGACATTGATCACACCGCCCGAGGAGTGCCCGAATTCCGCCTTATAGGAAGATGTAAGTACCTGAAATTCAAGAATCGCGTCTTGGTTGAACTGAGTAGCCGCTCCTCCATTCAGGTAGTCGTCGTTTGGCATACCATCTATCAGAAAGTCCGCATTGCCACCGCGCTCGCCCAGAATCGGTGTCGAAGCATCGCTGCCGCTATCCGCCTGGCGATTGACAGCTACGCCCGGCACCAACTGCATGAGATCAAGATAATTGCGCCCGTTGATCGGCATGTCTTCGATTTGCCGCGGCGTGATGGTACCGCCGGTAGAAGACGTCGTCGTTTCAAGCAATGGAGTACTGGCCGAGACGGAAACTTCGGTTGTTGTCGACGCCACCGTCATCTTGATTGTCGGTGTCAGAGGTTGATTCACCAGCAGTTCGGCTGACTGGATATCCTGAGTAGCAAAACCGGGAGCATTTACCACGATTCGGTAAAAGCCTGGAGCCAAGCCCTTCACCAGGAATTCTCCGGTGCTATCGGTGTGCGTCTCGCGCGTAGTGCCCAGAGCCTTGGCGGTGATCGTAATCGTAGCGTTTGTGACCGCCCGGTCAGCGACGTCGACAACATGGCCGTCAATCGAAGAGGCTACCTGCCCGACGGCACAGCTGCAGAAGAGCAATACGCCGCCCAACGCTATCAGTCTGCCTGTTGCGGAGTTCAAGGGAGAGAAACGTCCAGCAGAAACACCGGTCATAAGTGCACCCCATACACTTCATAAAATTGTGAGATTTAGCGGCGAGACACGTGTGAAACGTATGTTTCGAACGAGTAACAGGTGAGGTCAGTATGAGACACGATCAACATGAAAGCAAGATAAAACCTCCTTCATGCTGAGGATTTATATCCCGCGCAGGCGCATCATATGTTGCGCGCACACCGGCTATCGGCTGTCTGCATTTTCATACACGGCCGCGGCTATCTCCCCAAGCACGTTGCCTGCCTTCAGCAGACTGGCCGCTGGTTTCTCACTGTGTCCCTCGTAGAGATTCAGATAGGCCGCAAACGCGAGCGTCTGCCCCTTAGCGGTTACGATGTACCCGGCCAACCCCTTGCCGCTGATGAAGAGACCATGATTCAGCTGGTCCTCCATGCCGTAGGTGCCGGTCTTGGCAAAGACGTGGCCGGCCGCTGGAGAATCCTTCTGAATCATCACCAGCGTTCCATCTTTGCCCAGCACTGGAAGCGCCGCGCGAAACTGCGGAGCCCAGCTCTGCTGATTGAGGAACGTCAGATAGTGCACCATAAAGTCCGGCGTGAAGTACGCATTGGCTCCCGCGCCGTCCGACTGCATCGCCGATGCAACGTCGAGACCTGCCGCAGTGAGCATCTCGCGCTCGGCACCAAACCCGGCTGATACTGGATCTTTCTTTCCTTCGCCCTTTGGCTGGGCTCCGTAGGTACCAATCAGGTAGGGCGCCGCCATGGCAGCATGGAGATTCTGGCTCACTTTAAGCGTGACCTTCGCCTCCTCGGTAAGGGGCGCCGAAGTGTGGACGGCAACCACGTTGGATTCGGTATAGGAAGGCTTCATCGCAGAGAAATCAACCGGTGCCGAAGATCCCTTCTTCGAGATGCTTACCCCATTCGTCGTCAGCACCTCTGTAAAGACGGTCTGCGCAAAGATGGATGGTGATGCGACGTGATAGACCGTAAGGGTTTCGGCCATGCCCAACGGCACCGTCCCGGTAACAGTGACAACCTGGGTTCCATCCGGCTGCGCCTTGTCTTCAAAGTTGAGATCGAACGGCCCATCCTTCGCGACAGTCTTTGCCTTGTTTACAAATTGAGCGTAGCGCGTAATCGGCGAGAAGACTAGATTTGGAGCCGCGTCCACGCTCGCACCCGGGGTTGCCTTCGCGTCGATTACATTGTCGTTCACGCAGATCGGGGAGATGATGATTCCCGTGCCGCCTTCGTGCTCACCTTCAGGAAATAACGAGATATCGACGAGCACGCGGCCCTCTATCCGATGGATCCCACGCGCCGCGACCTGATGGGCCAGATCGTCGATCGCAGCCAGCGGGTTCCCCTCGACAACAGCAGCTCCTGGCCCGGGGGCGTACGAATGATCTTCATCCTTGAAGGCCAGTGTTCCGTCGGACTGCAGTCTTCCGGAGAGGTTCGGATCGCCGCTCGCAACAAGTACGAGATCGCCCTTCAGTGTTCCTTTCGAGTCGATGGATCCAACGGAATAGACCTTCGTCTTGAAGCGAAAATCCGGGCCCAGCAGCTTCATCAACGTGCCTTCCGATAGCAATTTGGTGGTCGAGCCAGGAACAAAAAACTGCTGTTCGTTTAAGGCGTATATTACCTTCCTGGTATCGAGAGAATAAAACTCCATCCCAAAGCGCGAGTGCGAATACTCCGGACGCGAGACGATCGCAGCGATCCTCGCTGCAAGCACAGGGCTCGTCTGGCCGCTTGCTACATCAAGGCATCCGCCTGTCAGCGAAACGATAACGGCTAGCATCCGGATACCGGTGCGAAAACACATCGTCATAGTCCTGGCTCCAATTGGTCGTGTTATCGATTCTCGCCTGCTCTGTTTACTACGTCGCAGCGCCAACTGCGACAGTCGCGTGACCGGCCCATTCTTCGCGCCTCACTGTGCGCCTCTCGATCTCCGCGATGTTCACGCGGAAACCGATCCCCGGTTCTTGCGGCACCTTGATCGTTCCCTGCGCGCTAACTTCCACAGCAGGCTCGATGATGTCCTCAACCCAATACCGTTTACTCGCTGAGACATCTCCGGGCAGTGTAAATCCAAGCAACGACGACATCGCGATGTTATGTGCCCGCCCGACGCCCGATTCCAGCATTCCGCCACACCATACTGGAATGCCGTTTTGCAGACAGAATGCCTGGATACGCTTCGCCTCGCTGTGTCCGCCTACGCGGCCAAGTTTGATGTTGATCACGCGGCATGCGCCTAGCGCGACCGCAGCCTCGGCATCCCGCAAGCCGTGAATACATTCGTCGAGGCAGATCGCCGTTTTCAACTGTGGCTGCAGCAGTGAATGCTGGTAAATGTCGTTCCACGGCAGCGGTTGCTCGATATAGCTCAGGTTGAACTCATCCAGCTGCTTCAATAAATCAGCATCCTGCAGCCGGTATGCCGAGTTACCGTCGACGGTGAGGTCGATCTCGGGATACTGCTTACGCACCGCGGCAACGACAGCAACGTCTTTACCCGGTCTGATCTTCAATTTGACCCTGTGATACCCGGCAGCCAGCTCCTTCGCTACAATCTCCAGCAGTTTGCTTGTGTCGGACTGGATGCCGAGAGAAACACCACTGACGATCTCATCGCGCGTTCCTCCGAGCGAACGGCTCAGGCTCAATCCCTGCGAGCGGGCAAAGGCATCCCACACAGCACACTCGATTGCCGCCTTAGCCATCTCCTGGCCACGAACCGGCTCCATTAGCGCGGCCAGGTCCTCCGGCGATGCAATCTCCACGTCCAGCACAAGCGGACTCAAGTAGCTGCGCAACATCATCCACGCTGTGTCGATCGTCTCAGCGTTGTAGAACGGACCCTCCATCGCGGTCAGTTCTGCCCAACCCGTGCCCACGTCGGTATGCACTTCAAGTAGGGCCACCCTGCGATCCTGCGTGACACCAAAGCTGGTTTCAAACGGCGCCATAAGACGCATACTTAATTCCCGAGCGACAACGGCTTCAACTTTCATTCGATCTCCAGACTGCTCTTAACGCTTTTCCAGAATGTAGCTCGCATCATCTCCACTCCGCACAAGACCTGTAATCACATACTGCTCGTTCAACAGCGTCGACAGCTGCTCTCGCAGTGTGGTCTGTCCGGATAGCCGCTCTGCAATCGGCAGTTCGGGTGAGGCTGAAGGGATGCGCACAAACTCTGCCCCGGAATGAACCTCAACCACATTCTCATCCAGAGCGCGTATAACTCGTGGGCTTGAGAGATTCCATTCGATCAGCAGGCGATCGGTCGGCATTCCGCCATGCAATGGGCTGCTGGTTCTCCCGTAGAGGTTAGGAATATACCTGACACCGATTCCGCCGAGTTTCACAGTGTTGAAATAGGCATTTCTGATCTGCAGCGGATCGAAAGTCCACATGATCTGATCGATTCCGCGCCGCAACGCATCCGCGCGCTGAGCGAGCTTTATCAGCATCCCCAGGCCGCGATTCTGATACTCAGGTACAACAGCCACCATGTGCGAATGGAAGTGCCCGTGTCCGTCTTCCAATGCACCGAAAGACAGAGCGAACCCCACCATGCGCTCACCATCCAAGGCCCCAATTGCCTGGCCGCCAAAGTTGCGCGCGACTGAAAAGATGGCGGCGGGAACGATGTCGCGCTCTCTGAATCCCCATGTCTCCACTTGCACCTGCTCTGCCTTCTGAAAATCAGCGATACCTTCCAGAGCCCGAATCTCAAGCTCCTGAACAGGTCGAAGATGCGCGGTGATTAACATACCAACCTTTGGTCCGTGCAAAACTGCAACATTTGTTGCTATCACTTCGAAAACGCGGCTTATATAGATAGAAATAGAACAAATGCAAACATTGAGTCAAACATTCTTTTCTCTTTAATTGCTGCCTGCTAACGAATCCTGCAACATTTGATGTTACCTAAGTCTTAATATATATCCGATACTGCCACTAACTCCTTGGGATCACTAGCGCGCAAGTTACTGCAACGCATCGGGCAAACTTAACCCGCGCCCCTGGCCGTAGATGATCTGACCGGATTTGGCTCCCGTGTGCTTTGCGTCGTCAACGACAACGACGCCGTTCACGAGCACATAGGGAATTCCGTCCGGATAAGAGACGGGGTGCTCGTAAGTAGAGGTGTCCTGAATTTTGTCATAGTCGAAGATCGTCACGTCCGCCTTCGCTCCCTCGCGTATGACGCCTCGATCCGAGAAGCGCAGCCTTGCCGCCGGCCATGCCGTCATCTTTCTCACGGCATCTTCCAGCGTCAGCGTGTGTGTTTCGCGTACATAGTGCGCAATCACGCGCGGAAAGTTGCCGTACGCGCGAGGATGATTCAGGTCGGCTGGCTGTCCAGCTGCCTCGCTTGAACCGGAGTCGCTGCCGATGCTGGTCCAGTTGAACTTCAGCGCCGTCTCTATATCCGCTTCGCTCATCATGTGATAGACAGCGAGCACGCGCGACTGACCCTGCTCGACAAGATCAAAGGCTGCGTCCGCCGGAGACTTCCCCATCTCCCTGGCGATCGCGGTCATCGTCTTCCCTTCGTACTTTTTGTTGGCCGGATTCGCGGCATCCACGAGGACAATCCCATCCCAACCACCAGCCGCTTCGATGATGTTCCACCAGCCAGGCGAACCTGTTTGCTGTTCATGCTCCAGCCTTTCGCGGATCGCCGGATCCTTCAGGCGTTTCAACAGAACTGCTTCGCCACCATCAAAGGCCCACGATGGAATGGTGGCCTCTAGGCCAGTGCCGCCCGCCGTGTAGACGTAGAGATTGCCTGCAATCTCGTCTCCGCGAGCACGCGCGGCTGCGACGTGTTCGCCGATCAGCGCCATCGATTTGTTCCAGTCCGGCTGATACGCGACTTTCAGATGAAAGATCTCGCCTGGCAGATGCCCTTCCTCTGAGATACGGATCAACTCGTCGACGGACTGCACCACTTCCTTGCCCTCGCCGCGCATATGGCTCGCATAGAGTCCGCCATATGCGCCGGCGACTTTCGCCATCGCGATCAGCTCATCCGTTTTGGCATAGCTCGACGGGGGATAGATCAGCGCAGTTGTCATGCCCATCGCGCCCTGCTGCATCGCAGTCGCCATCAGTTGCTTCATGCGCTTCAGCTCGTCAGGTGTGGGTTGTCGGTCAGCTTCACCCACCACAGCAACGCGGGCCTGCGTCTCGCTGTAGTAGCAACCAAAGTTCATACTTATGCCTTGTTTCGCCAACTTGTCGAAATACTCGCCAATCTTGTCGGCATCGACTGGCGTACCGCCCTCGCCGGCGATCGCCGTCGTCACCCCTTCGCGCAACTTGTTTTCGGCAAGACCGTTCTTCAATAGAACCTCGGCCGACTGGTCCATCACATCAATCCAACCCGGGGAGATATACAGGCCCTTAGCATCGATCTCACGCTTGCCTTTACCTTCTATCTTGCCTATCTTGACAAAACGTCCCCCCGCGATTCCAACGTCCGCGGCGATCCACGGGCTACCTGTCCCGTCAAGAATGCGTCCATGACGGATTACTACGTCGTACAACGGCTCGGCTGGTGCCTGTCCTTGCGTATAGGATCCGCAGCTAACCAGGACAGCGAGAGCTACGGTAACGAAGCTGCTTTTATTAGCCATGTGTCTCTCTCCAATTTCAGATAAGCATTCGCTGAGAAACGCCGTGCGTGAAACCAAATGATCGCGCATCCCGTCCTGGTGTAGGGCCATACGCCGGAGCTCTTTAGCCAATCGAAGACATAGTTACTTTGCTTCGAGGTGCAATTTCAGAAAATCGGCAGTCGCTTCATAGGACCGGATAAAGTCCTTCCACAGCAAAAAGTCATGGATTTCATCCGGATACACAATCTGTTCGAATGGCACCTGCTGGGCTCGCAGCTTCTGCACTAGGCTCACCATCTGGCTGAAAGGAACATTGCGGTCATCGTCTCCCTGAATCAGCAGAACCGGAGATTTCCACTTTGCGATCGAAGCATTCGGCGAAGAAGAGAATGCGAGTTTTTTGGCCTCCTGCAGGTCGGGCGCAGACCCCGCTCCTTCCTCCCAGGAAGGCAGGAAGTCGGACCAGTCATGGACGCCGTGATAGTCCACGCCCGCCGCAAATATGTCGGAGTTACGCGCCAGACCCAGCGCGGTCAGAAAGCCTCCGTAGGAACCACCCCAAAGACCAATGCGTTTTGGATCGACAGTCGGCAGGCTTTGCAGATACTTCGCCCCTGCAAGCACATCGTTATACTCCGCCGCTCCACGCCAACAGCTGTTCGGCGCCTCGCGAAAATCGCGTCCATACATGATGCCGAGGCGGTAATTGACTGACAGGACCGTGAAGCCAAGACTCGCTAGGTACTGGTTCTCGGCGTAGGCATTGCTGTAATAGTCCATGTAATGGAAGCCGAGCAACATTTGCCGCGGCGGTCCCCCGTGGGTGAAGATCAGACCGGGCCCCGGCTTGCTCTGCCCCTTCGGTACAAAGAGCTGTCCATGTATCATGAGCCCGTCTTCCGCCTTGAAGACCACCTGCTTTGGCTCTACAAGCTGGGCTGACGGGAAATCCTTAGGCAGTGCGTCCTTCGTGATCAACTCCCGCGCATGATTCGCGAGGCGATACACCAGTCCCGGGGTCCTCGCGGTCGAGCCGAGGCAAACAACCGACTTGCCATCGGCCGTAGCTACCGGAGACCACTCGATCGTTTCATCCAGAGCAAGCGCTTCAGGAGCCGCGCCGCCAGCCGCCGATACCTTCCAGATATGGCGCCTATCAACATCCTCTGCGTTCGAAGATAGCAACACCGAGCGCTTATCCGCACTCAACGAGGCCTCTTCTACATCGTAGGCGCCGGGCGTCAGTAACGTGGCCTGCCCGCCGGATGAGTGGATCGAATAAAGATGATTTCGCCCGTCCTTCTCGGAGCTGAAGACAATCTTTTCATCAGCCGCATATAGCAGCTGGCCTGGCCCGAATGGCGGCAGAGAATCTCGCGGGGCCGTGCCACTTTTCCAGATCGCCGTTGCAGCGTAGGTATGGGCATCGGCTACCCATAGACTCCAAGGCGTAACAGGCTGCGGAATGATGGGCCGTTTCTCCTCCGCCCCGCCCACGCGCAGGAAGGCGATGTGGGCTCCGTCCGGCGACCATTGCGGCGAGATGTCGCGGTCTGTTGAGGGTGCGATGTAGTGTACTGCCTGCAATACGCCATCCGAGAGATCCAGTATCACCGTCAGAGAATGATCGTGGCGGCCGACTGTTGCCACCATGTGCGCTCCGTCCGGTGACCAACGCGCTGAATCGACACTGCTGCGGATATCGGTGAGTTGCTTTGCAGTAGCAGGAGCCTTTGTCGAATCGGTCGATGCAATCCACAGCTCATGCTTGGCTTCCCATACGACCCATTTGTCATCCGATGAAATCTGAATATCTTCACAGCCTTCCGCCTCGCAACCCATCTCCCCAAGAAGTCGAGGCTCGCCTCCATCGACAGCTTCGATCCACACTTCCTGTTTGGGCTGCTTCGCATCTCCCAGTGGATTGGCGCTGCGGGCTTCGCCATTGATCTCGGTACCGCGAGCAAAGACGATGTTCTTCCCGTCCGGCGTAAGCCTCAGCGAAGCGATCGGCTGGCCTGTGTCTCCCTTATAATGCGTTACCTGCTTCGGCACAAACTCCGGTCCGTCAGCAATCCAGACGTTCTGCGCACCGCGCTGTGCAAAAACCCATGCGATCCTCGACCCTTGAGGTGCCGCCGTAAGCTGAGTTGGAAAGGGCGCGCCAAGAATCTCCTCAATGGTGAACGACTGCGCCTGGACAGGGGGCGTCATCGCTGCGCTTCCACCAAGCACAACCATCCATACACAGCAATGGAAAGCGCGATTGCATCTCATCATCAAGCGTCCCATGGAAAATCCTTTGATCTCACGAGCGATCATAGCGTTTTCACCTCTTGGCTGAACTGAGCTGAGGTGGGGCCCTTTCATCAGGAAGAGCCACACTATCACCCGTCCAATGCTGCCACAATGACACAGCCTCAGTACTGCAGGCTCAGGTGCAGCAGGTGCCAATGCAGCAGGAACCATGAGAACGATACAGCGCTGAGGGCAATGGCAATATTCCCGCAATGCGTCAGCCACCATTCTCCCGGAGCACGCCAGCCCTTGATCACTGCATAGAGCACTACCAGCGTACCCAGCGTCCCGAGCCAGCCAACCAGTTGTACGAGACGCAATGTCAAGTCGAAGCTCGAATCGAAGAGTGGGCTTCCGTTAGACGAAATCAGGATAACCGCCCAGCAAATCACGTAAATTAGGTCTACTGCGGCAACCAGACGAATTGCTGTCCGCAGCCTGCTCTGGCCTGGGTCAAGAGAAAGCGGATGCCGGTAGTGCTTCCGAATCCACGCCGAGACGGGCCAGAAGATAAGGGTGAACAGACACACAACCGAAAAGAAAATCATGAGAAAGAAATTAAATCCCTTGCTGTCGATAAACGATATCTTCGTCCACACCATGAAGGGATAGTCCATCGCGAGCACCATGCGCCCATCGCTGTCCTTGGTGAAGCCGAGCAGATCCTGCCCGTTCTTCTCGCGATAGACCATTGGCCCAATCTCTTCCCACGTCTTCGGCACCTGGTTATCGCTCTTCAGGCCATCCACAATCACCGTGCCATCTTTCCCCGGCGTTACTTGAAAGTTCTCGAGAAAGGCGATGAAGCTGAGAATGTTCGTGACCGGCCGTCGACTGGTGATGTATTCGCCCGTAACCGCTTTCGCATCCTGATCGGCGCTCGCCGGCTTCATTGCCGCAGGCACCGCATACGGCAGGTAGCGATTGAGAAATGCGTTGAACAGCGACCCACGTGAGTTCGCCTCGCCTCGCCCCGCGCTGTTGTATGAGACGAAGAATCCGATGTTCGCGTCCTGAATGAGATGCAGGTCGCTGTGGAAATACTGCGTATCGCCGCCATGACCGATGATGCGATGTCCATTGCGCGTCTCTTCATAGAACCCGAGCGCCATGCCCGGGAGCGCAGGGTTCACTCCAAATTGCCTGGAGTGCATGAGCGCCACCGTCTCCGGCTTCAGGATGTGCACCCCATTCCATTCGCCGTTCTGCAGATGCGCCAGCATGAAATGCGAGATGTCGACCGCTGAAGTCGCAGAGCTGCCCGCCGGCTCGGCGCGAATGATCTCGTAGGGTTTCGGCTGGTCAGTTCCCAGCTGATACCCATTCGACATCATCGGCAGCAGTTGCGGGGCAAGGGGCTGCCGGAAGCTGGTATGCGTCATTTGAAGCGGGCCAAAGACGTTCTTGTCGACATAGTCGTCAAACGGCATCCCGGAGACGCGCTCCACGATATAGCCCGCCAGCGTTGCACCATAGTTCGAGTAGGCAGGCGTCGTTCCCGGCGGATAGACACGCTTAGGCATGTGTGTCTTGAGGAAGTCCCCGATTGAGATAGGCTGCGAGCCCTTGGTGACGATCAGATCCTTGATCGCCTCTTCCATGCCCGGTGTATGCGTCATCAGGTTGCGCATCGTAATCGGCTTGGGATAGGTCGCGGGAACCTTGAAGTCGAGATAGTCGTTGACGTCGCGGTCGAGGTCGATCTTGCCCTGCTCCACCAGTTGCATCACCGCGGTCCAGGTAAAGAGCTTCGAGACGGACCCCGGACGGAAGAGCGTGCCATCCGGCGTCACCGGCGTTCTCTTGTCGACGTCGGCGTAGCCATAGCCCTTCTGGAAGACCACGCTGCCATCCTTCACCACGATCACGACCGCGCCGGCGATATTCTCCCGCCGCAGTTGCTGCGGAACAAGACCATCCATGAACGCAGCCAGGTCGTCCGGGGTCAGCGCGTGCGTGTCCGGCCACGCTGCTGGAGCCGCACTCACCGGCACTTTCACCGCCGGGCCAGCGGGCCTCACCGGAGCGGGCCCCTGCGCGCGCGTAAGTCCGCAGCAAAAGATTGCCATAGCTGCTATCGCAATCCACATTTTATTGTTACGAAAACCAACGATCATCTGTATCATCCTGCCTTTTACTCTCGAATTGTGGTGCCGTTTTGTGGTGACGAGGTCCCGGTCCTGACCTCATCGAGAAACTTAGCGACCTCCCGATTCACCAGCTCCGAGCGGTCGACCTGTACATAGTGCGTGCTGCCATTGGCTATAATTCGCCGGCTACGTGTGGAGAGCTTCTTCAGGTCTTCCTGCATGCCGTTCCAGTCTGCCGACATCTCTCGACCAAGCTTTTCCGGCAGTCCCGCCATTGCGCGGTCGGGGTCTTGCGAGAAGATCAGAATCGGCATGTTGCCAAAGGGCCCTGTGTGCAGAGCTTCATCCCCGGATGCCGGCACTGCCGCATTCTCGCGCTTGAACGCGGTGAACTGCGACGGATGGCAGGAATCCGCTTTGATCCAAGCCGCGTAGGCTTCGAAGCCTGGCTGCACCTCGTTGCATTGTCCCATCAATCGCAGCAACCCCACGGCATCCGCAACTTTTACGAATTTCATCTCGAGGAGATACTTGTTCATCTCCCTGTCGAGTTCCTTGGGAAAACGGAGATCCTGGCGAGGTGTCGATCCATCGATGAAGACAATACCAGCAACGTCCTCTGGATGACGGGCCGCATAAGCGCGCATATGAATGCCAGCGATCGAGTGCCCCATCAGGATGAAGGGTTTGGCAATTGCGGCCTGAGTCACAAGTCCATACAACTCCCTGGAGATTGCATCCGAATCGCGGATACCGGGGCGTGCCTCACTCCATCCAAAGCCGGCGCGATCATAAGAGCAGACGCGAGTCAGTTTCGACAACTCCGGCTGATTCTTGCCCCAAATCAACAAATCGTCGCCCAAACCCGTCTCAAGCAGAATCGTGGGCGATCCGTCTCCAGTGCAATAGAGATGCATCTTGCGTCCATCAACTTCATACAGTTTGCCCGGCACGCCAACTGCAGCAAGCTCACGGTGGATTGTCCAGGCATTCCAGATAGCCCCGGCACCCGCAAACACAAGGCAAAGGATCACCAGTACAAGCAGCCCCCGTGTCGTGAATCTCACGATGCGGGCGCGGACGCCTTTGGATGATTCAACCATCAAGAGCTCTCAACCCCCCGACACGCAAATACAATCTAAAACTCGATGCGCAATGCAACCTGTCCCTGGCGCCCAGGTAGATGTTGCGATACGGTTCCAAACTCCGCGCCCGTCGACTGCTGCACCTGCACCGCTGCTGGGTTAGCGCTGTTGAACAGGTCGAAGAGCTCAAAGATCGGTTCAACCTTGAACCGTTCACCGATGGCAAAGGTGCGGGAGATACGCAGGTCCTGGTTGAGATAATGAGGCGACACGAACTGGTTGCGGCCCGTCTTCAGATCGCGTGGACCGTAGTTACCGTTGCCATCCTGATCCACTGGCGCCACAGCAGTCGCGGTATAACGAAAGCCGCTCTGCACGCGGAAAATACCGCTGAACTGCAGCTTGAAGGGAGCTTGCGCCATACCGTGCAGTTGCAACGTATGCCTCAACGCGAAGTCCGACGGACCCTCATCCAACTTGGCTCCGTCATAGTTGATGCCGGATCTTGGCACATAATCGCCGGTCTGCGAGTCAACAAACGATGAACTCGCATTGGTCTGGCCCGTGACGGGATCCGTCACCGTAGTCGTCGTACCGCGGAAGCTGTCCGTCGGATAACAGACTCCCGTCGGCCCTTGTCCGAGAGTCGAACACATCGCGTCATCGTCTTCCGAAGCCCATGCGTAGCTACCACCCGCTGTGAAGTGATGGCTGTATCGTTTTTCGAACGACAGAATCGCAGCGTTATACTTGCCCGAATACCAGGGACCATAGCCATTCACAAACGGGCCCGAAAAGCCGTTGACTCGGGCGTCGAAAGGCAGGTTCGTCTGGCGAGTTCCCAGAAGATGCTCGATGTCCTTGTGATAGAGATCGAGCGCAACCACAAAGTCCTGTGTGAACTGCCGCTGGATGCCAATCGTCGAACCACGTGTGTACGGCGTAGAGAAGGACGGATCGATTGTAACCGGATAGGCTCCTGCAGGATTGATCAGGTATGACAACGCCCCATAGGGCCCCCAGAAGAGGAAGCCTGCTGGCTCGCCGATAGCAGCAGCGGCAGCGGTTAGATACGTCGCCGGATCAAGGCCGGAGAGCGACTGCACATTGGCCTGAGTCACAACACTGTTTGCCGGAATTGGGGCATGGTCACCTGCCACCACGTTGTTCAGGTGATCTACGCCATAGATCGGACCGCTGAAGTAAGGGCAGGTCGCGTTTGACGCAGCGAGCTGCGCATCGGTCTCCGTCTGAGAAAGGCATAGTCCGAACAATGCGGGCGCGATAGTCGGAACTCCGTAGAAGAGGCGCGGATACGACAGCGGCTGGATCGTCCGGAGATTCGCTCCGCCAAAGCCAGGAATGTCCCGTGCCAGGCCGAGCCGGAAGTGGTCGTAGTAGAGGCCGAAGCTGCCGCGTACTACCGTCTTGTCGTTTACAGACCACGAAAAGCCGACGCGAGGAGAGAAATTTGTCTTGCTTTTGAACTGCGAATCGTAATCCCAGCGCAGTCCGGCATTGACCGTCAGGCTCGGCAGCAGCTTGTAATCATCCTGCATGTAAGCGCCGCTGTAGTTGTTCCGCAGCTGGATATCGTTGTCGCCGGGCGTCGCGCCACCAATCGTGTACAGCAGGAAGAATCCGGAATCGATAGGCCCATAAGTGGCATAGTCGTCCACCGTAGCAAACAACTGGCTTTGTTGGACATTCTGCTCAGCACCATCCACCTGCGTTCGCAGATAGTCGTATCCAAACTTGAAGGTGTTTTTCTTCCACAGCTTGCTCATATTGAAGCCGGCATTGCCATACCGCTGCTGCAGGATTCCCTGCGTCGTCAATGAGCCATACTCGATCTGTCCCAGATCGCCAAAGATGCCACCGGTGTCGTACCCGCTGAAAATATTGAAGAGCGTGTCCGGCCCCGCCTCCGGATGCGCCGGCCCGGTTGAAGAAGGCTCGCTCCTGAATTGCGCATACATGCTCAGAACTAAGGGATTGTCCTTGTTGCCCAGCAGAACCGTGTCGGTCCCGCCGATCATAAGCGCCCTGGCTCCGCTGTTCTTGCGCGTCGAAGGCAACGCAGTCGAGGCAGAGAGCGGGTTGAAGTTGCCGATGTGAACATTTGTGTAGTTGACCTCTTCAGACAGTGCGTGCTTGCCCAGGTGCTCAGTCAGCTTGGCAAAGACGCGCGTCTCGTTGTCCGTCGCCGGCGTGTCGTACGTGTTCTCGCTTGCCGCAACCACATCCGGCGTGCCGGGCGGAAACACGAAGTTCAACTGCTGGTTCTGCTTAATACGTTCCGCAGAAGCGAACCAGAACATCTTGTAGGGGATCAATGTGCCACCCAGCGCAGCATCGTAATCCCAGCGCTGTAGGAAAGGCGTGGGCGTGCCCGGAATGTCCGAGGAGTCAAAGGCATTGTTGCGCAGAAAGACAGAAGCAAGCCCGTGCAGATCCCTGCCGCCGGTCCGGGTAATCACGTTGACGACGCCACCCGAGGCGTGTCCGAACTCTGCCTTGTACCCCGAGGTCACCACCTCAAATTCGGAGATGGTGTCCTGATTAAACTGCGCAGAAGGACCGCCCGTTAACTGGTTCGTATTACCCAGACCGTCGATCAGGTAGCCCGTGTTATTGCCACGCTCGCCCAGCACCGAAACAGAAGTGTCTGAGCCTGGATCGTCCTGGTGGTTGACGTTCACGCCGGGAACCATCTGTAGCAGATCCAGGTAGTCCCGTCCGTTCAGCGGAATGTCGTGAATCTGCTCCGGCGTAATCGTCATCCCCGTGGCCGGCGTGGTCGTATCGATGAGGGGGACTTCGGCCGAGACCTCCACGTTTTCGGCGGCGTTGCCAACCTTCAGCGAGATATCAAGCGTCGCTGTATGATCCAGCGTAAGCGTGAGGTTGGGCAGCACTTCGGTGCTAAAGCCCGTGCTGCTGATCGTCATGCGATAGGAACCGGCGGCCAGTGCGTCCAGGTGGTACGCCCCACGGGCATCAGTGACCGTAGACCGAGCCGCGACCACGTCCTTGCCTTCGACCTTTACGATTGCGCCTACAATTGCTGCCTTGCTCGGATCGGTCACAACGCCCGCGATGTTGGCGGTCGTCTGCGCCGGTGAGAGCAATGGTGTGGTTGCAAGCACTCCTCCAACCAGCAGGCTGGTCATCCAGAAATGACTCTTTGCGGAACAGAAACTCCTGGTCAAAACAATCCACGGGATGATGGACATAGGTTCCTCCAAACAGTTTTGCGAAAGTCTGACTGAGCGCCTGACTTGGAGACGCACTTATGGTTATGATCAGCGGGGGCCTGGTGGCGAGTTAACGAAACAAATGTTGCGAAGGATCTGTCTGGCGTTAGTGTCGAGCGGTAGAGCCTTGCTGTCAACAGTTTTTTATTTATTCATCGATTTTTTCTTTTGTCTTCTCATCCCTCTGGTACAGACAGTCGGCCCTCAGCAACAAACGTTCCCGCACGCGTCTCATCCTTGCGCCATTGACCCCAAACGGACGACCAGTTTTCGCGCCATCGCGGCTCCTTCGTCACGTTGGAAAAGACTTTAGTTGACAGAACTCACTCGGTCGGCAATTCTGCGGACACCATGCAAACCGCGAATAAGCTACCTCTTTCTGAGGATCCGGGCCACCTGATACCGCGCCTCAGCCCTCATCGTCAGGAGATCATCCGCCAAATACTCAAAAATCCGCGCGAGTTTGTGCTGCTCAGCGTTCGCTCCGCGGCCCAGCGTCTCACCACCAATCCTGCGACGCTCGTTCGCCTCATCCAGAAGATGGGGTTTGAGAGTTACCGGGCTTTCCAGAACTATCTCCACGATCTTTCAATTGCCAACGCCACCTCGCTTGACGGCATGCAGGCCAGCAGTAGTCTCGGCTCCAAGATCCCAGAACACCTGCAGGCAACACTCGAACAGGACTTCAAAAATCTCAACGCCATTCGTAACTCGCTCGACGTCAAAAAGCTCGCCATGCTCGCGAAGCGGATCCACTCTGCCAAACGCATCCTTGTCGTGGGCGGCGATCTCGCCGAAAGCCTCGTCCACTACCTCGAGCATCATCTGACCGTGATCGGCCTTCCTGTCTTCATCGCCACCACCAACGGGCGCAGCACCCACGCCTCCCGACTCTTCGGCAAAGGTGACCTGGTCATCGGCATCAGCTTCAGGCGTGGCCTGCGCCTCACAGTCGAGGCCCTGAAACGTGCTCATGAAAACGGAGCTTATTGCATTGGCATCACAGGTACTTACATCTCCCCTGTTGCGAGCTTTACCGATGAATACCTCGTAGCCTCAGTCGAAAGCGAGTCCTATCTCGACTCCTACGTGGCTCCTATGGCCCTGGCCAATCTCCTGCTTGTCGCCTGTGCCAACTACGACCGCGAAGCGACATTGGTACGTCTGCGTGAAGCTGCGCAGGAACAACGAGAAGGCTTCCGCTGGTACGAGCTCGCTAAGTAATTAAATCGCTAATCGTTTGCAACAATTGGAAGCAGAATACTCGACGGATACTTTTCAGAGTGATAGATTCGCTGCGTTGCCTTGGTGTAATCGCTGGCCGATGCCTTGAAGATGTTCGGCACGAACTTCTGTGGATTGCGATCGATGATCGGGAACCAGCTGCTCTGAATTTGCACCATGATCTTGTGCCCTTTTTGAAAGACGTGATCAGCCGAATGCAGGTCAATTTTATATTCAAGCACCGCATTTGCTGCGATCGGCCTGACATCTTCAAAACCATGCAGAAACCGAGATCGAAAAACCTCATTCGCAATCATCAACTGAAAGCCACCAAGCTCCACGGTGTGAGCAGGCTCGCCGTCTTCTGCTGGAATCGTCGAGGTCGCATTCTCCGGCTGCACGTCGATCAGCTTCACGACCCAATCCGCGTCCGTCCCCGTTGACGACGCGAAGAAATGAGCCATAACATCTCCGGCCACTCGAATATCTTTGGTAAGCGGCTCTGTCTCCCAGGTGAGAACATCTGGCCGATGATCTACGAACCGCTGATCCTGCACGAGCCACTTCGGCCAATCCGGTCCTGGGTATGTAGGGCTGATCGGCCGGGGTCGGTAAGGCACCGGGTTCTCCGGATCAGAAATGTACTCGTCGTAGGCCCCTGTACTTTGCGCTTTTTCAAATGAAAGCTGCCTGCCTGTTTTCAGATAGAGGGGCGCGGCCGATGCTTCTTTCGGCGGCCATTCCGAGTAGTGTTTCCATTCGTTTGTTCCCGTCTCGAAGGTCAGTACTTTATCCGCCGGAGCCGCTCCCTGGCCGTGCAACCAATAGCGAAACCATGGCGCCAACGACTGCGCGCGGAAATACTCGCTAGTCGCGCTGCCGAAGCTGATGTCGCCCAGGTGGGTGCCGCTGCCGCGAAACCCGCCTCCATGATTCCACGGCCCAACCACCAGGTAATTCATGGTACCTGCGCCTGCATGTTGCAGCAGATCATAGATCTTTATCGGGCCATAGAAGTCTTCCTGATCCCACCACCCGGCAACGTTCTGCACCGGCACCGTCGTACCATGCAGCCAGGATTCGGTGGCCTGCGCCTTCCAGTAAGCGTCCCGCGCCGGATGCTCGACGAAGTTGTTCCATGCCTCGATTTTTCCGTGGTAATAATCCTTGTTCACATTGCTCAGCGGTCCCAGTTTCAGGTACCACTCATACGTATCGAATCTGTCGAACACGAAGTGGAAGTTGCTTCCCTTCTCCGCCTCCACCAGCGCCGAATACTCCATGCCGTAACTTAGCCGGAACGCACCATTGTGATGAAAGTCATCACCCACGAACATATCCGCTGGAGAAGCCTGTTCTGACGCTGCCTTCAACGCCGGATGCGGGTTCCGGAGCGCCATCACTGTCGTCCAGCCACTGTAGGAGATGCCCCAGATTCCTACTTTTCCGCTATTGTGTGCCACATGCTTCACCAGCCAGTCAATGGTGTCATAGGCATCAGTCGACTCATCGATCGAGTTCGGATCGCGCTCATCTCGCGGAGGGCGCTGCATCACAAACGTCCCCTCTGATTTGAAACGGCCGCGTATGTTTTGAAAAACGAAGATATACCCATCTGCAATCAGGGGACGATACGGACCGTCTTTTGCAGTAAGCTCCTTTTCATC
>Ga0206922_1119_pt1 | contig 20571 bp, 12 predicted proteins | sample Alteio_BWOrgHeat_63_FD_152976 | JGI IMG/M metagenome (GOLD analysis project Ga0206922, IMG submission 152976) | Enriched cells from forest soil in Barre Woods Harvard Forest LTER site, Petersham, Massachusetts, United States -... | ecosystem: Environmental > Terrestrial > Soil > Temperate forest >... | reverse complement strand
CTTTATTCCTAATTTATCGAGTATGCTTAGTTTTCGGGAACTTATGCGTTTCCCGAACTTGCTGCAGCGATATTTACTGGCGACAGGATTGATGATCCCGGGCCTGGCCGTTATCGGGCAGGTGAAAATAACAGGGACTGTTTATGATGTAACTCAGAGCATTGCGATGCCCGGGGTAACTGTGATGGGGACTTCCGGTGCGGGAACGATCACGGATTCCACGGGGAAATACACTATCCGGCTTTCTCTTACGGACTCTATTTACTTTTCTTATCTTGGAAGGGCCACGGCGAAGGTGCCGGTGAAGGATCTTGATCCGGACGTACCTTTTAATATGAGTCTCCATGTGTATATTGATTCGTTGCCGACCGCATTTGTGCAAAACAGGAGCTACCGGCAGGACTCATTGGAGAACAGGAAGGAGTATGAGAAAATATTCAATTACTCGAAGGATTATCTCACGGGGATGAAGACGAATAAGCGGGGTGGGATGGGTGTGGGGGTGGATTTCGATCTTTTATTCAGCGGCGCGCAGAACCGGAGGATGGAGGCTTTTCAAAAGCGGCTGGAATGGGAGGAAAGAGAAAATTATGTGGATCACCGGTGGACGAAGGCTGTTGTAAAGAGGGTCACGGGTATGGAGCCGCCGGCGCTGGATTCTTTTATGAAGGAGTACAGGCCCAGCTATGAGTTTATACAAAGCTGTGAGAACGACTATGAGTTTTATCATTATATCCAGGAATGGGGCAAGTCCTTCATAGAGCTCTGGAAGCAGGAGCATCAACAATAGTAATATTTCACTGCCGACACCGCAGTTTTAGTAAGTAAGGGGTCGGAATCTTCCATTACGACATTAAAAAGAGATTTAAAAAAATGGCCCGGTCAGGCTGTGATCCTGGCCTCTGGTCCATGAGGCTTCCCTATTCCGTATATAATCCATATTTTGCGTCGGATAGTAGGTTGTCTGACTGTTGTTTTACAACCTCGATCTATACTCCTTTCAGACCTGACGGCACTTTGACACGAACCTTCCTATCCTGGCCCAGCGTTTTTGTTTGTACGGGAACCTCCCTTACAACAGGAATGGGGGCCGCCGGATACCCATAATATACGATTTTTGAATTAAAAAGCAATTAAAAATTCGACCGGATCTATATGTCATTAATTTCAAAATGTCTTTTTTCCCTGGCCCTGTGTTTTAGTTTTTTGCCATTCAGTAACGGGCAGGCGACGGCTGTGGCCGACACTGCCCAGGCGTTTACGCTTAAGCAGTGTGTGGAATATGCCTTAAAACGTGAGCCTCATCTGAACCAGTCCCTGATCGGGGTGGATATTGCCAAGGCCACGAATGCCATCAACCTGGCAGGCTGGTTACCGCAGGCGAACATTTCAGGTAACCTAACGCACTACAACACATTGCCTACTTCTTTTGTGAAGAATAGCGGGGGTACGCTGGTGCAGCAGAAAACGGGTGTAGTAAATACCTTTAACCCTATCTTGTCTGTTACGCAGACCATTTTCAATCCTTCTCTTTTATATGCGGCCAGGAGTGCGCATTTGTATGTGGAGCAGGCTGAGCAGATAACGGACAGTACGAAGATCTTTATCGTGGCTACGGTGAGCAAGACCTTTTACAGTCTCCTGCTGACGTTGGAGCAGATCAACGTGCTCCGGGAGGATACGGCCAGGCTGGGGAAGAATCTCCATGACACCTACCATCAGTATGTCAGTGGTATTGTAGATGAAACGGATTATGATGAGGCGGGTATTTCCCTTAATAACTCGAAGGCGCAGCTGAAGCAGGCGGAGGAGAGTGTTCGTCCTCAGTATGCTCTTTTGAAGCAGGTGATGGGTATGCAGCCAGAGCAGCAATTCAATGTGATGTATGATACGACGCAGATGAAGGAGGACATAGCGTTTGATACGACACAATCTTTGGAGTATAAAAAAAGGATAGAGATCCAGCAGCTGCAAACGACGAAGCGGATACAGGATCAGCAGGTGAGCTATTACAGCAATGCCTGGCTGCCGACGGTGGGCGCTTTTTTTGACTATGACCTGGCTTTTCAGAATAATGAATTTGGCAGTCTTTTTTCCAACAGCTATCCTTATTCCTATATAGGATTGTCGGTGACGATGCCGATCTTTACCGGATTTGCGCGAACACAGAGCCTGCGGCGGGCAAGATTGGAGAGTAAAGTACTGGACTGGAGCGAGGTGGACCTGAAATCCCAGATCTATTCGGAGTATACCAATGCTCTTGGCAATTATAAAAGCAACCTTTACAACCTGGATATAATGCGGGACAATGTCAATCTGGCCAGAAAGACCTATGACATTGTGACCCTGCAATATGCGCAGGGGGTAGTGGCCTATCTCAACGTGATCACGGCCGAGTCAAACCTGATCAGCTCAGAAATAGGATATCAGAATGCCTTATTCCAGTTGCTGTCGAGTAAAATAGACCTGGAGAAGTCCATGGGTGTAATTACAGTTAAATAATCCTTAAGTATACAATAAATCAAGTTTATGAGCAGACTGGCATTGAGCCTGGTTTTGATGGGCGCTTTTATCCTCTCTTCCTGCGAACAGAAGAAACCGGCGCCAAACCCACCCACCCCTGTCAACCTGATGACGGTGAAGTCGAAGACCGTCCTGTACTATGACAACTATCCTGCGACGACCCAGGCCTTGAGCCAGGTGGATCTTCATGCGCAGGTGACGGGTTATATTACGGGGATCTATTTCACGGAGGGTACGCATGTAAGCAAGGGGCAGAAATTGTACGCCATTGATGAGCGGCTTTACAAGGCCTCTTATGATCAGGCGGTTGCCAATGTGAAAGTGTCCCAGGGCAACGAGATACAGGCGCAGCAGGATGCTGACAGGTATGAGTACCTGAGCCAGCACAATGCCGTGGCCAAACAGGTGCTGGATCATGCGGTCATCGCTCTCCAGAATGCAAAGAATGAAGTACAGGCGGCGCAGCAGGCTGTAAAGACGGCAGCTACCAATCTGACCTATTCCATCATCACAGCGCCTTTTGACGGGACCATCGGTTTTAGCCAGGTGAAGATGGGCAATCTTGTAAGCGTGGGCACTACTATCCTGAACACTATTTCTACGGATAACCCGATGGCTGTGGACTTTCTTATCAATGAGGCGCAGCTGGGGCATTATGAGGATTTGCAGCGGAACAAGCAGGAAGAGCTGGACTCTCTTTTTACGATACAGACCCCTGATTCGCGGATTTATCCGCAGCTGGGGAAGATAGCCAATATTGACCGGGCCGTGGACCCCCAGACGGGTACGATCCGTGTGAGGCTGGTGTTTTCCAATCCCCGGCAGGACCTACGGGCCGGCATGAGCTGTGTGGTGCGGGTACATAACCAGGAGGCTAAGCCCCAGATCTTGATCCCCGGCAGGGCGGTGGTGGAGCAGATGGGTGAATATTTTGTATTTATTGCGAAGGATACTGTTATGCATGGCGGCAGTGACTCCACCAGTAAGGGGGGAAGCGCTGAAGCGGCAGGCGGAGGCGGAGCTGAGAAGAAAGGGGGGGATGGAGATACGGCCAATGGGAAAGGCGGCGCCGCTGCCAGTGAGCCAAAGCTAAGGGCTGTCCAGGTAAGAGTGGAAGAGGGGCAGACCATTGGTTCCAATGTCATTATTACAGCCGGGCTGAAAGATGGGGATAAGATCGTTGTGGACGGCGTACAGGCGTTGCATGATGGGTCGCCCATTACGACGGCGAACAGGCAAGGGCCTGCTGCAGCCGGTGGAAGAGGAAGATAATATATATGTTATTAGGGGATTATCTGAACAATTTCTATGATCGCGAATACTTTTATTAAAAGACCGGTAACGGACATTGTTATATCCATCGTGCTGGTGATCACGGGCACGATCTGTATCGCTGTCCTGCCGATAGACCAATACCCGGATATTACGCCGCCTATTGTACAGGTGAACGGCCTGTTCACGGGGGCTGATGCGCAAACGGTGGAGCAGACTGTCGCCACGCCTATCGAGCAGCAGGTGAACGGTACGCCGGGGATGGAATACATGCAGAGCAACAGCACGAATAACGGGCAGATGTCCATGAACGTGACCTTTGATATAGGGACTGATATTGACATTGCCACCCTGGATGTGCAGAACAGGGTAAGTATTGCTTCGCCGTTGGTGCCTGCGGTGGCTACGAGGCTGGGTATTACGGTGCGTGCGGTAAATCCCAGCATGCTTATGATGGTGGCGCTTTATGCGCCCAAGGGTACGCATAATATTACTTTTCTTGACAACTACACCAATATATTCGTCCAGGATGCATTGCTGCGTGTGCCGGGTGTGGGCACGATCACCCGTTTTACGGATGATTTCAGCATGCGGGTATGGATGAACCCGGAGAAGATGGCATCCTATAGCCTGACGCCACAGGATGTCATCAATGCCCTCAATGCGCAGAACGTACAGGTAGCGGCTGGTTCTGCGGGTGTACCGCCCCAGGATAAATCCCAGACCTTTGAGATAGGGATCCTTGTCAACGGGCGGCTCAGTAAACCTTCCGAATTCCAGAATATTGTCGTGAAGACCATTCCTGCTACCGGGGAGCTGGTGTATTTAAAGGATGTAGCGAGGGTGGAGCTGGGCAAATTCACTTTTTCGAGCAATTCATTTGTGGATGGGAAGAGAGCTTCTTACCTGCAGATCTACCAGGCACCGGGGAGCAATGCGTTGAGGACGGCGGAAGGTATTTATAAGGAGCTGGCGCAGCTGAAGCAATTCTTTCCTGCGGATGTGGAATATTCCGTGCCATTTGAGTCTGTCACTGTGGTGAAGGTGTCCATGCACGATGTGGTAAATACCTTGCTGATGACGTTGGGACTGGTGGCCATTGTGGTCTTCCTGTTCCTGCAGAATCTGCGTTCGACGCTTATTCCTGTCCTGGCCATACCGGTGTCTATATTCGGTACGTTCTGCTTCTTTATACCTTTGGGTTTCACCATCAATACGCTGACGATGTTTGGCTTTGTGCTGGCCATCGGTATCGTGGTGGATGACGCCATCATTGTCGTGGAGGCTGTGCAGCATTACATCGACGAGAAGGGGATGTCGCCGAAGGAGGCCACCTATTACGCCATGAAGGATATTTCTGCGCCGGTGGTAGCCATCGCCCTTATCCTGGCGGCGGTGTTTGTGCCGGTGGGCTTTATTCCGGGTATTGTGGGAAGACTCTATCAGCAGTTTGCCATTACCATTGCCATTTCGGTGATCATCTCGGCCTTTATCGCCCTGTCGCTGACGCCGGCTTTATGTACGTTGTTGTTAAAGCCAACGAAGATAAAACAGGATGCAAAGGGTATAAATAAAGTCTTTTTCCGGTTTAACCACTGGTTTGAAAAAGTGACGGAGCGGTATTCTGAGGGGGTGCGTAAATCCATCAAGGCATCGCGTTTTATACTGGTGATCCTGGTGTGTATCCTTATCGGAGCGGTATTCTTATTCCGGCATAAGCCAACGGGATTCATACCGTCCGAGGATGATGGAAATATCTATGTTACGTTCCAACTGCCGCCTGCCTCTTCTACAGCGGCGTCTGTCAATACCATGAGCCAGATCATGAAAGTGGTGTCGTCCACGCCCGGGGTGGCGCACTATGCGGCCCTGTCGGGGCTGAATGTCATCACCAATGCCACCAACTCCAACTGTGGGACGGTCTATTGCCAGCTGAAACCCTGGGATGAGCGGAATGGGGATGAGGAGGAGGTGCCGGGGATCCTCAATGTATTGCAGAAGCGGATATCGGATGCCGGTGTACGCAATGCGAATGTGGAGGTGATACAGCCTTCTCCCATTCCTGGTATCGGCGCCGGTGTCGGCTTTAACCTGCAGATAGAGCAGCGGAGCACGAATGATGACCTGCATGCTTTTGAGAAGGTGGTCAACAATTTTATCGCTGAGGTGAATAAGAACCCTGCCATTGCCAACTCCTATACCTTTTATTCCGCTCATACGCCTGCTTATAACCTGACGGTGGACCGGGAGAAATGTGAAAAGCTGGGTGTGAATGTAGGAGATGTGTTCACGACCATCCAGGCTTATATGGGCAGTCTGTATATCAATGACTTTACGACCTATAATCGTACATTCCATGTGGTGGTGCAGGCGGACACGGTGTTCCGGAGCATGATCTCGGACATGGATAAATATTATGTGCGTAACCAGGCGGGTAATATGTTACCATTGGGTACGTTGATCAGCTACAAGCCGACGGAAACGGCGCCGTTGATCTCCCATTTCAACATCTTCCGGACTGCGGAGGTCGATGGTGTGCCTGCGGCGGGCTACAGCAGCACCCAGGCGCTGAGTGCGTTGAAAGAAATAGCGGACCGGGTATTGCCTTCGGGGTATACTTATGAGTTCTCGGGGTTGAGCTATGAGGAGATCAAGGCGGGATCGACAACGATCTATATCTTCCTGTTCTCCATCACATTTGTGTTCTTATTCCTGGCGGCGCTCTATGAGAGCTGGTCGGTGCCATTCAGTGTGTTACTGGCTGTGCCCATTGGGGCTTTTGGGGCCATCCTGGCTTTGGAGCTGGTGCCCAGCCTTACTGATAATGTCTATGCGCAGATTGGTCTGATCACCCTGATAGGGTTGGCGGCCAAGAATGCCATCCTGATCGTGGAGTTTGCCAAGGTGCGGGTGGATCGCGGGGAAGACCTGTTGCAGTCCACGATAGAGGCGGTCAAGCTGCGGTTGCGACCGATTGTCATGACCTCGCTGGCCTTTATATTAGGCGTGTTGCCGCTGGTGTTTGCTTCGGGCGCGGGTGCTGTGGCCAGGAGAACGATCGGCTTTACGGTGCTGGGGGGTATGCTGGCTGCGTCGACGCTGGCGATCTTTATTGTGCCGGTGCTTTTTGTGCTGATCACCCGTGTGTCTTATGGAAAGAAGAAGCTGGAATACCTGAAAGCGCATCATGATGAGCTGATGGAGAAGGCGAGGAAAGTGGAGGAGCAAAGCATCGATCCCGAGCTGGAATTTGAAATACAAAAATCGCGCGATCTGCATGCGGCGGACCAGGGCGGTGAAAACAAACCTGTTCAAGGATGATTGCCAATACTTTTATAAAGCGGCCCGTAACGGCTATTGTCATATCCATTGTATTGATCATCTCGGGGACGATCTGTATTTTCAATCTCGCGGTGGATCAGTACCCGAATATTTCCCCTCCTTCGGTGTCTATTTCGGGTAACTACACGGGTGCTGATGCGCAGACTGTGGAGCAGACGGTGGCTGTCCCTATCGAGGAGCAGGTGAATGGTTCTCCGGGGATGGAATACATGCAGAGCACGAATACAAATTCGGGCAGCATGAATGTCAGCGTCACATTCGACATCGGGACCAATGTTCATATTGCTGCGTTGAATGTGCAGAACCGGGTAGGCATTGCCTCCCCGCAATTACCTGCAGTCGTGAGCAAGCTGGGATTGACAGTTAGGGCGCGTAACCCGGACCAGTTGATGATGGTGGCTGTTTATTCCCCGAAGGGTACGCATAACATCACCTTCCTGGACAACTATACGAATGTTTTTGTGGAGGATGCGTTATTGCGGGTGCCGGGGGTAGGAGATATCCAGGTACGTACGGACCAGTTCAGCATGCGTGTCTGGCTGGACCCGAATAAGATGGCCGCGTATGGCCTTATGCCGAGGGATGTGATCAATGCGTTGGATTCCCAGAATGTGTATGTGGCTGCGGGCGCTGTGGGCGCTCCGCCGCAGAACGCATCACAATCATATGAGCTGAGCGTTCTGCCGAACGGGCAGCTGCAAAAGGCTGCCGATTATGAGCGGGTTGTCATCAAGACCATTCCCGACAGTGCGCAGAAAGGCGGGCGGCTGGTGTATTTGAGAGATGTAGCCCGTGTGGAGCTGGGCAAGTTCACCTTCTCCGGTAACTCATTTGTGGATGGGAAAAGAGCTTCTTTTCTCATGGTCTACCAGGCGCCGGGGAGCAATGCGTTACAGACGGCGGAGAATGTCTATGCGGAGCTGGAAAGGCTGAAGAAGTTCTTTCCGCCGGATGTGGATTATAGTGTACCATTCGAGTCTGTGACAATTATCAATGTATCTATCCATGAGGTGTTGGATACTTTATTGAAGGCGCTGGGGCTGGTGGCCATTGTCGTGTTGCTGTTCCTGCAGAATCTGCGTTCGACGCTGATCCCTATTTTGGCGATACCGGTGTCCATTTTGGGGACCTTCTGTTTCTTTATTCCATTGGGTTTTACCATTAATACACTGACCTTGTTTGGTTTTGTACTGGCCATTGGGATCGTGGTGGATGATGCCATCATTGTCGTGGAGGCTGTGCAACATTATATAGATGAGAAGGGGATGTCGGCAAAGGAGGCCACTTACCATGCCATGCGGGATATTTCTGCGCCGGTGGTGGCTATTGCGTTGATCCTGGCGGCGGTGTTTGTGCCGGTGGGTTTTATCCCGGGTATTGTGGGAAGACTGTATCAGCAGTTTGCCATTACTATCGCCATTTCGGTGATCATTTCCGCCTTTACGGCCTTATCATTGACACCGGCTCTTTGTACGCTGCTGCTGCGGCCTTCCCGGATGGAAGAGAAGCGCAATTTTGTAGCCAGGTTCTTTGTTGCTTTCAACAAAGGGTTTGGGCGAATGACGGATGGGTATGGGAATGGCGTCAGGCGTTGTATCAAGGGTGCGAGATATGTTGTGATCATGTTAGTGGTCATCATTGCGGGCGCTGTTATCTTATTCAAGAGTAAGCCGGGTGGGTTTATACCGTCAGAAGATGATGGCCGGTTGTTTGTGACTTATCAGCTGCCGGAAGCGTCTTCTGTTACACAATCTGTGCAGGTGATCACGAAACTGATGGGGATCGTGAGCAGCACGCCGGGGGTGGGTCATTACTCGGCTTTATCGGGATTTAATATTCTCAATGGGGGCGCCAATTCCAATAATGGTACGCTCTTTCTCATGCTGAAGCCCTGGGAACAGCGGCAGAAGCCGGAGGAACAGGTGCCGGGGCTGATCAGTGTGATCCAGGCGCGTATCGCCAAGGCGGGGATCAAAAATGCGAATGTTGTCGTTATAGCGCCGCCGCCTATCCGGGGTATTGGCCGAAGCGCGGGTTTTTCCATGCAGATAGAACAGGGAAATACCAGTGACGATGTGCATCAGTTTGAAGAGGTGGTGAAGAAATTTGTTGCTGCCTGTAAGAAAAATCCGGCTGTGGCTACTGCTTTCAGTTATTATGGCGCGCATACGCCCAGCTATAACCTGACGGTGGACCGGGATAAATGCCAGAAGCTGGGGGTCAGCATTTCGGATGTTTTCAATACCATGCAGGCCTATATGGGTAGTCTCTTTGTAAACAACTTTACATTATATAACCGTACATTCCATGTGGTGGTGCAGGCGGATACGGCCTATCGTGCGCTGATCTCCAATATGGAAAAGTATTATGTGCGGAATCAGGCAAACCAGATGCTGCCGTTGAGCACGTTGATCAAGTATGAGCCTATCGAGACGGCGCCGTTGATAACGCACTTCAATATCTTCCGTAGTGCGGAGGTAGATGGGTCGCCGCCGCCGGGGTTTAGTTCTGGTCAAAGCATCGATGCGCTGAAGCAGATTGCGGCCAGGGTGTTGCCGCAGGGGTATACTTATGAGTTCTCAGGGCTGACCTATGAGGAGATCAAGGCGGGGACGACGACTGTTTATATATTTCTTTTCTCTATTGTATTTGTGTTTTTGTTCCTGGCGGCTTTATATGAGAGCTGGTCTGTGCCGTTGTCGGTGATGCTGGCTTTTCCCATCAGTGCATTCGGGGCTATCCTTACGCTGACGTTTATTCCGAGACTGACTAATAATGTCTATGCGCAGATAGGGCTGATCACATTGATTGGGCTTTCTGCGAAGAATGCGATCCTGATCGTGGAGTTTGCGAAGGTGCGGGTGGACAGGGGGGAACCTTTGCTGCAGTCTACGCTGGAGGCGGTCAAGCTGCGGCTGCGGCCAATTATCATGACCTCGATGGCATTTATCCTGGGGGTCATGCCGCTGGTGCTGGCGACGGGTGCGGGTGCTGTGGCGCGTAATACCATTGGGTATGCGGTGCTGGGGGGGATGCTGGCTTCTACGTCGATGGCGATCTTTATAGTGCCGGTGTTGTTTGTGCTGTTTACGAAGTGGTCATATGGGAAGAAGCAGCTGGATTGGCTGCGGGATCACAGAGAGGATCTGTTGGAGAAGGCCAGGAAGGTGGAGGAGCAGAGTATTGATCCGGAGCTGGAGTATGAGTTTGCGAAGGGGAGGGAGGAGAAAGAGGTCAGGGGAGGAAATAAGCCACAGGGACGGGGGTAGGGCGTCTTGTAGGGGAGAAAGTTGTGCTATTTTTGTAGGATAATCGGAATAAATCCGATTATGGGTGGATGAAAATACGGTTTTTGGTAGGGGTATGTGATAAAATTGGGTGAAAATCGGAAAAAAACGATTATCTTTGGGGGAAAGAGCAGAAAATGAGTGTGACCCAGCAAATTCTATCTTATTCTTCCCAGCCATTGACACATCAGCTGTTGTTGTCAATATTGAAGGATTACAAGCGGCCGAATGATAAGGTGCATACTTTGCTTCATGAAAAGGTGCTTGAATCAGTTAAGAAGGGACTTTATATTGCAGGTCCTGCATTAGATGCCCGCAGGCCGGAGCCGTTTTTATTGGCCAATCATATTCTTGGGCCCAGCTATGTTTCTTCGGATGCAGCCTTGTTTTATTATGGGTTAATACCGGAACGTGTGTATGAAATTTCATCCATGACAACGAAGGCTTCGCGGATGTTCAATAACTCCATGGGTTTATTCAGCTATACCCGGCTTTCATTACCTTATTATTCTTTTGGTATCCGGCAGATGGAGCTGGGGGATGAGCAATATGCGATGATGGCTACTCCCGGAAAGGCTTTATTTGACAAGGTGGTCACTACTTCGGGGTTAATATTAAGGAGCAGGAAGGATGCAAGAGATTATTTATTGGAAAATTTGCGGATGGATGAGCAGGGTCTGAAGGAGTTGAATGTCGATGCGATGACGGGGTGGCTGGAAGCGGCGCCTAAGAAGTCCAGCTTACAGATGATCATCAAGGTAATAAAGGAGCTATGATAAAAGAGTGGCTGGATTCATATAAGCCCACTAATAAGGATGAAGCCTTACAGGCTTTACGGGAAATTATGCAGGAAATTGCGTTGGCTGGGTTACAACGGGCTGGTTTTTTTGAAAAAGCTGCTTTTTATGGAGGAACGGCTTTAAGGATATTTTATGGGTTGGATCGTTTTTCCGAAGACCTTGATTTTTCCCTTTTGGAAGTAAATCCATCATTTTCTCTTGATAAATACCTGGAAGGAATAAAAAATGAATTTGAATCATTGGGGATGCATGTGTCTGTCAGGGAGAAAAATAAGACCAACCAGCGCAATATAGAATCAGCCTTTTTAAAATCAGAGACTATTTGGAAAGAGCTCGTTTTGGAGCAGGTGATCTCCCAGAACGGTTTAAACCAGGTGGCGAACATTAAGATCAAGGTGGAGGTTGATAAGGAGCCGCCTTTGGGATTTGAGACAGAGGAAAAATTGTTGTTAAGGCCATTTTCACTGTATGTTAAATGTCTTTCCATTTCAGATCTTTTTGCGGGCAAGATGCATGCTCTTTTATTTCGTAAATGGAAAAATAATGTAAAAGGCCGTGATTGGTATGATGTGGAATGGTATATTAAAAAGGGGGTTCCTTTACATCTTCGACATTTTCTGTTAAGAGCGCAGGATAGTGGGGATTGGCAGAAAGAAACAATTACTGTTGAAGCGTTCAGGCAATTACTGGATGCCCGAATTGATGCGGTGGACATGGATAAAGTAAAAGCTGATATAGCCAGGTTTATTCCTGATCGTAAAAGATTAGAGATCTGGTCTGCGAAATATTTTCATGATCTGGCCGGACATTTAAAAATTAATGGATAAAAATTACCACAAAACCGATGAGCAGGGTGCGTGGAGGTCTTCACAATAATATAATATACAAAGCAAGCAGCGTAAAGGGGGGAAATTTATTCAGTGTGTATATTTGGGCATGGACACACGCAGAGAATTCCTTAAAAAAACCATCCTGTTATCCGGCGCCATCGGTTTTTCCCAGGTGGTTCCCGCCTCGATAAGAAAAGCGTTTGCTATCGATCCTACACCGGGCAGCACTTTCCTGGATGCTGAGCATATTGTTATCCTCATGCAGGAGAACCGGTCCTTTGATCATGCTTTTGGTACCCTGCGGGGGGTACGGGGATTTAATGATCCCAGGGCTATTTCCTTACCGGATGGGAAGCCCGTCTGGTTCCAGACAAATGAAAAGGGGGACACCTATGCTCCTTTCCGTCTCAATATAAAAGATACACGTATTACCTGGATGGGATCTTTACCGCATTCGCGGGCCAGCCAGGTGGATGCCTACAATGTGGGTAAACATGATCAGTGGTTGAACGCCAAGCGGTCCGGTGATCCGAAATATTCGTCCTTGCCCCTCACCATGGGCCATTATACAAGAGAGGATATTCCTTTTAATTATACTATGGCTGATGCATTTACCATATGCGATCAGAATTTCTGTTCTGCCATGACCAGCACTACGCCCAACCGGTCTTTTTTCTGGACGGGCAAGATCACCGATCCGGTGGATGGGCGTCCGAAAGCGCATATCCGGAATGATGATTTCGGCTATGGGAAGCTGCCGTGGAAGACTTTCCCGGAATTGTTGGAAGAAAATGATATTCCCTGGAAATTTTACCAGAATGATCTCAGCTGCGGTGGTGGGTTCGAGAAAGAGGAAAGAGCATGGCTGGCTAATTTCGGCTGTAACCTGCTGGAATTTTTTGCGGCTTATAATGTCGGGTTTTCCAGCCGGAATGTCCAGAGCCTGCTAAAACAGGTGCAGACGTTGCCGGGCCAGATACAGGAGCTGCAGGAAAGGAGCCCTACTTCTGAAGCTGCTGCTGAAAAAGTGAGAAAAGAAATTGCCAAAAAACAGGAAGTGCTGGATGAAGCGACGGTTGAGCTGAGCCGTTGGACGAAGGAAAACTTTGAGAAACTGTCGGATAAGGAAAAAAGCCTTTATTACCGGGCGTTTGTCATCAATGACGGCGATCCTTCCTACCATAATCTTTCGTCCCTGCATTATATGGATGGCAAGGAGCGGCGGGAAGCGACGGTGCCCGGGGGGGATCTTTTTTACCAGTTCAGAAAAGATGTAAAAGAAGGCAAATTGCCGGCCATATCGTGGATTGCGCCTCCGGGAAACTTTTCTGATCATCCCAGCACGCCCTGGTATGGTGCCTGGTATGTGTCTGAAGTGCTGGACATACTAACACAGGATCCGGAAGTATGGAAGAAAACGATCTTTATCGTTACTTATGACGAGAATGATGGCTATTTCGATCATGTGGCGCCTTATTCCATTCCAGACGAGCATAAGCCTGGTACGGGTAAATGTTCGGCCGGTATCGATACGGAAATTGAGTTTGTGCGGCTGGAGAATGAGCTGAAACAGGGCATTCCGAAAAAGCAGGCGAGGGAAGGGGCGATAGGATTAGGTTTCAGGGTCCCGATGCTCATCGCGTCACCCTGGAGCAGGGGCGGGAAGGTAAACTCTGAATTATTTGATCACACCTCCACTTTACAGTTCCTCGAAACTTTTGTCAACCAGAAATATAAAAAGTCGATCAGGCTGGAAAATATCAGCCAGTGGCGTCGCACTATCTGCGGGGACCTTACTTCTGTTTTTAGCCCATTTGATGGAAAACCGCTGGAGAAAATACCTTTTCTTGACAGGGACCTTTATGTAGAGGAGATCTATAATGCCCAGTTTAAAGAAATGCCTTCAGGATATCAGAAGCTGAGCGCTGAGCAAGTGGCTATGGTGAAAAAAGAACCTGTGACCACGGGTCTTTTGACCGAGCAGGAAAAAGGTGTTCGACCCTCCTGCGCCCTGCCATATGAATTATATGCCGACGGCAGGATAAGCGCTGATAGGAAAGACATCTTTATCAGAATGACTGCGGGTAACCAGCTTTTTGGCGATCGGGCTGCCGGTTCTCCGTTTACGGTATATGCTCCCGGGAAATTCATTGATCCGGAGGGGCAGGCTGAGCTGGCCAGGAACTGGTCATTTGCCGTCAAGGCCGGCGACGCCCTGGAATATGGCTGGCATATCGAGGATTTTGAGCATGGCATTTATCATCTCCGATTGAATGCACCCAACGGATTTTATCGTGAGCTCAGGGGGGATATGTATGATCCGGCTATTGCCATTCAGTGCGGCTATGAAAAGAACCCGTCGGGCAAGGGCTTTTCCGGTAACCTTCTTCTTACATTCTCCACTGCGGACCCTGCTGCTTCAAGAGAGATCATCATCAGTGATCCAGCCTATAAGAAGAACAACCTTACGCGCAGATTGTCCGGGGACAAAGAGACTGTCCTGGTATTGCCATTGGCGGATAGCCAGGGGTGGTATGACCTGTCTGTCCGGGTAAAGGGGTATGAAAATTTTGAAAGACGATTTGCCGGCAGGGTGGAAACCGGCAAAGAAAGTATCAGCGATCCTTTTATGGGAAGAATTTAGCCTTTTATACTTACGGGATATCATTATTGTCGACGAATGCTGTTTGTCGGGGACGAAAGTCCTTTTCTGATCGACGAAATATTTCGTATATTGTGCCGGGCTATATGGCAGCGTGGAGGGTGAGCTGATCCACTTTCCAACTTTTAGCTATGTCGGAGCGATAGTTTTGGAATAAAAAAAATGAAAAAACTATTAGTCTCTTTTGTAGTTGTGACAGCCTTGTCTTTATCGACATTGAGCGTTCATGCCCAGCGGTGGCTTTCTGATAAGGGCTTTTGGGTAGTCGAGTCGAATGTGAAAACACCACGGGAATCTATCATTTATTTTTATAACAACGAGAAACAGCTGGTGTACAAGGAACATCTGAAGGGGGTGACCTTGTCTGTTAACCGGCGGAAAACGCGTAAGCGCCTGGAAAGGGTGCTGGAGCAGTCGGTGACGGCGTGGGAGAAAGATCATGTAGTGGAGGAGGACCGGCAATGGGTGGTAAAGGGGCGTTGAGGGGGACTGGCGGCTGATGCTATGGATGGGATGCGCCAGGGCGTTTTGTCGACAAAATGGGTCCTTCCATCGACGATGGGTGTATAAATGGTTTAAATGATGACACCAAATAGTAACTTTAGGGATAAGGATATTATGCATCCCTATCCCTTTATATTTTCTGATGCACTCCGTTACAGAGTGATGCGTCATCTGCTGATGTGGTTTAGCTGGTGGCTGTTCCAGAGTATCCTTTACTCTTTTGTCAGCTATGTATTTACCACTACTTTTCTCGCCCGGTGGGAGGTATCGGCTGTGGATGCGTTATTCTTTATGGTCCCGCATATTTTTCTTTCTTATTCTCTCATGTACCTGGTGATCCCGGGATTATTGCTGAAGGGGAAATATGTGCTTTCCGCCCTTAGTGTGCTGGTACTGTTTATTATTACAGGCGCTATGTCGGGGTTTATGGCGATGCATTGGCTTAATGATTTCAGGGCTTTGTTGCAGGGAACGGACCTTGATCCCCGGCTGTCCTACAAACCGCGCAATTTTTTTCTGGGCTTAATGGCGGGATTGCGGGGCGCCATTACCATCGGGGGGCTGGCGGCGGCCATTAAGCTGATGAAGTACTGGTATGTGAAGGAACAGCGGAACCTCCAATTGAAACAGGAGAATATTGCTGCTCAGCTGCAATTGCTGAAGGCGCAGGTGCATCCGCATTTTCTTTTCAATACCCTTAATAATATCTATGCGCATGCACAGGTGGGAGCGGCTGAGGCTCCTGTGATGATAGCGGGTCTTTCGGACCTCCTGCGTTATATATTGTATGAATGTGACCAGCCGTTGTCGCCTTTACACAAGGAGCTGAAGATGTTGCAGGATTATATTCTGCTGGAAAAAGTGCGTTATGGGAATAAGCTGGACCTGGATATTCACCTGCCCAGGGAAACGGAAGGACTTTATATTGCGCCGCTGATATTGTTGCCTTTTGTCGAGAACTGTTTTAAGCATGGCGCCAGTCATATCCTGGATCAGCCCTGGATCAGCCTCCATATTGTTGTGGAGGACGGCTGGATGAAAATGAAATTGCTGAATGCCAAGCTGCCGGATACCGAGCCTTTGCTTACACCGGGAGGCATTGGGATCAGTAATGTGCGGAAGAGGCTGGAGCTGTTGTACCCCGGTAAACATACGCTGCTGATCAACAAAGAAGAGGAGGTATTTATTGTCAACCTGAAATTACAATTGGCTTAAGATACATGAATACGACAAAACCCATACGATGCCTGGTCGTGGATGATGAGCCTCCTGCGAGGGATATCATCCGCCGGTACATTGCTGAAATGCCTATGCTGGAGCTGGCGGGGGAATGTGGCAATGCCATCGAGGCATTGGGCATATTGCAGCACCGTCCTATTGACCTTGTGTTCCTCGACATCCAGATGCCGCAGCTGAAGGGGACGGAATTGGTGAGGAGCCTGAAAAACCCGCCAAAGGTGATCTTTACTACGGCGCATCCTGATTATGCGTTGGAGGGGTATGAGCTGGATGTAGTGGATTATTTGTTAAAGCCTATCCAGTTTGACAGATTTGTAAAGGCGGTGAATAAAACGTTTCAGCCTGCGAAGACTTTTGACCAGCCGGAGAGCTCTCAGCCTGTTGCCGCCGCAGAGAATGAGCCGAGGAAGGAGGCTTTTGTTTATTTCAGGAGTGACCGGAAAATGGTAAAGGTCATGTTGCAGGACATCCTTTATGTGGAAAGCATGAAGGATTATGTAAAGATATATACGACGGAGGGCGTCATCATCACCAAACAATCCATCACCTCGGTGGAGGCCATGTTGCCTGAGCTGTCTTTTATACGGGTCCATCGGAGCTTTATTGTCTCCATCGGGAAAATAAAGAGCTATACCCATGAACTGGTGGAGATTGAGAAAACGGAGATCCCCATCGGAAAATTATACCGGAATGAAGTAAGGAAGGTGTTGGGGGTTGTACTGGCATTCTTAGTAAGCCTCTGTGCCTTTCTGCCGTCTGTATCGGCTCAAAAAGGGAAAACGCTGAAGCCGGTGATCGAGCCCTGTGCCTGTCCTGTAGTGGTGGACAGCAGCTTCAAGACGCGTTGTGGGTATCTCATCGTGCCGGAGAACAGGAAAAAGAACAATGACAGGACCATCAAGCTGCCTTTTGTCATGGTACTGAGCAATAATCCTCATAAGAAGAAGGATCCTGTCCTTTTTACCAGTGGCGGCCCGGGCAATAGTTCACTGGGCTGGGCCACGGGTATGAGTCAGAACAAGAATATCCTGCTTAATGAAAGAGATTGCATCGCCTTTGAACAGCGTGGCACCCGGTATGCGTTGCCTTATCTCAGAAGCTTTGAGCTGGATACGGCCATCAAAGAATCCTATAGGAAGAACCTGTCCAAAGACAGTATGGTCATTGTCGGTATTCAGCGTTATAGGAAAAAGCTGGAGGCGAGGGGGATCGATCTTTCGGGATACAATTCTGACGAGACCGTGGCTGATATCGACGATCTGCTCAGGGCGCTGGAGATAGACTCTGTGAATCTTTTTGGCGGCTCCTACAGCGGAGGGCTTATGATGGCGGTTTTGCAAAAAGATCCTGCCCGGGTGAGATCGCTGGTGCTGGATTCTCCTCTTCCCATGTTTATTCCCGTTGATGAGGATGAACCGGCTCATTTTAACGAGGCGTTGGATATTTTATTCCGTCATTGTGAAACGGACTCCGCCGACCAGGGGCTGTATGGCGGGCTAAAAGAAAAGTTCCGGTCCTATTTTACATCCATCATCGGGAAGGAGCTCTACATACCTTACCTGGAGAGGGGTACCACGGACACGATCATGGTCCAGTATACCAAGAACGAATTGCTGGATGTGATAGAAGGATACTTATTGGATTACAAGAGATTGAAAGACCTGCCTTTTGTTATTACGGAGATGATAAAGGGGCATCACGATGTATATATCAGGAAGAAGCTGGATGATATCTTTAATAAAAATACAGCGCCGGACGGGATGCGGATCTCTGTCTATTGTGCGGACGAGGCTGCGTATCACAATGAGGCCATCATCCGTCAACTTTATCACGTTTATCCTTATATGGAAGGTTATCATATCAACGATGTGTACAAAGCCATCTGTGACTGCTGGCCATCACCGCCTATCGATCCGCTAACGAAACAGGCGTTCTACTCGGACAAGCCCGTATTACTGGCTGATGGTGAAATGGACCCGGCCTGTTGTCCGTTGTATATAGATATGATCCATCATTATATGCCCAATAGTCAGCGGTTCTTGTTTATCAACCGGACCCATGGGGTGGGTGGGACGGAGATGAATGAGCTCAAGCAGCGGTTCCTTGACAGTCCGTACAAAAAGATCGGGTTTGTTGCCCCGGGGGTCATTTCGTACTAAATATATATTTTTATGGGATGAAATATCTATCCCTGGCTTTTGCGCTATTGATCTCCTTATTTTCCCAGGCGCAGCAGCATGCCCCTTTTCCGAAGGGGACTCATCGTATCCTTTTTCTTGGCAACAGCATTACTTATGCCGGTACATATGTGTCGGACATTGAAGCCTGGTTTATCGTTCATTACCCAAAGGATCATTTTGAGTTTATCAATGTGGGACTGCCCAGCGAAACGGTGTCCGGGCTTAGTGAACCGGGGCATGCAGGAGGCCGGTTCCCCCGTCCTGATCTGCATGAGCGGCTAGGCCGGGTGCTGGCGCAGGTGAAGCCGGATGTTGTATTTGCCTGTTATGGGATGAATGACGGTATTTATATGCCTTTTGATGAAGGGCGGTTCGCAGCTTACCGGGATGGCATACACTGGCTGCACGAGGAACTGGTCAACTGCGGTGCAAAGAGGATCATCCACCTGACGCCTCCTGTTCATGATGACAAGAAGCTGGGGACAAAAGGGTACAACCTGGTATTGGACAGATATTCAGAATGGCTGCTGGCCCAGCGGGACTCTTTGAAATGGGAGGTTGCGGATATACATTTTCCCATGACCCGGTTCCTTGAAGAAAGGAGGGCATCGGACAGCAGCTTTATACTGGCTAAGGATGGTATTCATCCGGGGGAGCTGGGGCACTGGCTGATGGCTAAAGCCGTATTGCAGTACCTGGGAGCTTCCCTTGATGATGTACAGGACATGCAGGCTACCCTGACGGTGAATCCGCATGGTGCGGAGATCTATACACTGGTGAGCAAGAGGCAGGCGTTCATGAAGAATGCCTGGCTAAAGCTGACGGGTTTTAAACGACCGGATATGGCTGTTGGTCTGGATATGGATGTAGCAAGGAAGCAGTACAGGGACATTGAAAAACAGATCAGGCATCTGCTGAAATAAAGATCAGCACCATCAAAAGGATGGCTTTTGGTTTAATTTTTTGAATGGCTGAACATCCAGCTCAGGCCGAACTTATCGGTGAGCTCGCCGTAAGTGGCGCCCCAGAAACTTTGGTGCAGGGGGTGTTTGATGTGACCGCCTGCCGAGAGCTTATCGAACAATACGTGCATCTCCTCGTCGCTGTCGCAATTCAGACAAAGTGCGATGGCATTTCCTTTTTCCAGCTTATTGCCTATCATATCCGATCCCATCAGGATGATGCCATTGTTGGTGAGCATGCTATGGAGGATCTGTCCTCCCATGGCGGAAGGCATTTGTGCTGCCATGGGGGATTCGGCTATTTTCTGCATTATCAGCTCCCCTCCGAGACATTCTTTATAGAATGTCATGGCTTCACGGCATTGGCCGTTGAAGTTTAAGTAAGGATTGAGTTGTGTCATGTTTGCTTCATTTTGTTGAAACAAAACTATTGTCAATTATCGGGAGTTTTGGTGTGTTATCGCGTCAATGTAAGGGGTTGTTTGCGACAGGGAATGTCCCTACCTTTATAACAGCTTTTAAATAAATCGCCATGAAAAATGTTGCTATCCTTGTTCCTGAGACCGCGGTCATCGAGGCTGTTGCGGACCCCCGTTATATCTTCACTGCGGTGAATGAGTTCCTCAAGAGCGCCGACAGGCCGCCTTTGTTCAATGTGCAGCTGGTAGGGCTTTCCAAAGAGGTGAGAGTGGCGGAGGGAATCTTTTCCATTCATACGGATACCACTTTAAAAAATGCCCGGAAGCCGGACCTGGTGGTTATTCCGGCCATCAGCGGTAACCTGGAGCAGGCTTTGAAGCTTAATAAAGAGTTCGTTCCCTGGATAGCGGAGCAATACAAAGAGGGGGCGGAGGTGGCGAGTCTTTGCCTGGGGGCTTTTCTGCTTGCTTCCACCGGATTACTCGATGGGAAGACCTGTAGTACGCACTGGCTTTTTGCCAATGAGTTCCGGGATATGTTCCCTGAAGTG
>Ga0206922_1118_pt1 | contig 20586 bp, 14 predicted proteins | sample Alteio_BWOrgHeat_63_FD_152976 | JGI IMG/M metagenome (GOLD analysis project Ga0206922, IMG submission 152976) | Enriched cells from forest soil in Barre Woods Harvard Forest LTER site, Petersham, Massachusetts, United States -... | ecosystem: Environmental > Terrestrial > Soil > Temperate forest >... | reverse complement strand
GGTGTGCTTTTCCGTCTGCAATGTTCAATCCCGAATAACGTGCATAATCCAGCTTATTGGAGTATTCCAGGTAGAGGAATTTGAAGAAGCTGGCTTTTAAACAGCCTTCAGCGCCCATATTCCATCCGCCGAACTGAAAGCCGGCGTCATTCTTTTTCCCGAACAGCTCATTATCCGTATGGGGAATGACAGGTCTGATCCCAGCCTTGCCCAGGAATTCCAGCTTTACTTTCTTATCATGGGTTTCCAGTATATGCCAATGTTTGACAATATCGAATAAGAGGAAGTTGGCCCCATTGTTAAGGTAATAATAAAAGCCGTTGTTCTGGTTAAAGGCGATGGTAGTATCCACCTGGCGATTATTCAGGGTCCCTTTTACATGCGCATTCTGGTCGGCAAATATAAACTTGGTGTGATCGAAGTTGATCTCAAAGCCCAGGCCTTTTTCTTCATTGATAAGGAAGCCCAGCCGGTAATTGTATTGAGGGATGGACAGCGCTTTGCTAAAAATGCCTTCGTTCCAGCCGGGGTGATCGTTTCCCTTAATATGTTCAAAAGTGTAGTTATTTCCTAAGGAAGGCTGTGATACATGCACATCACTATGGGTATACCATTCCTTATTGTATCCCCAGGAAATATAAACTTCTTTTATAAAATGTTTTTTCTTCTTTGGTGGTTGCTGCTGTTGCTGCGCGAAGCTGAAAAATGGTAAAAGAATAGTAAGCGTGATCAAAACGGTACGATGGTAACGAATTGTGGTTATAGACTGTCTCATAATCAAATGCCGGTTCAAAAAGAAAATCTGTTTGCGCTGCAAAATTAGGCATTTATTCCTGTTATCATCTTGTTAATAGATCAGACATCATATTCTAATATGGGCCTCAGCCATCTTTCTATTTCTTCCAGGTCCATGCCTTTCCTGGTGGCGTAGTCATCCACCTGGTCTTTTTCAATTTTGCCGACCCCGAAATATTTGCTTTCGGGATTTGCAAAATACCAGCCGCTGACAGAGGAGGCGGGATACATAGCCAGTGATTCCGTCAACGTGACCCCCGTATGTTTTGTCGCATCCAGCATATTGAAAAGCTTGCGTTTTTCAGTATGGTCCGGACAGGCGGGATAACCCGGCGCCGGGCGGATGCCCATGTATTCTTCCTTGATCAGCTGTTCGTTGCTGAGATGCTCCTCTTTTACATAACCCCAAAGGTCCTTGCGTACTTTTTCGTGGAGGAGCTCTGTAAAGGCTTCTGCAAGCCTGTCGGCGAGGGCCTGGAGCGTGATCTTATTATAATCATCATGGGCCTTCTCAAATCGTTTGATATGTGGCTCGATGCCTTCTATCGTGACTACGAAGGCCCCTATATGGTCTTTTTTGCCGGTAGTGGCAGGGGCGATAAAATCACTCAGGGAGAGATTAGGCTGACCAGGGGCTTTTTTGATCTGCTGCCGGAGGAATTCCAGGTGTACAATCCCGTCCCCGGACCCGTTGACAGCAGCGCCTGTTACGCCTGTGTTGACCACTACGGTATCCTTCCCGTCTGAATTGGCCGGCCAGAACCCCAGCACGGCGCGGGCTTTCAGCCATTTTTCAGCTACTATTTGTTTCAGAAGGGCCTGTGCGTCATTGTATAGTTTAGTGGCTTCTTTGCCTACTTTTTCATCTTTTAAGATCTGGGGGAATTTACCATGTAGCTCCCATGCGATAAAGAAGGGACCCCAGTCGATATAAGGGACTATTTCTCCCAGGTCATGGCCATCGAAAACACGGGTACCGGTAAAAGCCGGGGCTACGGGTGTAAAGCTATTCCAGTCGATGGGCGTTTTGTTTTCCTGTGCTTTGGGAAAGGAAAGATATTGTTTGGCGGATTTCTTATTACTAAAATCCTCTTTCAGTTTCTTATATTCAGCTCCGATGTTACGGAGGAAATCCGGCTTTTGTTCTTCGCTTAATAAGGAACCCACCACGGTTACGCTACGGGAAGCATCCAATACATGCACTACACCTTTCTCAAATTCAGGGGCGATCTTTACAGCGGTATGCATACGCGAGGTCGTCGCTCCTCCGATGAGCAGCGGCACAGTAAAATCCTGGCGTTTCATTTCCCTTGCCACATGCACCATCTCGTCGAGGGAAGGGGTGATCAGCCCGCTGAGGCCGATAATAGCTACTTTTTCTTTTTTAGCGGTCTCCAGGATCTTGTCGGCAGGTACCATTACCCCGAGGTCGATGATGTCATAACCGTTACAGCCCAGAACGACGCCTACGATGTTCTTGCCGATGTCATGCACATCGCCTTTTACTGTTGCAAGCAGGATCTTTGCTGCGCCGGCGCCTTCCGTATTGATGGTGCCGGCTGCTTCATGAGCAAGCCTGCGTTCTTCTTTTTCCTGTTCGATATAAGGCGTGAGCACCGCTACGGATTTTTTCATAACACGCGCGCTCTTCACCACCTGGGGCAGGAACATCTTCCCACTGCCAAAAAGATCACCCACTACATTCATCCCTGCCATCAGAGGCCCTTCAATAACTTCCAGAGGCTTGGGATATTTTTGCCGGGCCTCTTCCGTATCGGCGTCTATATATTCAGTGATGCCATTTACCAGCGCATGTTTTAGCCGTTCTTCCACGGAGCCCTGGCGCCAGACCTCGTCCTTTACTTCGGCTTTGTCCTTGGCCTTGACGGTCTCGGCAAAGGCCAGCAGCTTATCGGTGGCGTCCGGATTCCTGTTAAGGATGACGTCTTCGCAAAGCTGTTTCAGCTGTGGCTCTATTTCATCATACACCACCAGCTGTCCGGCGTTTACAATACCCATATCCATCCCGGCCTTGATGGCATAATACAGGAATACGCTGTGCATGGCCTCCCGCACCGGCTCGTTCCCGCGGAAGGAGAAAGAGATATTGCTGACCCCGCCGCTGATACGGGTAAGGGGCATTAATTGTTTGATCTCTTTGATGGCTTCGATAAAGTCCACCGCATAATTATTATGCTCTTCGATACCCGTGGCGATGGCAAAAATATTGGGGTCAAAAATGATGTCCTGCGGATCATAACCCACTTGTTCGGTCAGGATCTTGTAAGCCCGGTAGCTGATGTCCACTTTTTTGCGCAGGGTGTCGGCCTGGCCATTCTCGTCGAAGGCCATTACGATGACGGCGGCGCCATAGCTCTTACAGATGATGGCCTGCTCGATGAATTTTTCCTCTCCTTCCTTCATGGAGATGGAGTTGACGATGCACTTGCCCTGGACACATTTCAATCCTGCTTCTATGATGGAGAATTTAGAGGAGTCGATCATGATAGGGATCCGGGCGATGTCCGGCTCGGCCTGAAGAAGATTGAGATAGGTCTGCATGGCCTTTTCTCCTTCCAGCAGGGCGTCGTCCATATTCACGTCGAGTATCTGGGCTCCGTTCTCTACCTGTTGGCGGGCGACACTGAGCGCCTCTTCGTATTTGTTTTCCCGGATGAGACGGGCAAACTTCTTGGACCCGGTGACATTCGTCCTTTCCCCGACATTGAGAAAATTCGTTTGAGGACGAACGACCAGGGGTTCAAGACCCGATAAGCGAAGAAAGGGTTTAATAGTAACAGCAGTCATTTTTATCTGATCCGTTTTTTAGTATCTTAAATAAAGTATAGACAATTGTTCATTTGTTCTTATACCAATTCCTTTTCGACAACAGGTAAGGGCCTGGGCTTGATGACTGCAACATGTTCCGCAATATGACGGATATGGTCCGGTGTGGTGCCACAGCAGCCACCGACGATGTTGACAAATCCTTTTTCTGCCCATTCTTCGATAAAATGCGCGGTTTGTTCCGGCATCTCGTCGTATTCGCCCATGGCATTCGGCAGCCCTGCATTGGGGTAAGCCGAAGTATAACAGGCGGCTATCTGGCTCAGCTCTTCGATATGACTACGCATTTCCACGGCGCCCAATGCACAGTTGAGACCGATGCTAAGGGGTTTGGCATGCATGACAGAGACATAAAAAGCTTCCAGGGTCTGACCGCTGAGCGTGCGTCCGCTGGCATCGGTGATGGTGCCGCTGATAAGGATCGGCAGCTCCTCCTGGTGTGTGTCCCGGAAATATTTTTTTATAGCGAAAATGGCGGCCTTTGCATTCAGGGTATCGAAGATGGTCTCGATCAGCAGGAGCTGAGCCCCTCCTTCTACCAATCCTTTTACCTGCTCATAATAGGCTGTTGCTACTTCATCAAAGCTGACAGCACGAAAGCCGGGATTATTCACATCGGGGGAAAGCGAAAGGGTTTTATTCATCGGGCCGATGGCGCCCGCGACGAACCGGGGCTTGTCGGGATTACGGGCGGTGTAGTCATCTGCGGCCTTGCGGGCGATGCGGGCGGCCGCCACATTGATCTCGAAGGCCAGCGATTCCATATGATAGTCGGCCATACTGATGACCTGCGCATTAAAAGTATTGGTCTCGATGATGTCTGCGCCGGCATCCAGGTATTCCCGGTGAATACCTTCGATGATCTGTGGTTGGGTCAGACATAAAAGGTCATTATTGCCTTTCAGATCGGAAGGCCAGTCAGCAAAACGTTCACCGCGATAGTCCTTTTCTTCCAGCTTATGCCGCTGGATCATAGTTCCCATTGCCCCATCGATGATAAGAATACGTTCTTTTAGTGCTTCTTGTATCGTCTTCATGAATAGATCCTCCTCTTGCCGGTAAAACCGGCTTTTAGAATATAAACAGATGGACAAACGCTTTGGAAGAAGAAAAATTTTTCTAAACTGGTAATAACGAAGGAAATAACCGGAAGGTATTATCGTACAGGGGATTATTTCGACCGTTTATTAGTTCAGTTTTTGCTTCTTATCGGAAGCGCTGGCCGTTGCCCGGACAGGCTGAACAATAAACAAATCCGCCTGTTCCTGACGCAAAGTTACATAAATAAATTGATTAACAAGCAGCCGCTATTTCCCTGCCATATAGCTCTCAACAGGCAGCCGATTGGTAATGGACCGGGCCAGGGTCATTTCATCCGCATATTCCAGCTCACCGCCAAAAGCAATACCCCGGGCGATGGTGGTGATCTTTACCCCGGACCCCTGCAGTCTCTTTTGGATGTAATAGATGGTGGTATCTCCCTGGATGGTAGGATTAAGCGCAAAGATCAATTCCCGGGTCTCTTCTTTTTGTACCCGGTTAACAAGGGACTCTATATTCAGCTGGTCCGGGCCGACACCGTCCAGGGGGGAAATGATGCCCCCCAGCACATGATAAGTGCCGCTGTATTGCTGGGTACTTTCGATGGCGATGACATCCCGGATGCTTTCTACTACACAAATAAGCTCTTGTTTACGAAGAGAATTAGCGCAGATGGAACAGACATCTCCATCTGCGACATTATAACAACGATGACAGAATTTAATGTCCTGCCGCATCCGGATAAGGGACTCCCCAAAGCCCTCTACCATGGGGGTATCCATTTTTAGTAAATGTAATACCAGACGGAGTGCGGTCTTCTTCCCGATGCCCGGGAGCCTGGCAAATTCATTGACCGCGTTCTCTAATAAGGCAGAGGAGAATTGCATAGTGCAAAGATAACCAATTACGGCCTGTTCATTAACTTTTGGAAGGCCTCTTCTTCCATATATTCCAGCAGGTCTCCAGGCTGACAATCCAATATTTTACAGATGTCTTCCAGCGTGGAAAAACGGACAGCTTTTGCCTTACCGCTCTTCAAAATGCTGAGGTTGGCCAGGGTAATACCTATCCTGTTGCTAAGCTCTGTCAGCGACATCTTCCGTCTGGCCAGCATCACATCCAGGTTAACAACGATGGGCATATTCGGTTATAATGATTTTTAAATAGTTAGATCGTAAGGTCTTGGTCATTCTGCAATTTATATCCTTTTTTAAAGGCTTTGGCGATAATGAAAAAGACAATGGCGATAAGGATACCGGTGCTATTGTCCTTAATGATCTGTAAATAATCAAAATGCAGATCACTGGTCAGGTATTTTCTGAAGATCACCCGCAAAATGATCCTCAAAAGGGCAAGAAAGACAATACAGCCAAGAATGGTCCAGGCCACGAGGTGCAGCTGCCGGATATTTTTTCTGGTAAAAGCCTGTCCCTGGGCTATCCGGAGAAGGATCTTTGCCGGGAGCGCAAAAAAAATGAAGATGATCAGCATTATACCCACGCAGAGTCCGGCATTTGACAGCCAGTAAAGCCACCGGTAGGCTCCTTTACTCACCGGTATCAGCACGGTCCCTTTGTTTTCCCAGCCTCTCTTCTCAAAATCGTCGTAGACAAATCGGAAAGGGACCTCTTTTACCATATAATGACCATACCGCACCTGATCGCCATACTTATTATGACGAATGGAGTCCCAGGAAGGATAATGAAGGTAGTTCCTGCCATAGCGAAAATGAAAGACCGTATCGTTGGACAGACTGTAACCTTGAAGTCCCACATAGTAGCGGGTGGTTTTTTTGCCTTCCGGACCAAAACCAAAGCCGGTACAGGTGTCGCATTCAGTAACAATGTTGGTTTGCAGAAAGAGGGAGCTGGTGCCCTCACCCTCGCCCCTGGCTTTATCCTGTATATCACGCTCCATCTGGATCTCTTCATTTATGTGCTCGACTTGTTTGAACTGGTCCCAGGTCATTTTTTGCTCCGGCCCGGGTACGGGGGGAGGGACGTCAAAAGTGTCAGGCAGCTCAAATATATCTGAGCCCCCGTGGTCAGTGGAGACACTATGGCTCATAAAGTGGAACGACCAGAAAACAGACAATATGTACACGGTAAATAAGACGAAAAGGATGGTCAGGACCAGATCGACTTTTTTGGGGCTAATCATTTTTCGGCAGGTTTAAGTCTGCACAAAATAATAAATAATTATCGAAAAACAATAAATATTTATTGAAATAACCCTTTATAAGGTAATATCCTTATCATTATCCCAGTTGGGTTTGACCGTAAACTTCTTAAGCACAGTGATCACCTGTTCAGGTTGCCGGTGTTTGCCAAAGAATTCGCCCGGATCCCATACGCCATTGCCATTGGTGTCATATAAAACCCTCAGCTCATAGTCGCCGGGTGTAAACAGCTGGGTCTTATAGGCGTTGTTGTTCCGGAGGGGAACGGAGTATTTCACGGCATCCCCTACAACAAATTGCAGGACAGGCTTGCGGTTAAGATCAAGGTTGAAGATCCTGATCCATACCTCGCCGTATTCGATATCCTTCCGTGTCCTGAAGGAAATAGTGTCAGTCTTTAGCAGCATCCTGCCGGAAGAGTCCTGTGCAAAGTCCTTGGCCAGGATCAGGTGGTATTTAGTATCCGTGGGCCAGGTATAAAGCATATAGAACAGCCTGTTGTTAGTATCCCCTTCCATAAAACGATAGTCCTTGTCCGGAATGGACTGGAAATTCTCGTCTGTGAACTTTATTTTGGAGGAGTCGAAATCTTTCAGCGGGTTAGGGAACTGGAAACGGAAAGTGTCCAGTACGTCGAAGACGCCGTTGGAGAGATTTGTCTGGAACTGCAGCCTTTTATCCTTTTCTTTTTCCTTGTCGGACTTCTTCTCGCCGCCGCTGGATTTGGCGCCGCCGGAAGAGGATGATTTGTTCCCGGATTTAGTCTCCGGGCCCTCTGCATAGGCATACAGGACGAGGGGAGGGGTGCCGCCGGGCCCGATGACCACGGGAGAGTCGGCAAAAGCAAAAAGCTGTCCCTTGGACAGATACTGGTGGGAGCCTCCTTCATCTTTCATGGCGTAAAGGGCGTATTTGCCGGGTTCGAGGTAGCGGAATTTGAAACGGCCGGTGCTGTCCACACGTGCTATATACCGTGGCTTGCTTTTGACTACGGCCGAGTCATCCAGCTTTTTATGCAGCAGGACGATAAGGGTACTGTCTATTTTGCCTGTATTGGCCACGATCACATGACCGGAATACTGCATGGAGTCGATGTATTTTCCGGTGGAAAAGACATAGGTAAAATTCTTTAGGATATTCCCTTCATTGACATCCCGGATGGCATTGCCAAAATTCAGGGAATAGGTGGTATTGGGCTCCAGGGTGTCTTTTATCCTGACCGTGAGGGTCCTGAGCTTCGAGTCAACGATGGGGTCTGTCTTGGGGACGGGGGAAACGATCAGTTCCGTGCGTATATCCTTGGGGTCTATATATTCATTAAAATAGAAGACGATCTTATTGGAAGTACCCTTTGCGGCGGTCAGGGGAAACAATTTAGCCGAATCATGGGGAGTCGCCAATACCAGCCTGGGTGGAATGGTGTCACGGGGGCCGCCCATGGGGGCGACGATATTAGCGCAACCGGTATCACCCAGGATACTGATCAGAAGAAACAAAAAAACAAGGAGGAAGAGAGAGCCGTTCTTGATCTTCATGCTATTGGCTTATCAGAATAAATTCCTGTAAAAATAGGGTGTTTAACCGGATTCGCAGGAAGTGGTATAGGAAGGCCTCCTCATTTAGCAAATCTTTAGGTCTCTTCCTCCTGGTCCTCGTCATTGAGCTTATGCAGGGCGATGGCAAGATTATTCGTTTTTACAAAGTTACACCAGTGACAGTCCGGCTCACCGCAGCCGGTATAAAACTCCCGGTTTTGAATTTTTTTCCAGGTGGTCTCTATTTGCTGGATGACGGTCGTAATGTCGGCGGGTGTGATGACGATCTTTACCTTTCTGTATTCTTTTTTCTTGTCGGGCTCCACAAAGTCAAATTCTGTGCTAACGACTTTCCAGTCCTTATCAGCATAGCCATCCACCAGTATTTTGTAAAAGACAGCCTGGCGCCAATAGTCTCCGCCGTTAGGGTCTTTGGCGTTGGGAGGGGTGAGCTTATCCTTTGCCTTGTCGACATCCCCGGTTTTATAGTCGACGACGTTAACATCCTTGCCCTGGAATTCCAGCTTGTCCAGCTTACCTTTTAGCGGAACGCCTTTGACCGTAACATTGCGGATATTCCGTTCTACTGCGACGATCTTATTCCATTCATGTAGATATTTATCGTAGTAATTGGTGAGGACCTCCAGCCCATATTCCATCCGCCGGGAAAATGCTTCCCGCGTAAAGATCTCCCGGTGCCGGTGCATATACCATTGAAAGTCCTGCAGCATTTCTTCTTGAAAAGGGAATTGTTCTGCAACCTGGGCCTTCATTTTTTCGAAAAGGCGTTGCAGGGCAAAGTGGACAGCGCTGCCAAATTCGGTGGCCTCATTCTTTGGGGAGGGGATCCGGACGAGGTTCCTGTAATAAAACTCCAGCGGGCATTTGAGGTAATTGTTCAGGGCTGTAACGTTCATGACGAACTTTTCCAGCGTGCGGCTGATAAAGGCCTCTTCTGCTGCAGCTATCTCGGGCGCGATGGTCTCGCTAAAGCTAAGGGCGTCGAAGTCTGCCTGTATGGCTGCCGGCACTGCTGCTTTTTCAACGGGTAGTGCATGCCGGTCCAGGATCTCCGCGATAAAAACGGAGGGCTCCAGCTCTTTTCCGTCTGGCCGGTATCGTGACCAGGAGATAGAAAGATGTTGTTCCGCCCGGGCGAGGGCTACATAGAAAAGGTGCCTTAATGCTTCCTCCCCGATGGCTTTGGCTGCCTCGCCTTCTTTTCCGGAACGGGATGAAAATAGTGTGTCCGGATATTTATATCCGCCGCCGGGCTTGCGTTTCTTTTCCCAGACGGAGGCATTACAGCCGGCGAAAAAAACATATTGAAATTCCAGCCCATTTGAACCCTGGGCTGTCAGCAGATGTACGGCTTTGTCGCTGCCGGCCACCTGCACCAGGGGGAGGGGGATGGCATTATCCTTCATCAGGTCTGTCATCTGAACCAGCTGTTCCAATCCCATATCCGGATCACGGCGGGACTCCTCTTTTACAAAGTCAAAAAGGGCGGTGAGGAGCTGGATCTGCATTATTTTATCCTGGCTTTGCATGACCGCGCTGAGCAAACCCGACTCACGGATAGTATGTTCGAACAGGGTCTGTAAAGTGACATTGGGAACATCTCCAATGAGCTTTTCCAGGCTCCGGCTTGCTTTTTTCATCCCTTCGGGGAGGCCGCTGTCAAAAAGATCTTTGGCGGGGCGGTTGGCTTTTTCGTAAAGAAGCCGTCGCAGGGAGGTGCGTTGGTCGCCGAATCGGCGTTGCGCTACTTCCACAGACAATTTGGCTATCTCGATGGGGGCGATGCCAAAGAAGTCAAAATGAAGGATCTCGAAAAGCATTTCATCACCGCCATAAGGGGCATCGTGTTCGGCTGCCAGGTAGCGCAGCAGCAGGATGATCTTTTGAGCGAAGGGCACTTCGAAGAGGTTTACGCTCCGGTTACTGTAAACGGGTATCTTTTTCAGCTGGAAGAACCGGGCCAGCTCTTCTCCATATCTGTTCTCCTTATATATAACAGCTATTTTTCCGGGGGCCACCCCTTCCTGTACAAGCTTTTCTACCTGCAAGGTAATATCCGTCATTTCTTCCCGGGGCTGCCGGTATTCCAAAAGCCGGGGCATATTTTCAAGGTTGGCGCCCTGGAACCGGTAGCTGCGCTGGTCGTTATCTCCCACGACAAAGACATTGGGCTGGTCCCAATAGCTGATCAGGAGATCCAGGAGCCGGTTCTGAGTACCATGGGTGTCCTGGTATTCGTCCACAAGAATATATTGATAACGCTCCTGGTAGCTGGAGCGCAGGGCCTTGTTCTCTTCAAATGCCAGGATGACCCAGTTGATCATGTCGTCAAAGTCATAACGGTTACGGCGGCGCATGAGCTCCTGGAAAGGCGTGAACTGATCAACAGCGGCCCTGAGCGCTGTCATTTTCTCCGTTTCTTCGGCTATCTTATCGGTCCGGACATCGGCCAGGTACTGATCTATCTTTTCATGGATAAAGGCGGGTGTCCACCCTTCTCTTTTCATGGCGGAGAAGAGGCTTTGCAAATTGCCCATCTCAAAGTATACATCCCCACGATAGCGTTTAAGTGGATGATTCTTAGGGAAATTATCGATCAGGTTCTTAAGAAGCTGGATCTTTTCCAGGTCAGAAATAGGGTCCAGGGATGTCTTCTCAAAAAGCGGCAGGTTTTCCTGGATGATGTCGTTGCAAAAGGAGTGAAAACTGTGTATATTGACCTTATAGGCATCTGGCCCGATAAAGGAAAGAAGACGGCGGCGCATGGCGATGGCGCCGGCATCGGTATAAGTAAGACAAAGGATATTACCGGGAGATTCTTCCCGGAAATGCTGCTGAAGTTTCTCCCGGTTTATGGACATGCGTAAAGGTACAGGGAAGGTATATATAATTGGGCCCCCCGGGAAAACACTAAGTAAAAACACTTATTTTTATTCGGAAGAAATCCCTAATTTGGAAAATGAGGGCTTTTATGACTGAAAATGTCTAAATATGGGAATAATTTAGCCGAACCAACGTTAGAATCATATCCCTATATAAACGCAAGTATGAAAAACCATCATTCCTTTAAAGTTTTTATCGTTGAAGATGATGTTTGGTATGGCAGTATGCTCCAGCATTATCTTTCCCTCAACCCTGAGTATGAGGTAAAACGATTCGAGTCCCCCAGAGATTTTTTTGCCGCGCTTCACGAAAACCCCGATGTGGTGACGCTCGACTATTCCCTGCCCGATTGTGACGGTGCGGAAGTGTTGAAGAAGATCAAGGAGCATAACCCTGATATAAGGGTCATTGTCATTTCAGGGCAGGAGGACGTAGCGACGGCCATCAATCTGTTAAAAAATGGGGCTTTTGACTATATCGTAAAGGATGATGATACAAAAGACAGGCTCTGGAACAGTATTTTACACTTGCGGGAGATCAGTAACCTGAAACAGGAGGTAGAGACCCTGAAGAGCCAGGTGGGGCGTAAATATGACTTCTCCCAGATGATCATCGGGAAGAGTGATGCGATCCAAAAGGTCTTTTCACTTATTGAAAAAGCAGCGAAGACCAATATTACAGTGTCTGTCACGGGGGAGACGGGATCGGGTAAGGAGATGATCGCCAAGGCCATTCATTATAATTCGGAGCGGCATAAACAGCCTTTTGTGGCGGTAAATGTGGCCGCTATCCCAAGAGATCTTATTGAAAGTGAGCTGTTTGGTCATGAAAAAGGCGCATTCACCGGCGCTGTTACCCGGCGGATCGGGAAGTTTGAAGAGGCAGATAAAGGGACATTGTTCCTGGATGAGATAGGGGAGCTGGATATAAATTTACAGGCAAAGCTGCTACGCGTATTGCAGGAACGGGAGATCACCCGCATCGGCAGCAATACGCTCACAAAAATAGATGTCCGTATCATCGTAGCTACCCATAAAAATCTCCTGGAAGAAGTTAAGAACAAGACTTTCAGGGAAGATCTTTACTATCGTCTGATCGGGTTGCCCATTCTTTTGCCGCCCCTGCGGGAGAGAGGTAATGACATCCTGATCCTGAGTAAGCATTTTATCGATGCTTTTTTAAAAGAGAACAAGCTGGAGAAAAAGACCCTTTCTCCGGAAGCTCAGCAAAAATTAGTGCAATACCCTTTTCCGGGGAATGTTCGGGAGCTGAAGTCTGTAGTGGAGCTGTCCGTCGTAATGGCGGATGGAGAAATGATCCAGCCTGAACATATTACGCTGAATACTACGGCCAGCATTGCAGATTTGCTGAACAAAGAAATGACCCTTAAAGAGTTCACAATACAGATCCTGCAGCATTACCTTGACAAATATGAGAAGGACGTTCTGTTGGTGGCGAAAAAGCTGGATGTAGGTAAATCCACTTTATATCGCATGATCCAGAACGGAGAGCTAAAAATGAAGTAATCGCTTTCGTTTAACAATTCGCCCGCATGAGCCTGCCACAAGAGTTGGATAAGAAACTGAGGGAGCACTATGGCTTTTATGAAGAGATACTGAATAAGATTCCGGCAGAGGTGATCGTTGCTGACACCGAATACCGATATCTGTTTGTAAACCCCAGTGCCGTACCGGACCCGCATTTGCGGGAATGGATGATTGGCAAGACCAATGAAGAATTCTGCAAGTATGCGGGAAGGCCTGATAAAATTGCAAAGGCGCGCAGACATGTGTTCAGAAGGGTATTGCGTACACGTCAGATGATAGAGTTTGGTGAAGAGACAAGAGATGAGCATGGTGTTTTCCAGCATTATTTGCAAAAGGTTTATCCTGTGCTGGACGATGCCGGTGAAGTGCAATGGGTGATCATCTATGCATTGCGTATCACAAACAAAGAGGAATACGAGGAAATAGTCCGGCGCAGCGAAAAAAGATACCGGGACCTCTTTAATTATAGCCAGGCGCTTATCTGCACACATGATCTGCAGGGCAGGCTGATCTCCATTAATCCGGAGATATCGAGGGTATTGGGCTATAGTGAAGACGAGATGATCGGGGTAAAAATTCAGGACTTTATTCCACCGGAACATAAGCTGAAGTTTGATCAGGAATATTTACAACAGATAAGAACGAGCCAGACCGCCGTAAGCGGGGTCTTCTGCGTTCTGAACAAAAAAGGGGAGAAGATCTATTTGTTGTACAAGAATTACAGGATGGAAGAGATTGGTATTGATCCTTATGTCATCGGCTTCTCACAGGATATTACGGAAAGGATCGTAATGGAGCAGGAGCTGCGCCTTGCTCAACAGCTGGCTGATGAAACGTCGAGGGCTAAAGAGTCTTTTCTGGCCCATATGAGTCATGAGATCCGCACGCCGATGAATGGGATCATGGGTATTGCCAGTCTGCTGGGGAAGACCAACCTCGATAGCCAGCAGCAATATTATTTAAAGCTGATGCAGGAGGCGGCCGGTAGTCTTGTGGTGATAGTAAACGATATTCTCGACCTTGAAAAGATAGTGGCCGGTAAACTACAGCTGGAAAAGATTGATTTCAAAATAGTGGATAAAATAGCCACGGCCATCCAGTCCTTTCTCCACAAGGCCGAGGAAAAAGACCTGGGACTTGTTTTCCAGAATAAGATCCCGGCGGCCAAGGTCGTACGGGGAGATCCTTACCGGTTAGGCCAGGTGCTGAACAATATTTTGAGCAATGCCCTGAAGTTCACGGAAAAAGGCAATATCACGATCACATCGGATATTACTGAACAGAACGAAGATTGGCTGGTTGTGGAGATCATGGTCCGGGATACGGGCATTGGCATTAGCCGGGACCGGATCCGCACTATATTCGAACCTTTTGAACAGGCCGATGCCACCATTTCCCGTAAATACGGTGGAACTGGCCTGGGTCTAAGCATCTGTAAGAACCTTGTTGAGATGCAGAACGGCGAGTTGCTGGTACAAAGTGAAGAAGGCAAAGGATCCGCCTTTACCATCCGGATCCCTTATCAACTAAGTCTTGAAGTTATGCAGGAAAATGAAATAAACCAGGTCATCGACTACAAGAGTCTGGGACATAAGAAGATCTTAGTCGCTGAAGATGTGGAGCTGAATCAGTATCTTGCCCGGCATATTCTGGAATCCTGGAATGTGGAGGTAAAGATCGCCAGTAATGGAAAAGAGGCGTTGGAACAGGTGCAGGCGGAATATTTTGACTGCATCCTTATGGATGTACAGATGCCTGAAATGGATGGCATCGAGGCAACACAACATATCAGGAAGCTCTCTGATCCCCTAAAGGCGAATATCCCTATTATTGCGTTGACGGCCAACGCATTGAAGGGGGATAGTGAAAAATACATTGCCGCCGGTATGAATGACTATTTAGCCAAACCTTTTGATGAGCCGCGTCTTTTTCGCGTGATAGCCAGGAACTTAGTGGAGCAGGAGCTCGATGATGTCAATAATAACTCACCCTTAAAAAACCAAATAAGCATGTCACCCGTAAATTCGAGGTTATATGATTTGTCCATGGTGCAATCAGTATCCGGAGGAGATGAAGGCTTTATTAAGAAAATGGTAGCTCTTTTTATCGAAACAGTACCCCAGAACATGGATGAGCTGAGCAAAGCGGCTGCTTCCGGAAATTGGGAACAGGTAGGAAAAACGGCCCATAAGCTGAAATCCACCGTGGATTCCATGGGCATCAAGTCAATACGGCAGGAGATCCGCACGGTGGAAGCAAACGCCAAACAGCTCCAGTCCCTGGAGGAGATTCCTTCCCTCGTAGAAAAAATAGGGGCTGTAATAGCCGAATGTATCGGACAGTTAAAGGCTGAGATCATTAACCAGGGGTAAGCCCTTATAAGGGGGTCATTAAAGACCTACTTACCTCAATTTAGCCCCAATCTTAGAACACCTTTCCCAAAAAGAGAGCGTAATTGTTAAACGACTAATTTTTTATGGCTGACTTTCAGCATATTAGGCTTTGAGTTTTTCTGGCACCATTTTCCGGTTATATGGGTGCACTGATAGCAAATTATATGGAATTTACACCCCAGCCGGTCATTTTTGTCGTTGAAGACAATTTACTTTATCAAAGCCTTATCGCTAAAGAACTTGAATCTGTAAGCAACAATATTCATTTCTATACGAATGGGGAGTCCTGTGTTGACGATCTTGATAAACAACCTTCTGTTATTGTCCTGGATTATAATCTTGATGGTGAGATGAATGGTCTCGATACCCTCCAACGGGTCAGGGACATCAATCCCAATGTATATGTCATTTTGTTCTCCAGCCAGAAAGGCCTGAATACAAAAGAGGTATATCTGCAGTATGGCAGCTTTGACTTCCTGGAAAAGAATAGTCTCTCTCTCCGCACGCTTCACCACATGGTTGACTGTGTAGTCTCTCCCAAGAGCAAGACAACGCCCAATTGATCTAACCGGGAATGCGTGAAATGTACTTCTCAATCTCCTTGATCTGGCTGACGATCTGCGGTGTCGTAGGCTTAAGGGCTTTGGCCTTACGGAAAAAATCCTTTGCTGCCCGGAATTCCCGTTTCGTCATCATGATCGAGCAAAGCTGGAGAAAGGCTGCCGCCTGGTTCTCTTTGTCGGGCAGTCCTTTACGAAGGGCTTGCCGGATATAACTTTCCGCCTGGCGGATATCATTCTTCTGCATGGACAGCATCCCCATTTGCAACAGGCTGGCTCCCTCCGCCTCTTTCATAGGCATACCCAGATCTAGCCCCTTTTTCATATTCTTCTCTGCACCCTCGAAGTCCTGCTTCATCATGGCGATATTGCCTTTCAGGGTAAAGTATACACTGCGGATAGGCTTGTAAAGAAGACCTGGAAATTTAATAGAGCTGAGTACTTTCTCTGCTGCATCCAGGTTACCGCTTTCCATGTGTTCCTGGATAAGACGAAGGGGACCAAAGAAGAAATATCCGAACAAAAGGATCAGCGTTATGAAATAAGCCGGGAAGGCAGGCCAGAAACCGGCATATATATTTGTCAGGATACCAATGACCAGCAGGAGGATGGATATCTGGAGGCGATATTTAATTACTACATTGTAAAATTTCATAGTCCTATTTGTTTGTTCGGACAGGGCCGACCACCCTGCTCGAAGGAGTGCAAATATAGGGCTATGGCATGAATTAGTGCCGCGGAATCGGCCCCATTCATCAGAATGTGTCGTCGTTAACCTCGATCCAGTAACCATCCGGGTCCTGCAGATAGATCTGTTTCACCTTATCAGGTCTCACCTGGGGGATAGTATTCTTCTGTGACCAGTCGCCATATTTAACATGAAATTCATCCAGGTGTTTCGTAAAAGCTTCCATGGAAGGGACACTAAAAGCAAGGTGTATATTGATGTCATGGGGGATATCTTCTTTGGCGCCGGAGACGACATGGAGCTGACCGTGTTCAGACACCCGGAACCAGACATGTTTTCCATCATGAAAAGGTTCCGGTATCCGTTTCAGCTCCATGACCTGCTCATAGAATTTGGCAGCCCGCTCCAGATCAGTGACAAAAATGGTCTGGTGGCTGAAACGGGGCCCCTGGCTATGGGCGGCCATCCCTAATAATAAAGGGGCTATAAGTATGAGTAAATGCTTCATAGTGAATATTTTCAGAAGTAAGGTACACTTTTGACACCGGCTAAAAAACAGCTATAAACACCCGGGCCGTCCATTATACTACAAATTCTATTATTAGCCGGTAATTAATGGGGTAAGAATGCCGGAATGTATTATTTTTGCCGCCCGAACTTCGGTCCCGTAGTTCAATGGATAGAATAGAAGTTTCCTAAACTTTTGATACAGGTTCGATTCCTGTCGGGACTACACTCTCTTCAACCCGCTGTATTAAGCGGGGTTACCTCACTCCCCCTCGATCGGTGCAGTCCACCTGAACGAGCCCCACTCGAATATAAGTGTACCGTGCCGACTGTCCCTGGGTAGGATAGATATAGTGAATTCTTCCACTGTTGCGGTGTCAGCCTCGCTGATCATCCTTGCTCTACCCAGGTTAAGGGTGGGATTGTACTCCGTACCCCATTCACCGGTCTGCTTATTCACAATCAGATCGACTCCATCTTTATGTGGCGTGGTAAACAGTGTGTATGTGGCCGCAGGAACCTGCATCCCGGCAAGCTTTATCGGGGTTGACGTCGTAAACTGAGTAGCTGCATTGGCTCCGGTTCTCCATACATAGTCGAAAGGTATCACATCACCCAGCAGGGTTCGTCCCCGCAACAGTGGCCTGCCATAGTCAACGGTTAGGATCGTATTGCCAATTTGTGCCCGGACGGTATCACGAACGCTTAGCGACTTTACGAAACCACCTTCTTTTTCCTTTGCCTCCATATGGTCAGCGATGCCTTTTACGTCTGGTGGCGTAGCCAATCGTCGTACCCGCACATCATACGTAGTTCGGGCGCCGGAATAACCGAGCATATTATTGGCAGAGTCCATCATTGCTTCGCCGGTTCCGGAAAGCCAGTCATGTGTGATCTCTATTTTGGCACCAGCAAGCGGTTTTACAACGGCCTCGCCCAAAGGAAACCGGTCGAATTCCCGGTCAATGTAAAACTGCCGCATTTTTACAGGACTGCCTGCAGCCAGCTTTGATGCCGTTGCCTGCTTCGATGCCGCGACAAAGTAAAGCTCATAAAGACTATACATTTGTGGTACGTGGGCTACTATAAGGCTGCCACCTGTTTGAAAATCACGATTCACCGTACCGGTGCTATCTGTTTTAGAAAGATGAACTTTATTAGTGGTGACATCGGCAACAACTTTTCGATTCCGCTGACCAGATGGTTCACTGGGGGTGTAAATGTTCATTTCAAGATGTCGAATGCTGCCGTTGTCATTAAGATCAACCACAGTATGACGAATCCGCACAGTTGGAAAACGATCAACTTCATCGCTTGTTAAAGTATTGCCCTGACGGGTTATAGCCTCAACTGAAATCGTATCATGCCCAAGCGTCGTAAGAAAGCCGTATCGTTTTACTGCTGGCTCGTTACAGGAAAATAGCAAAACCACAACATTAAAGAAAAGGCAAATAGCAGTCGGCTTAACGGGATAAAAATATTGTGATTGTGCGGTTTTACTATACATGGGAAAGATATTCCCTGTTAAATTACCGAATCACTTCCTATTATTCCCAGGCAAATTGAACTGCAACATCTATCTTTATTTAAATGGTTGATTGCAGGGCCGGAAGGTGACTATCTGAAATACCTATCAGAGACGAAAATGCAAAAAAAGATCGATCCTGAACTCCATTACCATTGATCAATAATACCGCTGTGATATCCTCCCCCTCAAAATACTGTTTTATCCCCCCTCGGGCAATCGAAAATACATTAATTTGTATTTGCCCAATATAAAACAGCTATATGAAAAAAGCTTTCTCTCTTTTATACCTTTTAATAATTCCCTTATTTGCTCTATTCGCTCAGGAAAGAGCAACTATCTTAAAAAAAGATGTCCCGCTTGATTCCATACGGCTTAGCGATCCTTGTATCCTGGCAGATCAAAAAACTGCCATGTACTATATGACCGGCACCGGCGGTATGCTCTGGAAAAGCAGGGATCTTAAATTTTGGGACGGTCCTTTCCAGGTCGTAAAGACCGATCCCCAATCATGGATGGGACCTCATCCAATGATCTGGGCTGCTGAGCTCCATGAATATAAAGGCAGGTATTATTACTTTGCTACGTTCACTAATCATGATATAAAGATTGATACAGTGAAAGGAAAGGTCATTGAACGTCGCGCGTCTCATATCCTGGTGAGCGATCAACCGGATGGACCCTATGTGCCGATGCAGGATTCCACCTATTTGCCTGCTAATAAATCGACTTTGGACGGAACCTTTTGGGTTGACAAAGACGGAAAGCCATATTTAATATATTGCCATGAGTGGTTGCAGAATTGGGACGGAACCATCGAAAAAATTGAACTAAAACCCGATTTGAGCGGATCGATTGGAACGGGAACAATATTATTTCGCGCCAGTAGTTCTCCCTGGAGCCGTGAAAAAGATGAAAATGGAAATGTTCGCCCCAATAAGGTTACAGACGGACCCTACGTGTTCCGTACTCAAACCGGGCGCCTGGGTATGATCTGGACGAGTTGGGTATACAATGTTTACACACAAGGCGTGGCCTATTCTTCAAGTGGTACATTGGACGGCCCCTGGGTACAGGAGAAAGAGCCGATTACGCCACCCAATTTCGGGCACGGCATGCTATTCCGAACATTGCAAGGCAAATTGCTGATGGCAATACACAGTCACCAGGATATTAATGGGCATTACCGCCGGATCCCACATTTATTCGAGGTAGACGACTCCGGGGATAAACTGATCGTGCGCGGACTTTACGCCCCCTGAAAAGATCACGCGCTACCGGGAAAAGTAATCCAATTTTTTGAGACGGGAGTAAACAGCACCCTTTGTGCGCCCAAAATATTCCGCCATAGTGCCGATGGCGGCTCCGGTATCTGCCATTTCTATAAGCTCCTTATCCAGCTCTGAAGACCAGGGTTGATAGGCTTCCTTGTTAGATTGTCTTTTTTCTTCAATGGTATAAGCCTTCTCTCCAGGAGGTCTTCCGCCGGCCACCTTCTTTTTTTCAGGCGTTTGTTTGGAAGAAGGCAACGGATTGGCTTTAACCTGTTTTCCCGCTTGGCTGTTGAGCGTGGATTTCTTTCCGGTACTGATATGCTTGCCAACGGGAAAGTTCTGTGGAACCAGGGTTTCGGGGATGAAAAGCTTGTACCTGGCGCGTGTTACAGCAACATATAGCAGGTTTATCTCCTCATTTAATTTCGCGATATTCAGCGGTTCTTCTTTCTCCTCTTGACTGGCTTTCAACTTCTCTAATCTTTCTTCCGTTATAAAGTCATCTACCAGGTAAACCACATCGTATTCCATCCCTTTGGCACGGTGTACAGTAGAGAAAATCATTTCCGCTTTGGATTTGTCGTCATTCCCGATATGCAGGTCCTTCAAAGATTTGATGAGACCATAAATTTCGTCTCCATATTCTTTTACTATTTCTGACATCATCGACAATTGGACATCTTCAGTTTTCTCGATATATTCTTCCAGCTCATCGATATCAGTCATCGATTTAATCAGCTTGTCGCGAATGCGATCATGCTTTTTATTATAGAGATTCAATACATCGTACA
>Ga0206922_1042_pt1 | contig 20613 bp, 18 predicted proteins | sample Alteio_BWOrgHeat_63_FD_152976 | JGI IMG/M metagenome (GOLD analysis project Ga0206922, IMG submission 152976) | Enriched cells from forest soil in Barre Woods Harvard Forest LTER site, Petersham, Massachusetts, United States -... | ecosystem: Environmental > Terrestrial > Soil > Temperate forest >... | reverse complement strand
ATTGAATATCGAACAAGGAACAAGGAATTTTGAATCTTGAAGGGATTGAATATCGAACAAGGAACAAGGAATTTTGAATCTTGAAGGGATTGAATATCGAACAAGGAACAAGGAATTTTGAATCTTGAAGGAATTGAATATCGACAAGGAACAAGGAATCTTGAAGAGATTGAATATAGAACAAGGAATGTTGAAAAACGGCACCTGAGTTTTTTACAATGACTTAATGACCAATGACCTAATGACTATTGATTTAATGACTATTGATCTAATGACTATTGACCTTCTGACCACCACACTACCTGTAATGGAAAGTTTTTACACCCTGCAGGGCGAAGGCTTTCACCAGGGCAGGGCTGCTTATTTTATACGCCTTGGCGGTTGTGATGTTGGCTGCTTTTGGTGCGATGTTAAAGATAGCTGGGACGCAGCAAAACATCCAAAACTAACTATAGACAGTTTAGTGGCAACTGCAAAACAAACCCCTGCTGAAATAGTGGTGGTAACAGGCGGTGAGCCGTTAATGCATGATTTAAATACACTTACCGGCGCTTTACAATCTGCCGGTTTAAAAACTCATATAGAAACTTCGGGTTCATCACCTTTAAGCGGGGATTGGGACTGGATATGCCTTTCACCAAAAAAATTTAAGGCCCCCTTGCCCGAAACCCTCCCGGTTGCTGATGAATTAAAAGTGGTGATATATAATAAGTCGGATTTTGACTGGGCTGAAACATATGCTGCACAGGTTTCCCCTGGATGTAAATTATACCTGCAACCTGAATGGACGAAAGCATCCTTTATTACGCCGTCAATCATTGACTATATTAAAGCCAACCCCAGATGGGAATTAAGCTTGCAATTACATAAGTATATAAATGTGCCATAAATTAATCGTGAAACGACAGACGTTAAACGTGAGAATTTAGATACCCGCAGATGAAAGTTTTTAACCTGAATGTGCATTCTACAGTTAACACTAATACTACCCGCTGCATAATGTAAACTTTAACAACCAAATAGCACTCTTTTTACGACCTTGCTTTTGCATGAAATACCTTCTCTTTATTATATTACTATCGCTTGGCAACAGGTTATTCGCACAAACCTATAATGCAGATAATATCAACAAAAAAGCAGTAGCCGCGTACGATAAAGCCATGCTGCAACTGCGTGATGGTTTGATAAAAGATGCTATTCCGCTGCTTGGCAAAGCAATTGAATATGACGCAAATTATATGGATGCATACCTGTCTATGGCAGGAGTATATGGCGAACTAAAAAATTATCAAAAATGTGTTGACTACTATGAACTGGCCCGGAGCAGGGATACAGCTTATTTTAAATATTACGACCTGCCTTATTCAATTAACCTTGCAGCGTTGGGCAGGTTTAATGACGCTTTAGGTGCAATAAACGAATTTTTAACCATCCCTAACCTGAACGAAACCAGCGTACGCAGCGGGTTGTACCGCAAGCATTGTTATGAATTTGCTGTTGATTATGCACAAAAACACCCGGTTTCCAACTATGTATTTGCGCCGGTAAATATGGGGGATAGTATTAATTCAGCCAACGCTGAATATTATCCTTCTTTTACGATTGATGACAGCACATTTGTTTTTACGCGCCGGGGAGAAGGTATTCGCGAGGACTTTATGGAAAGTAAGCTACAGCCAAACGGGATATACAGTAAAGCAAAGCTGATTGAAGGATCTATAAATGTTGAGCCTTCAAAAGGGGCCATTAATATTTCGCAGGATGGCGAATGGTTGATATTTGCAGGCAATTTCCCCGGTAAAGGCGATGGCGATTTTGATCTTTTTATTTCTTACAATACACCAACAGGTTGGAGTGAGCCGGTAAATATGGGCTATAACATCAATACAGAATTTTGGGAAAGCTCGCCAAGCCTAAGTCCTGATAAAAACGCATTGTACTTTAGCAGCAACAGGCCCGGCGGGTATGGCGGCAAAGACTTGTATGTTAGTTACCGCAAGCCAAATGGCACCTGGGGGCCAGCAGAAAACATGGGGCCGCTAATTAACACAAAGGGCGATGAACTAGCCCCTTTTATACATGCGGATAATCAAACGCTTTATTATACATCTAATGGCTTGCCCGGCTATGGCGGTACAGATATTTATGTAACAAGAAAAGTAAACGGGCAATGGACTGCCCCCGAAAATTTAGGATACCCAATTAATACCGTTGAAAATGAGGGCAGCCTTTTTGTAGCTTCAGATGGTATTACAGCATACTATGCAAGCGACAGGGCAGATACCCGCGGTGAACTCGACCTGTACAAATTTCAACTGCGCCCTGAAACACGGCCTGCACAAACATTATATGTACAGGGGTATGTAACAGATGCTGTTACCAAAAAAAGCATACCATGTGCTGTTGAACTGACTGATGATTCCACACAGGTAGCAGTAACAAAACTTCAGACAGATGAAACTGGGTTTTACTTTGTAACACTGCCGGTTGGTAAAAATTATACTCTTACCGTAAACAGGAAAGGATATTTGTTTTACAGCGATGTTTTTCAATTAAAAGAAAAAGCAGCAGACAGCACTTATATTAAAAATATTCAGTTGCAGCCGATAGCTGTAAACTCAACTGTGGCATTAAAGAATATTCAATTTGAGCTCAACTCATATCAACTTGAGCCGGTAAGCTTAATTGAGCTTGATAAATTGTTGCAATTGATGGCAGACAACCCCGCATTAAATATTCAGATAAGCGGACATACAGATAATATTGGTAAAGATGCAGATAACCTGAAGCTTTCTGAAAACAGGGCAAAAGCGGTTGCAGGTTATCTTATTGGCAAAGGCATAGATGCTAAGCGCTTAACCTGGAAGGGGTACGGAGCGGCAAAACCACTTGCAGATAATAATACAGAGGAAGGCAGGGCAAAAAACAGGAGAACGGAATTTACGATCATTTCAATGTGAAAAGTCGAAAGTAAAAAGTGAATAAAAAAACCTTGCTGTTGCCGCAAGGTTTTTTTGTTTTATCATGATCAGAATTTTATTTCTTCATCGTTCGCATCAAAGAATTTAAATTCTGTAAAATAATAGTCAGAATTAGGCTTTATTTTAATAGGTGTTTTAAGCTTTCTCTGCCACCTTCTGCGAATATTGAAAAAGCCTTTCGTAAGATGGGAATATACAATAGGGTGCACCAGTATGGTTAAGTTCTTATGCTGGTGGGTAACCATGTAGTGCAATCGTTTTTCTATTTCGTCTTCCAATAAGAAGGTAGAAGTTACTTTACCGGTACCATTACAGCTCGGGCATATTTCTGAAGTATTAATATTTACTTCGGGGCGCATACGCTGCCGCGTTATTTGCATCAGTCCGAATTTTGATATAGGCAGCACTGCATGTTTTGCCCGGTCTGTATGCATTAATTTTTCCATGGCCTCCTGCAGTTTTCTTTTGTTTTCAGGAAGTTTCATGTCAATAAAATCAACTACAATTATTCCCCCTATATCACGCAGGCGCAACTGGCGCGCTATTTCTTCACCAGCTTCAAGGTTGGTTTCCAGGGCATTTTCTTCCTGGTTATTGCTAACGCTTTTATAGCCGCTGTTTACATCTATCACATGCAGCGCTTCGGTATGTTCTATAATAAGATAAGCGCCGCTATGCAGGTTAACTGTTTTGCCGAAAGACGATTTTACCTGCTTACTTATACCATACTGGTCAAAAATGGGGAGCCCATTATGATGGAAGGATACAATTTCGCTTTTATTAGGAGCTATTTTTTGAATATACGTTTTCGTATCGTTATAAATATTTTTATCGTTTGTAATAATGCGGTTAAAATCTTCATTCAAAAGATCCCTTAAAATACTGGTCGTTTTATCCTGCTCACTTAATATTTTGGCAGGTGGCTGTGCATTCTTAAGATTTTTTTGAATGGTTTTCCAGGTTTCTACAAGGCTTAAAAGATCGTCGTGCAATTCCGCTGTGTTTTTTCCCTCAGCAGCAGTCCGCACTATAACACCGAAGTTTTTTAGCTTGATAGATTCAACTATTTTTTGCAGCCTTTTTCTTTCGTCGGATGAATGTATTTTCTTTGAAACCGCAACAATATCATTAAACGGGGTTATAACCACAAACCTGCCCGGCAGCGATATTTCACAACTTAATCTTGGCCCTTTTGCCGCAATGGGTTCCTTAAGTATTTGCACAAGTATATTGGGCTTGCCGTTAAGCACTTCATTTATTTTACCTGTTTTTATTATCTCAGGCTCAACATGAAATTTGCCAAAATCAAATACGTCAGGGCTTTTATCAGAAATGCTTAATTGGGTAAACTTTAAAAGAGAGCGTGCATAGGGGCTTAAATCGGTATAATGCAAAAAAGCATCCTTTTCAAACCCAACATCTATAAATGCGGCATTTAAACCGGGTATTAGTTTTTTAACTTTACCAAGGTACAGATCGCCAACTGCAAAATTGGCATCTGTTTTTTCATTGTGCAGTTCTACCAGCTTTTTGTCTTCGAGTAAAGCAATTTCAACACCGGCAGGCGCTGCGTTTATTATAAGTTCTTTGTTCACAAAATGCAACTTTAAAAAATGGTTCTTCGTATTGCAAAGGCAAATACAATACAGTAATAATCTGTCCACATAATCACTCACCACTATTCTGCCTTAGAACTAAAGGAAAGGAAAAGGTAAAAGTTGCTAAAGAAATACAGGGCAGCTTGTGTAAGTAAGCAATGCCGGTATGGCTGCCGGCACCGCTGAAATATATTTAAGAAGAATTATTTATTTTTCTTCTTATGACGGTTTTTTCTTAATCTTTTTTTACGTTTGTGTGTCGCGATCTTATGACGTTTTCTTTTTTTACCACAAGGCATAATTAAATAATTTTTAGTTTATAGAGATCTGTTTATTGCAATGTTTTTATTCTGTCTTCAATTTCTTTTTTAGCTTCAGGTATCGCAACCATCTTTTCCGCCACCTTGTACCATTGTACTGCATTTTGCTTATCGCCCTTGCGGTCATAGGTTTCTGCAAGATTAAAAACAGCGTCAAGATTGTCGGGCTGTTTTCTAACTACAAACAAAAAACGCTCAATCGCCTTATCATACTGCCCGCTTTTAACTCCTCCCAAACCCAGCATCATTTGGCCATATACATTGTTAGAATCCTTTTCTACCACCTGCCTTATAGCCATTATACCCTGCATAGGGTTTGACGATATATTACCAAAAAGATAACACGCGCCTAACCCAACTTTAGATGAATCGTTCGACGGATTTAACTCCAGCGACCTTTCAAACAGCGTTTTTGCCTGCACGGCTTGCCAGTTTTGAAAGGCTGCATCTGTATCAACCATCAGGTTGTCTAAAAGCAAATGGGCTGCAAAGGTGAGGTTTTTTTCAGAATTTTCCAACTTAGCAGCTTCTCCAAAGTAAAATGCACCAATAGAAGGCTGCCTTGCCGTATCCCCCCAAAAGTTGGCAAGCTGCTTATACACTTTAATTTGCTGGGCTTTTACATCCCCCCTAACTACCCCATTTTCAAGCTCCAGAAGCCTTACTATTTGCTGCTGTGTAAGGTTTTTCTTTGCTTTTAATACTACTTCGCCGGTTGTAATTAAAGGCGGGGTACCGGCTGCTTCTGCCATGGGTTTTGCAGGCAAATCAGTTTTGGCAGGGGATGTTTGGCCAAAAAAAAATAAAAGTATAAGTAAAATAAAACCACCTGATACCAGAATAGCCTGTTGTTTTTTCACAAACGCAAAATTTTTAAGGGGGCAAAGTTACTGTGTATTATGCATTTGCTTTACTTCGTTAACGAATTCTTTAGAAGGTTTGAATGCAGGAATATAATGCTCCGGAATGTTTACCGCAACATTTTTCTTAATATTTCTGCCAATTTTAGCCGCTCTCTTTTTAGTAATAAAACTTCCAAAACCTCTTACGTAAATGTTTTCGCCTTTTGCCAAATTTTCCTTTATCTCTTTTAGCAAAGTTTCAACAGTTACTAAAACATCCACTTTAGGAATGCCTGTTTTATCAGAAATATTATTGATGAGATCAGACTTTCTCATATGGGGTTTGTTTAATTGGTTAATACATTTAGTGTATCAAATATAACAAAAAGCTTGTGTAAAGCTATAAAAATATAAATTTTTATTAGATGTTTGAAGTTGAAAGGCAAGCATTTGGGGGAAATTGTATTAAAAAAATAAATATTTATTAGGATAAAGCACAGAAATTGATAAACCGCACTTGTAAATGAATAAAAATGCAGCTTTTACTGATCTTTTAATGCAATGGCATTTTAATGTTAATGACAGGCAAATGCCCTGGAAAGGTGAAAAAGACCCTTATAAAGTGTGGTTAAGCGAGATAATATTGCAGCAGACAAGGGTAGAGCAGGGATGGGAGTATTTTGAACGGTTTTGCAATCAATACACTGATATACAATCGCTTGCAGCGGCAAAAGATGAAGATGTTTTTAAATTGTGGGAGGGCCTGGGGTATTATAACCGTTGTAAAAACCTTTTAGCAACCGCAAGGCTGATTGCAGAAAAATACCAGGGCGTATTTCCCGGGGATTACGAAACAATTCTTTCCCTAAAAGGCATTGGCACCTATACCGCAGCAGCGATAGCCTCATTTTGCTTTGATCTTCCTTACCCGGTAATTGATGGCAATGTATTGCGTGTTCTTGCAAGAGTTTACGGTATTGAGACACCGGTTGACAGCGGACAAGCAAAAAAAGAATTTACAGAACTGGCGGAAAAATTATTGTATAAGCCAAAGCCCGGTGCTTTTAACCAGGCCATTATGGATTTTGGCGCTACGGTATGTAAGCCGGCATTGCCAATATGCAGTAAATGCCCCTTACAGAAAATTTGTGCAGCGTATAAAACAGGAAAAATAAACCTGTTGCCGGTTAAAGAAAAACTAATGAAGCGAAAAATAAGATGGTTTACCTATTTTATTTTTGAAGCAGAAAATTCTGTACTTATACACAAAAGAACAGCAAAAGACATTTGGCAGAATTTATTTGAGTTTTATTTGGTAGAAACTTTAGACGACCCTAAATGGGATAAAAAATTGGTGAAAAATTGTTTGAAAGATCAATTGGGAATAAATTTGAAAGATGATATGCTGATTTTTAAAGCCGAACCCCAGCAGCTAACCCACCAGCTTCTGAAAGGATATTTTATCCGGATCCATTTTGCAGCCATTCCTGCCGCATTAAAAACATCCGCATTTCAATGGCAGCCTGCTGTTTCCATTTCAAAATTGCCTTTCCCAGGTTTTATAAATCAATACTTAAGGCAAAAATTTACATTAACCAGAACTTTTTAATTGTTAAAGGTGTTTACAGTTTAGGAATTTGTGGTTTTTTGTTTAATTTTAAAGCAAATAACCAGGCATTTTAATAAGCTGACATTAAATAACAACAGTATGAGAGGAGTAAACAGGGTAATGCTTATAGGAAATTTAGGAAAAGATCCGGATGTTCAATACCTCGAAGGAAATATAGGGGTTGCCAAATTTCCACTCGCAACCACTGAAACATATAAGGACAGAACAGGCAAACTTATTTCTCAAACCGAATGGCATACAGTTGTTTTATGGAGGGGCCTGGCAGAACTTGCACAAAAATACCTACACAAAGGAAGCCTTATTTACGTGGAAGGCAGGTTGCGTACACGCAGTTGGGAGGATAAGGAGGGCAATAAAAAATTTGCAACCGAAATTGTTGGTGATAACCTTATTATGCTTGATAAAAGAGGTGAAGGCCATGGCGGGGGCTATGCAGCACCGGGAGGCAGTACGCATGACAGCGTTGAAGGTTTTCCCGGAGCCGATGCGCCACCACTTGGCGATGAACCCGTTGAAGGATTACCTTTTTGATACCGTGCTGATTTTTTAGCGTAGTTTTCACGGTGCATTGTGTATATTATTTTAATAATGTGCTATGCTGATAAAGCTTATTTAACCTAAAACAACCATTTTGGAAAGTCACGCGGCTATTTTGCAATTCTTTTCAAAAACATTTTTGCTTGGTGCTATTAACCCACCTGTAACTACGTTTCTTATTATTTTACTGCTTTTTTTAATGCTTCTTTCCTTTATTGTATCGGGAGCTAAGGTTGCTTTTTTCTCGCTTACGTATAAAGACATTAATCTTCTTAAAACAAAAGAAAGCCCGTCATACAAAAGAATTGTTGACCTGCTGGAAGAACCTAAAATATTACTTGGTTCTTTGCTTATTGCAAACAGCCTTGCCAATATTGCCATCATCATTATTGGCAGCCTGGTAATTGATCAAACAATCCATTTTACTACTGATATGTTATGGGCTGATTTTTTGGTGAAAATTGTTATTGTTACCAGCGTGCTGTTATTGTTTTGTGAAGTAATGCCCAAAGTACTGGCAAATAACAATAATATCCGTTTTGCAAAAGATATGGGCGTTGCTGTTGAAATAGTGTATTATCTCTTTAAAAGGCTGGCCGCGTACATGGTAAAATATACAGGCATTATTGAAAAAAAATTTGGCAACAACACAAGCCAGCACAACATGGAAAAATTAGACCATGCAATTGGCATAACCTATTCCGAGGAGAACCAGGATGAAAAAAATATACTGATGGGCATTGCAAAGTTTGGCAATATAACAGTAAAACAGATCATGCGTTCAAGACTGGATATTAATGGCATTGACCATAAAACTTCTTTCTCAGATCTTATCCATAAAATAGAAGAGCTGCATTATAGCCGCCTGCCGGTTTATAAAAACGATCTTGATGAAGTGCTTGGAATTATTAATACCAAAGATGTACTACCTTATATTAACAGTTCGCCGGATTTTGACTGGCATACTTTAATACGGCCGCCTTATTTTGTGCACGAGCAAAAACTGATTGAGGACCTGTTACATGAGTTTCAGTTAAAGCATATTCACTTCGCCGTTGTTGTGGATGAATTTGGGGGCACAAGCGGTATTGTTACGCTTGAAGATGTAATGGAAGAAATTATTGGCGATATAAGAGATGAGTTTGATGAAGAAGAAACCACTTTCAAAAAAGTTGATGATTACAATTATATTTTTGACGGTAAAACAATGATGAATGATGTGTGCAAGCTGATGGAAAAGCCTTTAGACATATTCGACAGTATAAAAGGAAATGGGGAATCGCTTGCAGGCCTTGTGCTTGAACTGGCCGGCGAAATCCCGCATGTTAACGATGTTATTTCAACCAGGGATTTTGATTTTACCGTACTTGAAATATCAAAAAACCGCCTTCAAAAAATTAGGGTAACCATTAAACCTAAGCAGGAAGAATAAAAACTGCTGACGAAACCTACCGGCAAAAAATAAAAAATTTCACCCCATTCTTTAATTCTTATTTCTTATTAGTCAATGAAAAGTAAAATGTTAAAAACAAGCAAGAACGATCTGTCATTTGGTTTATTTTCTTTTATCGGTCAACTGTCACCCGCCATCCTGGTTTTATGCCTTTTCGCCTGTAACTCTCCATATACCCCCAAACCAACAGGATATTTTAAAATAAAACTGCCACCAAAGCAATACCAGGTTTTTAACCAGCCCGGTTATCCTTATACGTTTGAGTACCCCGTGTATGCCAATGTTGTTAAAGACAGTGTTTTTTTTAAAGACAGTACTGAAAATCCCTGGTGGATAAACATCAATTTTCCGCAATTCAATGCGGTGATACATGCAAGCTATAAGATAATAGGCCAATACAAGCTTGATAAGTTGCTGAATGATGCTTTTAATATGACCAATAAGCACTCTTCCAAAGCCGATTTTATAGATGACTCTGATGTGGAAACCCCTAATGGCATACATGGAAGATTTTTTAAAGTAGAAGGAGATGTAGCTACCGCCAACCAGTTTTTTTTAACAGATTCAACAAAAAATTTCTTCCGCGGGGCCTTATATTTTGATGCCACACCCAACCAGGATTCTTTAAAACCCGTGAATGATTTTTTGGTGGAAGACATGCGGCATTTGATCAATACGTTTAGGTGGAAGTAACACCTATCCCCGTCCACCGGCACGGGCGACCCTAAAGGGGGATAATTTCAATAAACGTATCTTCGTATAAATAACAACTCTGTTTCTGTAAATATTTAAAAAATTAAAGCCCCCTTCAGGATAGGGGCTGCACAGGGCTATGATAGCAATAGACAATAAATTAGTAAGCGATGCAATTATTGAAGAGCAATTTGTGTGCGACCTTAACAAGTGCAAAGGCGGTTGTTGTGAGGATGGTGATGCAGGCGCACCATTAGAAATAAAAGAGCTGGAAGAACTGATCAATAATTTTGAGGCAATTAAGCCTTACCTCTCAAAAGAAGGGCTTAAAGTAATAGAAAAGCAGGGCAAATATGCTTATGATGTGGAATTTGGATGGGTAACACCCACGATTGATGGCGGTATTTGCGCTTATGGCTATCGCGACGAAAGAGGTATTATAAAATGCGGGATTGAACAGGCTTATAATGATGGAAAAACAACCTGGAGAAAGCCCATTAGCTGCCATCTTTTTCCCATAAGGGTGCAGGCAAGCAAGCTGGAACCGGGTATCGAATATGTGAACTATGAGCCCCGGCAAGACTTATGTAAGGCAGCGTGTAAATTGGGCAAACAATTAAAAGTACCTGTGTATCTTTTTTTAAAAGATGCCATTATAAGAAAGTATGGGGAAGAGTTTTATGAAACGTTGAAGGCGACAGCGGAGCATGTAGAAAATAAATAAATCCTAATAATGAAGCATGTACAACCCTTAACTAAACTAATTATTTTGGTATATTCAATTTTTACATTGAGTTGTAAAAGTAACAATAGTTCAAATTATATAGTATCAAATTCAATTGATACGTCATTGTTGAATTTTGAAAAGTTATTTCCATGGATGGCGAAGAGAATTTCAGAAGATACAAACATGCTTAAGTTTGATACATCTGTCAACAAGCAGCAGACAAAGAATTACATAAATGATTTGAAGAAAAGCTTTTCTATTGTTTACTTTTACGAAAATGACACATTAGTAAAACGTTCCGATTCCGCTTTGTCGAAGATTGATTATCTGCCTGCTTTTTGTGAATCTAATTATTATCTCGATACATTACGAATAACAGCAGCTGTAGGTTTTTTTGCAGCAGCAGGTGTGGTCATAAATGTTTACGGAAATAAGTTTTACGCCGAATATCATGAAGGGAGCGATGGCGAAGGATACTTAAAATACAATCGAATTGATTCGATTTATGTTAATGATATAGGTGTACAAGCTATTACAGAAAAGCTAATTCTGAGTAAAAAACCTTCATTTTCAAATGGTGAGGTTTTAATTGGTCAATTTGAAGGGACATTTAAACCATTTTATGAAAAAGAAGCTGGACAAGAACATATTAGAAAGGTAAAATTAAAAGTCGTTTTCAAATGTGTGGTTAGAAATTTAGACGAGTTAAGTAAAGAGAAATCTTCAAATAAAAATTAATTTAATTTGTTGATACAAATGCTCCTGTTAAAGTGTGCGACGCAACAAAAGCTCATTAAAGGACTAAAGTTTGGTTAATAAAAATATTTTTTTATCATGACAGATTCAGCATCTTCCTTTATAGCAAAAAGCACGATTAAAGCGGCCGATATTGAGCACAGGCGTAAGATAAATTTTAATATCGGCAAGTACAATGCGGTAGTTGTTGATGGCAAAGAACAATTTAGTAATGTGATGCTTGCCCGCGAACGGGCAAAGAATGCCAAATGGAAAGCGATAGAAAACCTTGACCAGAACCTTGAACAATTTGAAAAACTGATAACTGAACGTGGGGCAAAAGTAATATGGGCAGAAACTGCGGAACAAGCTTTGGAGGAAATAGGAAAAATCTGTGACGAAAAAAACTGCAAAACGCTCGTTAAAAGCAAGAGCATGGTAACGGAGGAAATTCACCTTAACCATTATCTTGAAAAAAAGGGCATTGAAAGTGTGGAGACAGACCTTGGCGAATATATACAGCAATTAGACGGCGAGCCACCTTATCATATCGTTACGCCTGCCATGCACAAAAGCAAGGAAGATGTGGCGAAATTATTTGCTGAAAAGTTTGGTACATCTCCCACGCTGACTCCTGAACAAATTACGTTGTTTGCCCGCCAGCAACTGCGCGAAAAATATACTGCCGCGGAAATAGGTATAACGGGCGCAAATTTTATTATAGCTGATATTGGCGCTGTTGCCGTTACGGAGAATGAAGGCAATGCAAGGCTTAGCTGTGCATGGCCCAAAACACATATTGTAGTTACGGGGATTGAAAAAGTTATTCCTTCGTTAAACGACCTCGCATTATTTTGGCCATTGCTTGCCACCTATGGCACCGGTCAAAAAATTACCGTATATGGCTCCATTATCACCGGCCCGAAACAAGCCGGCGAAACCGACGGGCCTGAAGAAATGTATGTGATACTTTTAGATAACGGCAGAACAAACCTGCTTGCAAATACCGCCACACGGGAGTCCTTGTATTGCATACGTTGCGGCGCATGCCTTAACGCCTGCCCTGTTTATAAAAATATTGGCGGCCACAGTTATGAGACAGCTTACAGCGGGCCAATAGGCAGTGTGATAACACCGCATTTAAAAGGCCTTGCTGAATACAAACATTTAAGCTATGCATCGTCGTTATGCGGTAATTGTACTGAAGTGTGCCCTGTACGCATAAACCTGCATGAACTGTTGCTGGAGAACCGACACGAAGCCGTGGTGGAGGGCGACAGCACCCTTGGTGAACGTGTTGCATGGAAAGCATGGAAACAAAGCAGCCTGCACAGAGGTATGATGAACATGGGTAACGGTAAATTAAAAAACTGGGTGGTGAATAGTATATTTAAAGGCTGGACGGCCCATCATGGCGACCTTGATTTTAGCCAAAAAACCTTTAACGAAATGTGGAAAGAAAGGCATAAAGAATGATGCTTATATATTTTTTTGTAAATTTGGGTAAACCAGTGAGGTATGAAAGAAGTTGTATTGAGCAAACCGTTTGACAGTGAAGAGGATTACTTTCTTTTTGAAGAAAAAAGTGAGCTAAAACATGAATATATTAATTCAACCCTTTTTGAAATTAGCGGTGCATCAAAATACCATAACAGGATAGAAAGAAGGTTTGCAAATTTAATTGAGCAATTTCTTGATAAGAATTTGTATGAAGTGTATGGAGAAGGCTTTAAGGTTAAAACCCCGGACGGCAATTTTTTCTACCCGGATATAACAGTAAGTTTACCTGAATCTGAAAGATATTATACAAATAAACCTGTTTTAATCGTTGAAGTATTATCCGATTCAACAAGAGCATTTGACCTTTCTGATAAATTCATTCAATACAGGAAATGCGAAACACTTGAATATTACCTGTGCATTGAGCCTGAAAAAAAGGTAATTTATTTTTTTCAGCGTGTTGACAATAACGAATGGATGGTAGAGGAAGCTTATACTGATGACGAAGCCGTGATAAGCTTGCCTAAATTAAATATTTCACTTGCAGTAAAGGATATTTACAATTCCTGATGCTGCTAATTTATACAGAACATAACACAAGCCGTTTAAACTACATAGCCGGAGTTTTGTTTTCATCCGTTCTGCCAGTACAATTCAAAGTTACCTCTGTTAAAGATAATTTTCTTATATATACAGGCCCAAAGATCAATTATTCAAATGCCCGTATAAGTGATAAAGAAATTTGGATAAAACCCCATCCCCTTCTTTTTGAAAACGGTATTCAAGAACAACAAATAAACTGTTTTGAATGGAATGGGTTAAAAGCCTTTTTTAAAACTGGCGGCGATATTCCGTTTGATATTTTTTCGGCTTCTTTTTATCTTATTTCGCGTTATGAAGAATACCTGCCGCATACAAAAGATGAATATGGAAGGTATGGCCATAAAAACAGTTTAGCCTTTCGCGAAAATTTCCTGCATCTGCCTTTGGTAAACTTATGGATGAAAGAATTTGTAAAAATTATCACTCATAAATTCCCCTCTTTCACCTTTCCTCTCTCATCTTTCGCTTTTATTCCCACTTACGATATTGATATTGCCTACGCATATAAAGCCAAGAGTTTTCTGCGAAATGCGGGAAGTTTTTACAAAGAGCTTTTTATGGGCAAATGGAAGCAATTGGCAGAAAGGGCAAACGTGTATAGCGGCTGGAGAAAAGACCCGTTCGATACGTATGAATGGCTTGATGAATTACATGAACAGTACCATTTGCAACCTTTATATTTTTTTCTTGTTGCCGAAAAAACCGGCATATATGATAAAAATAGCTCCCCCCATTCTGCCTTAATGAAGGAATTAATAAAACAACATGCATCTAAATATTCAATTGGCATACACCCTTCCTGGCAAAGTGGTGATGCTGAAGAAATATTGGAGAAAGAGATAAGTGTTTTGAGAAATATTACAGGTAAGGATGTTTCTATTAGTCGCCAACATTATATACGCTTGGCTTTGCCATATACTTACAGAGCGCTTTTGAAAAATAATATTACTGATGACTACACAATGGGTTACGGCAGCATTAACGGCTTCCGCGCGTCTATAGCCTCGTCATTTTATTGGTACGACCTTGAAAAAGATATGCAAACAAACCTGCTTATCCACCCATACTGTTACATGGAAGCCAACTCGTATTTTGAACAGCATTATACCGAGCAACAGGCTGCAGAAGAGTTGCAGCAATACCACGATGTTGTAAAAGCTGTAAACGGGCAGCTCATCACTATTTTTCATAATCATTTTGTTAGTGAACAGCCGCAATGGATCGCATGGCGAAACATGTATGCTGATTTTTTGAAAAAGAATTTTGGATGAAGAATTATTGAGCTTTATCCCTTTCTCAAACTATAATTCACCAAATAAACGCCGGCGAGGGTTATTATTGATCCGATAACGAGGTTAAAAGTTATTGCTTCATGCAATACTTCCGCGCCAACAAGCATAGCCACTATAGGGTTTATATAGGCATACAGGGATGCAACGGCAGGAGGCAAATGTTTTATACTGTAAATAAAAGCAATAAATGCAATGATAGAACCAACGATAACAAGATAGCTTATCGCTTCCCAAACGTTCAGCGGTATGCTGCTTAACGGTATGTTGTTATTAGTAGCCTTTGCCATTAAAAAAATCATGAACGAAGCCAGGAACATTTGCCAGCCCATAGCATAATAAGAATTCATTTTGAATTTGTTGCGGGTTATAAGCAAAGAGCCAAGGCTCCACGCAAGAACGGCTACCAGGCAGATGGTTACGCCAAAAATATAACCGGGTGGCTGTTTTTGAAATGCGTTTTCGTAAAACACAAAAATTACACCGGCAATACCCACAAGCAGCCCGATAAATGTAAGCAGGGTAGTATTGCTTTTTTTAAAAAAGATCATTTCAAGCAACACAATGAAGATGGGGCATAGTGCTGCTATTAATGAGGCAAGCCCGCTGCTGATATATTTCACGCTCCAGGTAGCCAGCCCGTTGTTAAGCACAAACATGAAAATAGAAACTACAAACAGCCATTTGAATTGTTGCCAGGTAGGCAATTTTTCTCCTTTTAAAAAGAAGAAAATAAGCAACAAGCTTCCGCCGAAAAACTGCCTTAAATAAGATACCTGCAGGCCGGGAATATACTCAACAGCATACCGGCTGCAAACCCAGGTTGTTCCCCACACCGTACTGGTTACAGCAAGGGATAAATAAGCAGCTTTATTATTGGTTTTGTTCAACAAATAGAAATTAATGCTTAAAATGCCTCAGTCCCGTTATCACGAGTGCAAGGTTGTTCTGCACACAATAATCAATAGTGTCTTTATCCCTTATTGACCCGCCCGGTTGTATAAAGGCTTCTATCCCTTCGGCATGGGCCATTTGCACACAGTCGTTAAAAGGAAAGAATGCATCACTTGCGAGGACAGCGCCTTTAAGATCAACATTAAACTGTTTTGCTTTATCAAGGCTTTGGCGTAGAGAATCCACACGGCTTGTTTGACCACAGCCTTTACCTACCAGTTGCTTATTCTTTACAAGCGCAATGGCATTGCTCTTTAAATGCTTACAGATGATATTTGCGAAAACAAGGTTTTCTTTTTCTGAGGCAGTTGTTTCCCTTCCCCCTGCTTCTTTCCATTCTTTAAAATTGCCTTCATCCGCATCCTGAACTAATGTACCATTTAATATAGATCTGAAAGATTTTGCTTTATGTTTCGTATGCTGTGGTTTAAGTTCAAGCAATATCCTGTTCTTTTTTGTTTTTAAAACTGCCAATGCATCTTCGTTAAAAGCAGGCGCTATCAGTACTTCAAAAAATATTTCGTTAATTGCCTCGGCAGTTAATTTATCAATCGTTGCGTTACAAACGAGTACACCCCCAAACGCGCTTTCGGGGTCGCCAGCCAAGCCTGCATCCCAGCATTCTCTTACGGTTGGCCTGCTTGCTATGCCGCATACATTGGTATGCTTTATTACGGCAAAAGTAGTCTCGCTCTGTTCCTCCCCTGAAAATTCATTGATCAGCTGTATAGCGGCATCAACATCCACTAAATTATTATAAGATAATTCTTTACCATTTAGTTGGGTAAATACTTCTTCCAGGTCGCCAAAAAATACTGCGTGCTGGTGTGGGTTTTCACCATAACGCAACGGTTGCTGCGCATTAAGCGGGCGTATAATATCGCCGTTAAAATAGTTGTTGATGGCGATATCATAATTCATCACCACTTCAAAAGCCTTGGCAGCATATTCGCGGCGCTGCTCCAAAGTAGTTGCGCCATTTTGTGTTTGCAACAATTCCACTAATCCTGCATAGCTGTGCTTAGCGGCAATAACAACAAGGTCTTTAAAATTTTTGGCCGCTGCACGTATCATGCTTGGGCCGCCAATGTCTATTTTTTCGATGATCAGTTTTTCTTCATCGGTACTTTTCAAAGTTTCCTCAAAGGGATACAGGTCAACTATAACCAAATCAATTTCTGGAATATTATATTCTTTCATCTCCTGTATATCTTGCGGATTATCCCTTCTTCCCAATATGCCGCCAAATACCGATGGGTGAAGTGTTTTTACCCGCCCGCCCAATATGGAAGGGTATGTAGTTAAGCTCTCTACCGGTACACAGGAAATGCCCAGGTCTTCTATAAATTTTTGAGTGCCGCCGGTTGAGTAAATAGTTACGCCCAGGTTTTGCAATTCTTTTACGAGCGGTTCAAGCCCGTCTTTGTAAAAAACAGAAATAAGTGCAGATTTAATTTTCTTTTGCATGTTAACGGTTTGATCAGTCCTGTAAAGGGCTTTTAATTAATATCCATTACAAATGCGCCCTGTTCTGGCACCGAATAAAAACGCAAATGTAGGCTGTCGCAGTCTTTTTTCCATCGCCGTATTTTCCCCATTTGGTTACTGCCGTCAAAAACCAGTTGTTTGAATGTAAATGCATTTTGCAGAGCGGGAATCGTCAGTTTGGGGTTTTTTGAAAGAATAAGCACATCAACGGCAATTTTGTTGGTTGTTTCGGGTATGATAAAAGTATTGTCAAGCAGGAATATCCTCGTGTTATGAATATTGATGCAAGTATTTTCAGCATTTTTGAATGTTGTATCAGCCTGCGAGTTTACCCGGTTAATAATACGTGAGGGCGTAAGGTCATATTTCTGTAATGGCCCATCCTGTAACAAAACACTATCACCAATAAATTGGCAGCGGTTTCCCTGTATAACATCAACGGCTGTTTGGTGCGGTATGTTATATACTATCATTTTTTGCTGGCGGCTGCTGGCCATTAAGTTGACACTTGTATAAATAATTATGGCTGCTAAAAATAAGAGAGAAGCAAAAAGGCTTTTCCTGGATTTTCGCAAAAGCCATATACATGCCGCAATAATGCAACCGTATAATAATATAGTTAGAATACCGTCTGCATATACGTCGTTCCACACAGCAAAGGGTAAATGGCTAACACGCTCAATAAAACTATCAAGGCATTGTATCATAAATCCTACTGCCATGCCAAGCCATTTTGTGACGAATGGGATAAACGAAAGGCAAAGCAGCGCTAACCCGCTATATAAAATAGCGCATGATAGCGGCACCGCAATAAAATTTGCTACCAGGAAGAAATTTGCAAGCTGGTGAAAATAAAACAGTATAATGGGTATAGCAAGAATTTGCACAGCAATGGTAATTGCTGTTGCTTCCCAAATCTTTTCCAATATCTTGTTTTTAAAAAACAACCAATTGCGCACCGGCCTATAAAACAATGCAATGCTTATCACGGCTGCATATGAGAGTATAAAGCCGGCATCCCACAAATAAAAAGGGTTATATACTAACATGCAAAAAGCAGATGCTGCCAGGGTATTATATATGTTAGTTCTACGCCCAAGCGCCTGGCCAACAATTATAAAGGAGAACATGATAGCAGCCCTTATAATAGAAGGCATAGCGCCTGCCAATAAAGCTGCCAGCCACAGGACAAGTAATATTACAACCGGTTTTAAAATGCCGGTAAGCCTGTTGGATGGGAACAAGCCAAAAATAAATAACAGCAACCCATATATCATAGCAAGGTGCAGGCCGCTAATAGCAATAATGTGCACTACGCCTGCATTGCTATATTCCTGTAAGAGATCAGCGTCAAGGTTGCCACGGTAGCCAATTAACAATGCTTCTGCCACACCCTGCTCCCTTGCGCCCGGAATATTCTGCTGGATCACATTAATAGTTGCATCCCTTAAATTGAATAAGGCGTTCTGCATGGGGTTAATATTATCGTTTGCAGGTGAGGCATACTCGCCGGGATACAAAAATTCTTCATAAGTAATGCCCCGGAAAAGGCAATATTGATTATAATCAAAAGCGCCGGGGTTTCCACTGTTTTTTATGGGTGACAGGGCCTTGTTAATGATAATCTGCGAACAATAATGCAAGGCAGGTTTTACTTTTCCTTTATAGAAATACAGTATTACTTTTCCATTCACTTTTCTCCATACCGTATCTTGCCCTATCGCATTGATTGAAGCTAGTGCCTTATAGGAGTTTGCCTTTTCTACAAGGGGTTCTTCAATAGTGAGCAATATATTTTGCCCGGGCCGGTAATATTTGCCAACCCAGTTGGGGTGATGGCGAATATCTCTTGTATAAGTAATAAAGGCGCCTGCTGCAACAAACAACAAAAGAATACAAACACCCCTCAACCACTGTAAACTAAATTTTAGCGTTGAGGAAAGCAAGATAAAAAGCAACAATACGAATACTATCGGACAGGAAAAAATAACCAATACCGGAATAGTAAATTGCAGGTACCATTGCAGCAATATGCCCGTAATTAAACATACCGAAAGCCTTACAAAAGGGTATTTTTTAAAATGTGGGAGATTGGTATAAGGCATGAATAAATGTACAATGCAATAATTGTATTTGCAAATTCTGTCGGGGCATTTCTCGGGATGACCTGAATAAATGGGCATGTTTGGTCATGCCATGGCATAACCCTACTTACTTAAATACATGCTCTTTTCCTTATACAACGTCCTGAAATACGGGTCGCGCAGGTCTTTAATAAATCGTATTGCTTCGCCTGTACTTTTCATTTCAGGGCCAAGCTCTTTATTTACATTGGGGAATTTATTAAAGCTAAACACAGGTTCTTTAATGGCAAAACCTTCCAGCTTTTTCTCTATCGTAAAGTCCTTGATTTTTGCAACACCAAGCATTACTTTAGTGGCAATATTAAGATAAGGTATCTGGTATGCTTTCGCAATAAATGGTGTTGTACGGCTTGCACGGGGATTGGCCTCAATCACAAAAACTTTATCATTCTTAATGGCAAACTGTATATTAATAAGCCCGCGAATATCCAATGCTCTTGCAATTTTCTCAGCATAAAATTCCATCGTGGTAACTACCAGTGGCGTAAGGTTAAAGGCAGGCAATACCGCGTTACTGTCACCACTGTGTATGCCTGCAGGTTCAATATGCTCCATTACACCCATTACATGAAAATCTTCTCCATCAAAGATCCCGTCTATTTCAGCTTCCTGGCAGCGGTCGAGAAAATGGTCTATCAATATTTTATTATCGGGTATATGTTTCAGCAGGCTTACCACTGCTTTTTCCAGCTCATCATCATTTATCACAATACGCATCCTTTGGCCACCCAGCACATAGCTGGGGCGCACCAATACCGGGAAACCAACTTTTTTTGCAACTTCAATAGCTTCGTCCGCAGTAAATGCCGTTCCATATTCAGGATAAGGAATTTTTAATTCTTTTAACAAATCGCTAAAACGGCCCCTGTCTTCCGCAATATCCATATTGTCAAACGAGGTACCGACTATCGGAATCCCCTTTTTTTCCAACTTTCTCGCGAGTTTAAGCGCTGTTTGGCCGCCCAACTGCACTATTACGCCGTCCGGTTTTTCCAATTCAATAATTTCCCACAAATGTTCCCAGTAAACAGGTTCAAAATAAAGTTTGTCGGCCATGTCAAAATCCGTGCTCACGGTTTCCGGATTGCAATTCACCATTATCGCCTCAAAACCACATTC
>Ga0206922_1117_pt1 | contig 20616 bp, 12 predicted proteins | sample Alteio_BWOrgHeat_63_FD_152976 | JGI IMG/M metagenome (GOLD analysis project Ga0206922, IMG submission 152976) | Enriched cells from forest soil in Barre Woods Harvard Forest LTER site, Petersham, Massachusetts, United States -... | ecosystem: Environmental > Terrestrial > Soil > Temperate forest >... | reverse complement strand
ATGAATGGCGAAATAAGTACCTGGCAAACTATGCCCCTCCCATTCGCGGAGGTGTTACGCAACGAATATGGCAGCGATTTTAAGTACGTAGTTATGGGCTCGTGGCACGAAGGGCATATTTTGTCCGCTGGTGATAAAAAGCTTACCAAATACGGCAGTTTTTTTGAACCCGACGGCCCTAAGCTTCTTGGCCTTAAAATGATAAGTGGCACCAGGGACGCCTTAAAAGAAATGAACAATGTTTTGCTTTCTGCTTCCGTTGCAAAGGCTTTTTTTGGCGATACCGACCCGGTGAACAAACTAATAAAACTGGACGGCAACACCAGCCTGAAAGTTGCAGGCGTTTATGAAGACCTGCCTTACAATTCAAGTTTTACAGATGTTGGTTATTTATTGACCTGGCAATTGAGACTGGCCCTTAACCCCTGGATGAAACAAATGCAGAACCCATGGGGCAATAACAGCTTTAAAGTATATGTAGAACTGGCCGACAACGCAAACATGGCCAAAGTATCTGAAAAAATAAAATTCGTAAAGTTTAATCACGTTCAAAAGGCCGAGCAACGGTATAAGCCGCTGCTGTTTCTGCACCCAATGAGCAGTTGGCATTTGTACAGCGATTTTAAAAATGGCATTAATACAGGAGGGCGCATACAGTTTGTTTGGCTTTTTGGTATTATCGGCATGTTCGTTTTACTGCTGGCATGTATAAATTTTATGAACCTAAGTACAGCGCGAAGCGAAAAACGTGCTAAGGAGGTAGGCATACGCAAGGCCGTGGGATCTGTAAGAAGCCAGTTAATAAAACAATTTTATATCGAGTCGGTCGTAGTAGCCATTTTTTCTTTTGTATTTGCATTGTTAATAGTGCAGTTTGCTCTTCCATTTTTTAACGACTTGGCAGACAAAAAAATGGCCATACTTTGGAGTAACCCCTTTTTCTGGTTGCTTGGTATAGGCTTTAGTATAATTACCGGTTTAATCGCAGGCAGTTACCCCGCATTGTACTTATCATCATTTAACCCCGTTAAAGTTTTAAAAGGCACTTTTAAGGCAGGGCGTTTTGCTGCTGTTCCCCGTAAGGTTTTAGTGGTGCTGCAATTCTCTGTTTCCGTCATTTTGATCATAGGGACCATTGTTGTTTTTAAACAAATTCAGTTTGCCAAAGATCGTCCCATAGGATATGACCGCGGCGGCCTTGTGAGCCTTCAAATACTCGCACCCGGTATTCATGAACATTTTGAGGCTGTAAAAAACGAACTAATAAATCAACGTGCGGTTGCAGCCATCTCTGAATCAGCAAGTCCTATAACAAACACCTGGTCAACAAATGGTGGCTTTGAATGGAAAGGGAAAGACCCCAACCTTGCGGTTGATTTCCCTAACACAGGTGTATCATACGACTTTGGCAAAACCGTCGGTTGGCAGTTTGTGCAGGGCCGAGATTTTTCCCGTGATTTTGCCACGGATTCGACGGCATTTATATTGAATGAAAGCGCTGCCAAATTCATCGGGATTAAAAACCCTGTAGGCGAGATCATCAAATGGGATGGACAGCCATTTAGGGTGGTTGGCGTGATCAAAGACCTGGTAGTTGAATCTCCCTATTCACCGGTGCGCCCTTCCATGTATTACATGGACAAAACAGCTTCAAATTTTGTAATGTTTAAAATTAATCCCGCTGTTAGTACGCATGAAGCGCTTGCCAAAGTGCAAGCGGTATTAAAAAAATACAGCCCCGACCAGCCTTTTGATTATACGTTTGTAAATGACGATTACGCGCAAAAATTTAACAACGAAGAACGTATTGGTAAGCTGGCAAGTTCTTTCGCCATATTGGCCATATTTATTAGTTGCCTGGGTTTGTTTGGCATGGCGTCGTTTATGGCGGAACAGCGTATAAAGGAAATTGGTGTGCGTAAAGTATTAGGCGCTTCGGTCTTCAATTTATGGGGGCTTTTGTCAAAAGATTTTGTAGCCCTTGTTATCATATCATTACTGGTGGCCATACCCACCGCGTTGTATTTTATGCAGCGTTGGTTACTAAGCTATGATTACCATTCCCCTTTACCCTGGTGGATACCGGCGGGTGCAGGGGCAGGCGCATTGCTTATCACTTTGTTAACCGTAAGCTATCAAAGCATTAAGGCAGCTATTGCAAACCCGGTAAAGAGTTTGAAAACGGAGTGACACCCTCACCTCCGTACCCCTTCTGCACGGGTGGAGAGGGGGAAGGAGTAGAGTGCTTTTTATTACGGGAAGATAAGAGCGTGAAAGCGGGTGAAGCAACTGGAAACTGAAAACTGGAAACTACAAACTGGTTTTATATGTTTAAAAACAATGTAAAAATAGCCTGGCGTAACATGCTGAAAGACCGGCGTTTTACGCTGCTTAACCTGCTTGGGTTGGCCACAGGCCTTGCTTGTACACTGCTTATTTATATTTGGATAGCTGACGAAATAAGCATGGACAAGTTTCATGCAAATGGCGACCGGCTTTACCAGGTATTGAAAAGAGGTACAGATGCAGATGGCACCATAAGTGTAAATGATCATACGCAGGACCTGCTGGGCAAAACATTACTTGCAGAGGTACCGGAAATCCAGGACGCTGTAGTGGTTCAAGCCCCATATTGGGATGAGACCCCGGGCTTTATTACATCTGCACACGCCAATACGGGCTTTAAGGCAAAGGAGATATTTGCTACAAGCAATTTTTTCAACGTGTTTTCCTTTCCGTTGATACGTGGTGATAAAAACACAGTGCTCACCAACAAAACAAATGTTTTGCTGAGCGAGGCAATGGCGATGAAAATATTTAATTCAAAAGATGTTATTGGTAAAACGATAACATGGGATAAAGGAAAGGATGCACCAAAGGGCATTAATGGGGTATATACTGTTTCAGGGGTGTTTAAAGTACCCGCTGCCTCATCTATGCAGTTTGATGCTGTATTTACATATGCACAATATTTTTCCACTATTACGCACGATATAAGCTGGTTTAGCAGTTCGCCCTTTACTTATATCCTGTTAAAGAAGGGTGTTAATGCTGAACAATTAAATAGTAAGCTGGCCAATTTTGTTAGAGACAAGTTTAAAGGGAACAAAGAGGCGCTGCGATGGCTTGAAACACTGTTCATACAAAAATATTCGGATATATACCTGCATAACCATTATGAAAACGGCGAGGTTGCAGGCGGCAGAATTTATTATGTTGACCTGTTTGCCGTTATCGCCATTTTTATACTTGCAATAGCCTGTATAAACTTTATGAACCTTAGCACCGCCAAGGCTGCCACCCGGATGAAAGAAGTTGGCGTAAAAAAAGTTGTTGGCGCTACGCGCGCTGCCCTTGCATGGCAATACATTACTGAATCAATGCTCCTTATTTTTTTGGCGCTTATAATTGCGCTTGTGCTGGTGGCGGAACTGTTGCCTGCTTTTAGCGCAATTACCGCCAAACAATTAAGCATGCCTTTTACACCAGGTGTTATAATAGCTGTACTGGCTATAACAATCATTACAGGCTTTTTCGCAGGCAGCTATCCAGCGTTATACTTGTCAAAATTTAAGCCGGCTTTGGTATTAAAGGGCAAAAATGCAAACATCAGCAGGCGAATCATGGGTGCGCAAAGGGCTGGTTGTTTTTCAGTTTACTGTCTCGGCAGTATTGATCATTGCCGTTGCCGTTGTTTACCAGCAAATGCAATTAATACAAAACAAAAACCTCGGCTATAACCGGGACAATATTATACACTTTGCAAACGATGGAAATGTTGGTGCTGAGGAAACCAGCTTTATTAATGATGTCAAAAATATACCCGGTGTTGTAAACGCTACCAATATGGAAGGTGACCTGGTTGGTAACCACAGCGGCGGCGGTGGCATTAACTGGCCAGGCAAAACCAAAGGCATCGAATTTGGAGGCACCTATTGTGATTTTGACTTTCCCGAAACGATGGGGCTTCAAATGAAAGAAGGCCGGTCATTTTCAAGAAGCTTTCCAACAGATACTTCCGGGGTAATATTTAACGAGACAGCCATAAAAATGATGGGCCTTAAAAACCCGGTGGGCACACAGGTACAGCTATGGGGTTTAAAGCAGCATATTATAGGTGTAGTAAAAGATTTTAATTATGAAAGCGTGTACAATAAAGTGGGGCCGTTTTTTATAAGTTATTGGAAAAACAGGAGCAATATTGTTGTTAAAATAAAAGCCGGCACTCAAAAGCAAACGCTCGCATCCCTTGAGGCCTTATATAAAAAATATAACCCGGGGCTGCCTTTTGATTATGTGTTTATGGATGATGATTACCGCGCACTGTATGTAAGCGAGCAAAGAGTGGCTGTGTTGTCAAGATATTTTGCGGGGATTGCCATTATTATTTCATGTCTTGGTTTATTTGGGTTGGCCGCTTTTACTGCGCAAAAACGGCAAAAAGAAATTAGCATTCGCAAAATAATAGGTGCATCGGTCAACAATATTGCAATAATGCTTTCGGCAGACTTTTTAAAGCTGGTGCTGCTGGCAGTGTTGGTGGCGTTTCCGCTGGCGTGGTGGGCTATGCATGCATGGCTGCAAGGTTTTGCTTACCGCATAAATATTGGCGCGGGCATTTTTATTGTTGCGGGAGGGTTAATTATTGGTATTACCATACTTACAATAAGCTACCAGGCCATAAGGGCAGCCATGGCAAACCCGGTAAAGAGTTTGAAGACGGAGTGATTTTGCAGGGGAAACGTGAGACGATAAACGTGAAAGGTGAAACGTAATACAAAACTCAAAACATAAAACATAGAACATAACATTTCGTCTATGCTAAAAAATTATTTAAAGCTTACACTGCGCAACCTTGTTAAAAATAAGGCACACACGTTTATTAATATCAGCGGGCTGGCTATTGGCATGGCAAGTGTGATACTCATTTTATTGTGGATACAAAATGAAATGAGCCATGATAGGTTTTATGAGAAAACCGACAGAATATATCTTGCCAATAACCGCGATAAATTTAATGGCGATCTGCAGGTTTGGAACAACACCCCTAAAGTTTTAGGGCCTACAATAAAAAGGGAATACCCTGATGTTGAAGACGTGGTAAGGGTTAACGGCTATGGCGGTAACTTTTTATTGTCAGTTGGCGATAAACATTTAAGCATTCACGGCGACCTTGTTGACTCAGGTTTTTTAAAAACGTTCAGCTTCCCTTTATTGCAGGGCGATAGAAATAGTGCATTAAATAACCACAACAGTATTATACTTACCCAACAGCTTGCAAAAAAATTTTTTGGCAATGATGATGCTATGGGTAAAATAATACGTATTGACAGCAGCGATAATTTTGTAGTTACAGGCGTGTTAAAAGACCTGCCATCCAATACGTCTTTTGATTTTGAATATTTATTGCCCTGGGCATATGCAACCAAAACTGGAATGGATGACCAAAGCTGGGGCAATAATTCCGTGCTCACTTATATCTTATTAAAACAGGGGGTTTCGCATGATGCGTTTGATGCAAAGCTTAGGGATATAAGTATTAATCATACAAAAGGCTCAGCTTATCCGCAAACAACAAGAATATTTACACAGCCATTAAAAGACGCATGGTTATATTCAAAATCTGAAAATGGCCAGTATGTTGCCGGCAGGATTGAGAAGGTAAAATTATTTGGCATTATAGCTGCCTTTATATTATTGATAGCATGTATCAATTTTATGAACCTTAGCACCGCCCGCAGCGAAAAACGTGCAAAAGAAGTAGGCATCCGTAAAGTGGTGGGCGCACAAAAAAATTCACTTATTTCCCAATTCATAGGCGAAAGCATATTGCTTGCATTTTTAGCAGGCATTATTGCCATAATAATTGTTCAGCTATCATTGCCTGCTTTCAGTCAATTGGTTGGCAGCAAACTGGCGATTGATTTCAGTAACCCGTTTTATTGGCTTTTTGCATGCTTGTTTATTGTGTTTACCGGTTTCCTCGCAGGCAGCTATCCTGCATTTTATCTTTCATCATTTCAGCCGGTTAAAGTACTAAAGGGCACTTTTAAGGCAGCCAGTGCGTCTGTAACGCCGCGCAAAGTATTGGTGGTGTTGCAGTTTACATTTGCCATAGCGCTTATCATCAGCACCATTATAGTTGAACAACAAATAAAGTACGCGCAAAAAAGGGACGCCGGCTACTCAAAAGACCACCTGGCCTTTATTATAATGTTTGGTGATGCATATAAAAATTATAGCCTCATAAAACGGGATCTGTTAAGCAGCGGCGCAGCAACAACCGTTACCGCAACCAGCGCCCCTATAACTGAGCACTGGAGCGATAGCTGGGGCTTTTCCTGGCCCGGAAGCATGGCAGATGATGAAAAAAACTGATTTTGATATATTCAGCGCGGAACAGGATTTTACAAAGGCGCTCGGGCTTAAAATATTACAGGGACGGGATATTGATCCGAAGACTTACCTTACTGATTCCAACGCCGTATTGTTAAATGAAACAGCTGTTAAAAGAATGCGGCTTAAATCTCCGCTGGGTACCACAATAAAAGGCAATGGCTCTACACTGCATGTAATTGGCGTTCTTAAAGATTTTATTGTAGAAACACCTTATGAGCCTGTGCCGCCGATGTTTATCGCAGGCCCTTCATTTGGCTATGATGTGATCAATTTTAAATTAAACCCTGCTATTACAACACAGGTGGCCCTTGCCAAAGCAGAGCAGGTGTTTAAAAAATATAACCCGCAATATCCTTTCAACTATCGTTTTTACGACACAGAGTATGCGAAGAAATTTGCCGATGAACAACGTACCGGAACATTTGCAGGATTATTTGCAGGGCTCACTATTTTTATTTCTTGTCTTGGTCTTTTTGGCCTTGCTGCTTATATGGCTGAAAACCGCATAAAAGAAATTGGCGTGCGCAAAGTATTGGGAGCAAGCATTGCAAGCATAGTAGCATTATTGTCACAAGATTTTTTAAGGCTTATATTAGCAGCATTTATCATTGCATCGGCTATTGCATGGTATGCAATGCACAAGTGGCTGCTTACTTATAGTTACCGGGTTAATATTAGCTGGTGGGTATTTATAGGCGCGGGCTTACTGTCCGTGCTTATCACTGTTATTACCATAAGCTACCAGGCAATAAAAGCAGCAATAGCAAACCCGGTGAAGAGTTTAAAGACAGAATAAAATAGGCTTTTGCCCATTCCCTTTTATATAAGGTAAACGGGCAGTTGTAATGAATATATACCTTACAAAGAAAATATTGGCAGTAACAAAAAATATAGTGTTTGCACAAGCGCAGTAAAGTGTAAATTGTAGAAGGGGGCGACGCAAGAAAAGATCATAAGGATTACCGCGGTTTGTAACAACAAAAAAAACGCAAAGTATAAATGGGCTTAAAAACAGGGAACATATAAGCTTTCGACTTAACCACCAGCCTGCCCGCGTGTGCAGGTGAAAATTTATTAACAACAAAAATGGCTTATTATGTTTAGGAATTATTTTAAGATCGCTGTACGCAACCTTTGGAGAAACAAAGGTTTTTCTGCCATCAATATTTTTGGCCTGGCACTTGGCATTGCCACCTGCTTATTGATCATGCTCTATGTTCAAAACGAGCTTAGTTACGACCGCTACAATGAGAAAGCGGACCATATTGTACGTGTTGTGTTTCGCGGTAAGATGCAGGGCGGTGAAATAAAAGAGTCCAATGTTATGCCGCCTGTTGCGCAGGCTTTAAAAAAAGATTTTCCGGAAGTGCTGGAAGCAACGCGTATCCGCTCAAATGGTTTTCACCGTGTTAGCTACGGAGACAAAATGTTTAAGGATGATGCACTTGCATTCGTTGACTCTAATTTTTTCCAGGTATTTACTCTCCCGCTTATTAGGGGGGATGCAAAAACAGTTTTATTGCAGCCTAATACAATTGTTATTTCAAGATCAGTGGCGCAAAAATATTTTGGTAACAATAACCCAATCGGCAAAGTGTTGGTCTTTAAAGATGATAAAACTGCACTTACCATAACAGGCGAAATTGACGAGGTGCCCGTTAATTCGCATTTTCATTTTGGATTATTCGCTTCAATGGCGAGTTTGCCCGAAGCCAGGGAGGAATCCTGGATGAGCTCTAATTTCTATACTTATCTCGTATTGCCTAAAGGTTACGAATATAAGAAACTGGAAGCCAAACTGCCACAGGAAATTGACAAGTATATCGGGCCGCAATTACAAAAAGGGATGGGTGTAACATTGCAGCAATTCAGAAAGGCAGGAAACAATATAGGGCTTTATTTGCAACCCTTAACAGATATACATCTCCACTCCGACTTTACAGGAGATATGGAGCCTTATGGCGATATTCAGTATGTATATATTTTTAGCGCTGTGGCTATTTTTATGCTGTTGATAGCTTGTATCAATTTCATGAACCTCTCTACTGCAAGTGCATCAAAAAGAGCAAGGGAAGTGGGCATAAGAAAAGTAATGGGTTCTGTAAAAATGCAACTGGTTCGCCAGTTCCTGTTAGAATCTTTATTGCTTACTACAGTTGCATTGGTGTTAGCTCTTGGTATTGTGTATTGGGCTTTACCGGTGTTTAATATGCTTACCGGGCAGAATATAAGCTTGCATTTTACTTCAAGCCCGTGGGTGATACCTGCACTTGTTTTATTTGGCCTGTTCACGGGGATCTTGGCTGGTAGCTATCCTGCTTTCTTTCTCTCTTCCTTTAACCCAATTGCCGTACTCAAAGGCAGGTTTACGGGTGGCAAAAAAAGCATTGGCCTGCGCAGCGGCCTGGTTGTTTTTCAATTCTTTATTTCTATCAGTCTAATTATCGGCACTACTGTAGTATATAAACAGCTCTCTTACATCCAACATAAAAAATTAGGGTACGACAAAAACCAGGTGGTGGTAATAGAGCAATCCGGCGCCCTCGGCAGGAATGATGAGGCATTTAAGCAAGAATTGCTTACCGACCCACGTGTAATAAACGTTAGCGAATCTGGGTATTTACCGGCGGGCAATTCATTCGGTAATAATTATATGGCCTACCCTGATGAGCACTCAACCCAGCTTATAAAAGCGTTAAGATATGATGTAGATTATAGCTACATACCCACCCTTGGTATGCAAATAGCAAAGGGGCGGAATTTTTCAAAAGAATATGGTGGTGATTCTACCGGGGTAATTGTGAATGAAACAGCCGCAAAGGCTTTTGGTTGGGGGCAAAGCGCTGTCGGCCATACCATAAGCCACACTGATAACGATGGGACAAAATACAACTATCATGTGATAGGTATTGTAAAAGATTTTCATTTCAAATCACTCCATGAACTTATTACACCGCTTGTAATGATAATGAGCAATGATTATAGTACCATTATTGCTAAAGTAAAAACCGGTGATATAAAAGGTGTATTAGCCTCAATGAAAAATAAGTGGGCGAAGTTTACCACCGAAACGCCATTTACCTATTCGTTCCTGGACGACCGTTTTAATGCAACCTATAAAGCCGAACAAAACATTGGCCGCATATTAGGCATTTTTGCGGGGCTCACTATTTTTGTGGCTTGTTTGGGTTTATTTGGGCTTGCAACATTTACTGCCGAGCAGCGCACAAAAGAAATTGGCATACGCAAAGTACTGGGTGCCGATGTAACTGGGCTTGTTTCACTTTTATCAAAAGATTTTTTAAAGCTTGTGCTCATTGCTTTTATTGTTGCCTCACCTATGGCATGGTATGTAATGAACAAATGGCTGCAGGATTTTGCTTACCGCATAAATATTAGCTGGGTAGTATTCGCGGTAGCGGGGTTAGCTGTTGTAGTAATAACATTAATAACGGTAAGCTATCAAAGTATAAAGGCAGCGTTAAAGAACCCGGTGGACAGCCTGAAGACGGAATGACGGCCCCCTTCCCTATCCCCTTTCCCCCTTTAGGGGAAAGGGCTGGAGGATGAAAAACTTTTATTATGAGAAGATAGATGGATGATCAAACGGAGCGCAGATTATTTGAGTAGCAAAGGTGAACATAGTTGATTGTTATTCGCTCTCAATCATTCACTTAAACTGGAAACTGTCACAAAGTGATCCATTAGGATAAACTGAAAACTTACATCATATGTTTAAGAGCTATTTCAAAACTGCTTGGAGAAATTTGGTACGCGGCAAAAGTTTCTCAATTATCAATATTTCCGGGCTGGCCATTGGCATGGCCGGCGCAGTACTTATTTTGCTGTGGCTGCAAAACGAAATAAGTTTTGACAAGTTTCACAAAAATAAAGACAATCTTTACGAAGTATATGGGCTTTCATCAGTGGATGGAACGCCTATTCCTTACACATCGCAACCTTTAGGGCCTGCACTAAAACAAAATTTTCCCGAGGTTACTGCAGTTTCCCGTTTTGCCGAAACGGATGGTTTTCTTTTTACGGCAGGCGATAAGCGCATGACAGGCATAAACGGCAGTTTTGTTGATGCCGATTTTTTAAAAATGTTTACGTTTCCTCTTGTTGAAGGCTCCGGCGGCAACCAGCTAACCAATATCAACTCAATCATTATTACAGAAAAGTTTGCTGAAAAATTATTCGGCAGCACAGATGTATTAAATAAGGCCATCAAGATAGATTCAGTGGATATTTTTACCATCAGCGGCGTGCTAAAAAATATTCCTGCCAACAGCCGGTTTACTTTTGACTACCTTTTGCCCTGGGCTTACTTAAAAAAATTGGGCTGGAACAATGATAGCTGGGAAAGCAATAATGTAAAAACTTTTGTTCAGCTAAAACCTGCAACAACCGAAGCTGCGTTTGATAACGAGATAAAATACCTTACAAAGGAGCACAGCAGCCATAAAGATATATGGACACATTTTGTGTTTCCACTAAGCAAATGGCATTTATATGCAGATTTTACTAATGGCAAACCGGCAGGTGGCCGCATAGATACCGTGCGCCTGTTTGGTATAATAGCGGCATTCATTTTATTGATCGCCTGCATAAATTTTATGAACCTTAGTACCGCAAGAAGTGAAAAACGTGCAAAGGAGGTAGGCATTCGCAAAGTAGCCGGCGCCGGCAAAGGATTATTGATACGCCAGTTTTTAATTGAGGCTTTTTTAACTGCATTAATTTCGGGGATAGCAGCCCTGGTGCTGGTGCAATTGGTTTTACCTGCATTTAACACCATTGTTGGCACCGGGCTTTCTGTCCCTTTCAGTAATGTATATTTTTGGCTGGTGAGCATTGGCTTCATTGTATTTACAAGCCTGTTGGCTGGTAGCTACCCCGCGTTTTATCTTTCCTCATTCAAACCCGTAAGTATTCTTAAAGGCAAGTTTAAAAGAACACAGTCAGGCGTATCGCCCCGTAAGGTGTTGGTGGTTGTTCAATTTACATTCGCTATTATTCTTATTATTTCCACCATTGTTGTACGCGACCAAATTCGCTTTGCGCAGGACAGGGATAAAGGTTATTCGCAGAATAATTTAGTCTACGTGAATTTTTCAGGTGACATTGAAAAAAATTACCAGCTTATTAAAAATGATCTGCTTAGTAGCGGCATTGCAGCTTCCGTAACCAAAACAATGGCCGATATTACCAGGAGGGGGTCGAACACATGGGGGCTGAAATGGCCGGGGGCAAAAGCAAACTCAAACGAAATAACGATTGCCTTGTTTAGTACCGATGCCGGCCTCGTGAAAACAACGGGTTTACAATTACTCAATGGCAGGGATATAGACGTGTACAAGTACCCATCAGATTCAACAGCGGTTATGTTAAATGAAACGGCGGTAAAAACAATGGAATTAAAAAATCCGCTTGGGCAAATAATCACCCAGCCAGGTGATAACGACCTTATTAAATGGCATGTTGTTGGTGTGGTTAAGGATTATCTTTTAAACTCTCCGTACGAAACAGTTCCCCCGTTGGTAATCCAGGGGGCCAAAAAGCTGGTTTAGCACAATGCATATAAAATTCAGCACAGCGCATACAACCTCAGAAAATCTTGCGAAGGCTGAGCAGGTGTTTAAGAAATATAACCCGGCGTATCCTTTCGATTACCAGTTTGTAGATGATACTTATGCAAAAAACTTTGAAAATGAACAACGCACAAAAACGCTTGCAGGCTTGTTTGCATCGCTGGCAATACTTATCTCCTGTCTCGGCTTATTTGGTTTGTCTGCCTATGTTGCCGAAAGCAGGGTTAAAGAGGTAGGGGTGAGAAAAGTATTGGGTGCATCATCGGCAAGTATAGCAAAACTATTGTCGCTTGATTTTATCAAGCTGGTTGTTGTATCAATCGCAATAGCATCCCCGGTAGCGTGGTATGCAATGAACAAATGGCTGCAGGGTTACACATACAGAATAAGCATGGGATGGGCTATTTTTCTGTTGGCGGGGTTGTTGGCTATTGTTATTGCACTGGCAACCATAAGTTTTCAGTCAATTAAAGCAGCACTGGCCAATCCTGTAAAGAGTTTGAGAACGGAGTAATCACACCTCTTCCCTTTCCGCAGTTGAATATGTTTAATTAAAAAATAAAATTGGGAGTAACTATTTACCGGCACGTTCGTTCTACCGTGGGTTCTAAGCAATCCCGCTTATTGTAATTTATAAACCGCTTTACCATGCTCAAGAATTATATCAAGATCGCCTGGCGAAATCTTATTAAAAGCAAGATATATTCATCTATAAACATTATTGGCCTTGCTGTGGGCATGGCAGTTGCCTTACTGATAGGCCTGTGGATTTGGGACGAGCTATCGTACAACAAAAGTTTTAAAAATTACGGTCATATTGTTCGTGTGATGGAGAACAGTACACATGGCAATGAAACTTCTTCGTTTCAGTCTATGCCTGTTCCGCTTGCCGCAGACCTTCGCACAAAATTCAACCAGGAGTTTAAAAAAGTGGCACTCGCATCCTGGAACTTCAGCAATATATTCTCCTATGGCGACAAAAAATTGAGCAAAGACGGTATGTTTGTCCAGCCTGATCTGCCGGCCATTTTCTCACTAACCATGATAAAAGGCACATGGCACGGAATTGACGACCCAACATCAATACTTATAAACCAATCGTTTGCAAGAGCGCTTTTTGGCGATGCTGATCCTATAAACAAAGTGGTTAAAATAGATAATAAGAAAACCCTGAAAGTAACCGGTGTTTTCCAGGATTTTCCTAACAACTGCGAATTTAGGGATGTTAGTTTTTTGGCGCCCTGGGCATATTACCAAAACGATGAGCAATGGATTAAAAATGATGAAACAAATTGGGATGATAATTCCTTCCAGATATATGCTCAATTGCAGGACAATGCTGATGTAAATAAGGTTGCTGCCAGGGTAAGGGGAGAACTTAACGGCCACAACAGGAACGATAAACCTGCTGTATTGCTGCATCCGATGAATAAATGGCATCTATATGGTGAGTTTAAAAATGGCGTTAACACAGGCGGCAGCATACAGTTTGTTTGGATGTTTGGTATAATTGGCCTGTTTGTGTTGCTGCTGGCTTGTATAAATTTTATGAACCTAAGTACTGCCAGGAGCGAAAAGCGTGCTAAAGAAGTGGGCATACGCAAAGCAGTGGGTTCGCAGCGCAAGCAACTTGTTCTTCAATTCCTTTGTGAATCTATATTAATAGCGCTGATGGCGTTTGCATTATCGCTGCTGTTAACATTACTTGCCTTGCCGGAGTTTAACCAAATAGCAGATAAACAAATGGCCATACTGTGGGGCAATCCTCTGTTCTGGTTTTTTTGCCCTGGGTTTTACTGTATTTACAGGATTGATTTCCGGCAGTTACCCGGCTTTATATCTTTCTTCATTCAACTCGGTAAAGGTGTTAAAGGGCACATTTAAAGCAGGGCGTCTTGCATCAATCCCCCGCAAAATATTGGTTGTGCTGCAGTTCAGTGTTTCGGTGTCGCTTATTATCGGTACCATCATAGTTTACCAGCAGATACAATATGCCAAGAACCGGCCGATCGGTTATTCACGCGATGGCCTGATAACCATTGGCATGAACACCCCGGATCTCTATGGCCACTACGGCACACTGCGCAGCGACATTATGAATTCCGGCGCTGCCATTAATATGGCAGAATCATCAAGCCCCACTACCGCTGTTTGGAGCAATCAAAGCGGGTACGACTGGAAAGAAAAAGACCCTCATTTTGTACCCACATTTGGCACAATAGCTGTTACGCACGACTTTGGTGCAACGGTGGGATGGCAGTTTGTGGCAGGGCGGGACTTTTCGAGGAATTATGCAACCGACTCTGCCGCCTTTATAATAAATGAGGCTGCGGTAAAATATATGGGGCTTAAAAACCCAGTTGGTGAAACGGTAAAATATTTAAACAGCAACCGAACAGACAAAAACTATCACATAGTTGGTGTAATAAAAAACATGGTGATGGAATCCCCCTTCGATCCCGTAAAACCTACTATGTTTTTAATGGATTACGAATGGGCCAATGTGATAACTATAAAACTTAACCCCAAATTAAGCGCGCATGAGGCATTGCCAAAGATGGAGGCGATCTTTAAGAGGTATAACCCAGGCTCTCCTTTTGAATATAAGTTTGAAGACGATGAATACGCCAAAAAATTTGAAACAGAAAACCGTATCAGCAGCCTGGCAACTTTCTTTGCTGTATTTGCAGTATTCATCAGTTGCCTGGGATTATTTGGGCTGGCATCTTTTATGGCAGAGCAGCGCACAAAAGAAATTGGCGTACGCAAAGTATTGGGGGCATCGTTGTTTAATGTTTGGAGGCTATTATCAAAAGAATTTGTGCTGCTGGTATTCATTTCATTCTTCATAGCTATACCCATTGCCTGGTACTGTATGAACTACTGGTTGCGCAACTACGAATACCGCACCACTATTTCAATATGGGTGTTTGCAATTACGGCTTTAGCAGCTTTGTTTATAACATTGGCTACTGTAAGTTTCCAGGCTGTGAAAGCTGCGCTGGCTAACCCTGTCAAGAGTTTGAGGACGGAATAGCCCTCATCCCTGACCCTTCTCCCGGCACGGGAGAAGGGAACCGCGAAGAACCCTTTTTATTATGGGATGATGGAACGTCCGCCTGGATGAACTAGTCGGGCAGATTTTCAGGGTCATCATGATGAATAAGAGTTTATTTTGTCTGCGTTAATCCCGATAATCCTGAAAATCGGCGTTCCAATGTTCGGGCTTATCATTCGTTTAAACCGGGAACTTTTTTAACCCACGGTAACTTTATTTAAGCTGCAACCACCGCGGCATTGATGAACCCTGTGAAGAGTTTGAGGACAGATTGCACAAACCATATCAAAACACCGCTTCAGAATCTTGTAAAAAAATATTTGCAAAACAATCGCCAAAATCTGTAACCTTTTTTACTTATTCAAGTAATCAAAGACATGGTGCCCCTGCTATTTGTCTGACAAAATATTTTTAACATGCTCAGGAACTTTTTTAAAACAACATTCCGCAATTTGTGGAAAAACAGAACGTACAGCTTCCTCAACATCTTTGGCCTTGCAACAGGCATTGCCTGCGCGGGGCTGATTTTTTTATGGGTAGAAGATGAGGTGGATTACAATCACAACTTTGCAAAACGCGACTACCTGTACCATGTGATGCAAAACGAGAAAAATGATGGCAAAATAACCACAAACGGATCTACACCCGGGCCGTTGGCAGCTGCAATAAAAGCAGAGATACCCGGCGTTAAAAATACGGGACGGCTAAGCTGGACCATGGATGAGCTGGCCGTATTGAATGATAAATCAATTAAAGAAAATGGCGTGTATGCCGACCCTTCGGTTTTATCTATGCTCACGCTGCCATTTATTTATGGCAATGCAAATTCTGCATTCAAGCAATTGCAATCGGTGGTAATAAGCGAAACGTTTTCGAAAGCCTTTTTTGGAGATGAAAACCCGGTAGGCAAAACATTGAAAATGAACATTAACGGCGCTTACAGCGTTGATGGCCTTTATACCGTTACAGGCGTATATCGCGACTTTCCGCAAAACTCCTCCTACAAATTTCAATGGATATCGCCATACCTGGTATGGGAGAACAAAAATCCGTGGCTGGCGCCATGGGACAACGATCTGACTGAAACACTTGTAGAATTAGCCCCATCTACCAATCCCGCCCTGGTAAATCAAAAACTGGATAATTTCTTAAGCACCAAAGAAAAAGGGGCCACAAACCATTGCTTTCTCTTTTCAATGAACGACTGGAACCTTCGTAACCATTTTGAAGATGGCAAAATAAACGGTGGCAACATAAAGTATGTGCACTTGTTCTCGGTTATAGCAGCAATCATCCTGCTGATAGCCTGCATCAATTTTATGAACCTCGCCACTGCGCGGTCGGAAAAGCGGGCGAAAGAAGTTGGGGTGCTTAAAGTAATGGGTGCGGGCAAAGGCGGCCTTATCGGCAAGTTCATTAACGAATCTCTGCTTATGTCTTTCATGGCGGTGTTATTGGCTATTGCTATGTTGTATTTGCTTTTACCATCTTATAATACACTGGTACAAAAAGAGCTTTCTGTTGATATATTTAAACCGCTTCACCTGTTGTCTTTAATAGCTATTGGCATTTTAGCCGGTTTAGTCGCCGGCAGTTACCCTGCCTTTTACCTGTCTTCATTCAACCCGGTTAAAGTATTAAAGGGGATGAAGATAAAAAGCAGCGGTGGTGTGGTTTTTATAAGAAAGGGGCTGGTAATTACACAATTTACAGTTTCTATCATTCTTATTATTTGTACTGTTATTATTTACCAGCAGGTGCAACATATAAAAAACAGGGACATTGGCTATAATAAAGACAACGTTATATACATGGATCTCCGCGGTAATATGAAAGACCATTTTAGCGTGATAAAAGATAAATTACTGGCTTCAGGTTATGTAGAAAACGCGGCATTAAGCCTGCACAGTTCATTGCAGGTGTATAGCTATGGCGACGGTTTTAGCTGGCAGGGCAAAGACCCCAACAGCAAGCCAACAGTTCACTCAAATGTTGTGAGCAGCGAATATCTTTCAACCATGGGCATGAAGCTTGTTAGTGGCAGGGATTTTCGTGGCCAGGGCTTTGGTGACCAACAGGGTGCGGACAGTACCAATGTTATTATAAATGAAAGCCTCGCAAAACTTATGGGCGATCAAGGCAAAGTAGGCAGCATTATAAGTACCGGCCGGTGGCATTTAACGGTTATTGGTGTTATTAAAGACTTTGTATATAACGATGTATACGCGGCTGGTGCACCGCTTGTTTTCTTCAACGGCACATACTCCGCAACCCTGCTAAGTGTACGGTTTAAACAAAATGTAAATCTTTCAAATGCGCTTGCAAAAACGGAATCTGTTATGAAAGCCGATAACCCCGGCTATCCTTTTGAATACAGGTTTTTGGATGATGATTTTAACCAGTTTTTTGCTACAGAAACCCTGATAAGCAAACTCGCAAGCGTTTTTGCTATGTTGGCCATTTTTATATCATGTCTGGGGTTATTCGGGCTGGCCGCTTATACAGCCGAGCGCCGTACCAAAGAAATTGGCATACGCAAAGTATTGGGGGCTTCAGTGCAGGGGCTTGCAGGGCTGTTATCAAAGGAATTTGTACAGTTGGTTGCTTTGTCGTGCATTATGGCATTCCCCATTGCATGGTGGGCTATGCACAGTTGGTTGCAAAACTATGAATACCGCACAGCCATTCATTGGTGGGTATTTGCAACAGCAGGAGTTATGGCGCTTGTTATAGCATTAATTACCGTTAGCTTCCAGGCGGTAAGAACAGCATTGATGAACCCAACCAAAAGTTTGAGAAGCGAATAGATCAACCACTACAAATATTTCAGCATCCTCTAAATAACTCCTGCTGCAGGAAATCTAGAGGATGCTGCTTTTTAATTCTTTAAAATATTGTGTCGCCAGCAGCAACCGGCTGCCATACCAGCTAAACATTTCACCATCTACAAAAATCACCTTTGCACCAGGCAGTTGCTGTCTTATTTCTTCGGTATGTTTCGGCTTGAAAGGATAGGGTTCTGATGAAAGAAAAATATACAGGCAACCCTTTTCTGCCAGTTGGCTGATCGTTGTCACAGGATATCGTGCTTCATCGCTAAATGCATTTAAAAAGCCGCAGCGCGTGATCATATCACTGATAAAAGTATCTCCTCCCGCAGTTATGTATGGGTCACGCCATATTAAGTAAGCCACTTTTGGCTTATGAAGAGATATTCCAATTGGGTGTACGGGGTTATTCAATTTTGAAAAGTTCGTTTTTATTTGCGCAGTAAGCTCTTCTGTCTTCTCTTTTTTGTTTACAAGGCTACCAACTTGCTCAATCATATCAATCGCGTCGTCCAGGTTATGGATATCGCTTGTCCAAACCGGCGCAATAGCAGCCAGTTCTTCTACTTGTTCCTTCACATTTTCTTCTTTATTGGCAATGATAAGATCAGGTTCTAAATTCTTAACAACATCTATGTGCACTGCCTTTGTGCCCCCTACCCTTTTTTTGGTTTCAAACCAGCTTCGGGGGTGAACGCAGAACTTGGTTATTCCAACAACCTCGTCCTCCAGCCCAAGATCGTGGAGCAATTCTGTTTGCGAGGGTACGAGCGACACAATACGTTTGGGCGGATAATTATCTAACCGCACCGTTTTGCCTGTTTGGTCAATACACGTAAACATTTATTAAAGATAATGCGGATAATTTTATGGAAAACGCAGTTGTCCGCATCATATATGCAAACCAACCTGTATGAAGTTCATCTCCGGGGCTTTCATCGTGCTGCTGTGCATAACAGTTTCCCTTATCATCAGCTTTAAAAGCATCAGCAATAATATTAAAATTACCAGGCCGCCGGTTCATCAAAAATTATCAATAAAATCAATTGTAAACAGCATAGGTGAAATTCCGTTACCGGGTGGCTATACCAGGGTTATTATTCAAAAAGGGTCATTTGGTGAATGGCTACGAAATATACAGCTTAGAAAAGATAATACCGTGTACTTATACAATGGCCAGCCCATCGAGCACCAGGATCTTCATTATGCGGTATTGGATATTTCAACCGGCAACAAAGACCTTCAGCAATGCGCAGATGCCGTTATGAGGTTAAAAGCAGAATACTATTTCTCTAAAAAAGAATATGACAGTATTGCTTTTGGAGAAGGCAGGCATGTAAGCAGTTTTCAGCAATACTTAGACCACATTGAAACACCAAATGAGGATAAGCATGCATTGCTAATGGATTTTATGAAAAATGTATTTATTAACTGCGGCACTTATACTGTTGACGCCATGACAAAGCCGGTTGCGCTAACCGATGTTCAATTGGGTGATGTTTTTGTAAAAGCAGGTTCGCCAGGGCATGCAATGATTGTGGTTGATGTTGCCAAAAACAATGACGGCCAGAAAATCTACCTGCTTGCACAAAGCTATATGCCCGCGCAGGATATGCATATTGTAATAAATCCCGTTAGTTCAATCCTAAACCCCTGGTATGAAGTAATGAGCTATGAAAAGGTAATTACACCCGGTTGGGTATTTGAAAAAAACCAGTTGAAGAGGTGGAAATGAGATCAGAAAAAAGTCCATAGCCCATGGTCCATAGTCCATTGTAATAGCGGATGATTAAGTGATTCGGTCAATAAGTAATTAATGCATAAACCATGACACATCCGCAATGAATTTCTTCGCATGGGCTATCCAATGACCATTGACTTACTGACTTATTGACTCACTGACTTATCAGCCTCCAGATTCTTCAGCATATCTGCTGTCATTCTTTCCAGGCCATATTCATGTTGCCATCCCCAATCATTGCGGGCGCAGGTATCATCAATGCTTTGCGGCCAGCTATTTGCAATATTTTGCCTGTAATCAGGTTTATAGGTTATTTCAAAAGACGGGATATGCTTTTTTATGGCAGTTGCAATTTCTTTTGGCGAAAAACTTACACCCGCAATATTGTACGACGTATGTACCGTAATATTTTCCGCAGGGGCTTCCATCAGGTTTATAGTAGCTTTTATAGCGTCTGGCATGTACATCATTGGCAGGTATGTGTTCTCCTGCAAAAAACATTCATAACGGCCATTTTCAAGCGCTTCATGAAATATTTCAATGGCATAATCTGTTGTGCCGCCACCGGGTGCCGATTTATAGCTTATCAGGCCAGGGTACCGCAAACTTCTAACATCTAATCCAAATCTCCTGTTGTAATAATTGCACCAGAATTCCCCTGCATATTTGCTTATGCCATAAACAGTAATTGGCTCAATAATCGTTTGCTGCGGGCAATTTTCTTTTGGCGATGTTGGCCCAAACACCGCAATGCTGCTGGGCCAGTAAACTTTCTTCAATTTTTCTTCACGGGCAATATCCAGCACATTAAGCAAGCCCTGCATATTAAGGTTCCAGGCAAGGTTTGGGTTTTTCTCTCCCGTTGCGGAGAGTATGGCAGCCAAAAGATAAATGTGTGTAATATTTTGACGGATAACCTGTACATGCAGCATTTCTTTATTCATTACGTCCAGCGAAACATAGGGGCCGCTGCCTTTAAGAAGTTCATTTTCTTCCCGC